>PPYE01433009.1_pt1 | contig 33736 bp, 30 predicted proteins | sample 1559881 | NCBI WGS metagenome assembly PPYE01 (sample SAMN08240022, study PRJNA423297) | Human gut metagenome, whole genome shotgun sequencing project.
TCCTGGGTTCGAGTCCCCGATGGCGCACCATACCAAGCAAATCCGAACGTACTTCTTTTTGAAGGTGCGTTCGGATTTGTTTTTTATCTGCAGTTTATGAAATAGAAATAGCCTTGCGGCGGGGAGCATCCTTGCTGCAAGGCGTTTGTCCTATAACAATATTATTTTCAGGGCTATTTGCCAAATTCCAAAATCGGGTTCTTGTTCAGGTGATAAAGTTCTGGGGCTTTGGGACTATTTCATTAAAGACGCACCACTACTAACTGTTCCAGATAGCAAGAGAAAATCCAACTCTTTATTTTTCATCAATATCAATCAAATTGCTGATGTATCTGGTCTTTCCTGTTAGAACATCGTCATAATAGTGCTGCTTCCTATCGATGTAGGCGATATCCTCTTGCAAGTCCGCCATTTTCTTCAGGAGAACTTCCCGCTGCTTTTGCAGGATTTCTTTTCGTTCGGGAATACTGGATTTGCCTTGTAGGCAAAGCGCTAGATAACGCTTCATGCCCTCCAGGCTCATTCCGCAACGTTTTAAGCAGATCAAGCCTTTAATCCATTCAATATCGCGTTCGTCAAAAATCCTGTAATTGTTTTTGTCACGTTTTACATGGGGAACCAATCCCTGATTGCAATAAAATTTCAATGCCTCATAGGTCATCCCTACTTTCTGACAAGTCTGTTTCATGCTGTACTGCATAGAAAGAACCTCAACCTTTCGAAATTTTTCAAAAAAGCTATTGACCGGTAGCTACAACCGGGTGCTACACTTGGTATGGTACCACAAAACATCCATAACAACAATTCTTTCCTCAGAGAGAACGGAGGCAGTAAAAATGGAACAGGTTACTTTCTATAATGGCGTGAAAATGCCGATTGTAGGATATGGCGTCTATCAGGTATCCAAAGAAGAATGTGAACGTTGCGTACTGGATGCCCTGGCTGTGGGGTATCGATCCATCGACACAGCACAAAGCTATTTCAACGAGGAACAGGTCGGTAATGCCATTGTCAAATCCGGTGTGCCCAGAAAAGATATTTTCCTGACAACAAAGGTCTGGATTGAACATTATGGGTATGAGGAAGCAAAAAAAGCGGTTCTGGAATCCATGCGGAAATTGCAAACCGAATATCTAGATCTAGTTCTGCTTCATCAACCGTTTTCGGATTATTACGGGGCATACCGGGCGTTGGAAGATCTCTATGGCGAAGGAAAATTGCGTGCCATCGGTGTTTCCAATTTTTATCCGGACCGGCTGGTAGATATCGCCTCTTTCAGTCGTATCAAACCTATGGTCAATCAGGTGGAGACCCATCCATTTCATCAACAAACAGAAGCAAAAAAGTGGATGGACAAGTACGGGATTCAGATGGAGGCCTGGGCCCCTTTCGGAGAAGGGCGCGGAGGCTTATTTGAAAATCCTGTACTGGCTCAACTTGCCGAGAAGTACAACAAAACGACCGCACAGATCATTTTACGCTGGCATATTCAGCGAGGTGTTGTGGTCATCCCCAAATCCACTCATAAGGCTCGGATGGAGGAAAATCTGCAGGTTTTTGACTTCGTATTGGAACCGGAAGATATGAATCGGATCTCTGCTCTGGATAAAAAGCAAAGTTCTTTCTTCTCTCACAGTGACCCCGCTATGGTTGAATGGTTTGTTAAGATGGTGGAGGAAAGAAAGAAAAAACAATAACCGGCACAGTAATTTCAGCCGGGCCATCCAACGGTTGAGAGGAGTGAGGTACGCTAGTTGCGGACAAACAGCTCCAGTCCGCGTGAATCTCCCATTGATCAGCGGGCCTGTTGCTGTATTTATAGCAGACTGTCATCCTTGAGCAGCCCGGTCAGGTCGGCAGAAAGGACCCGGTGGGCACCCAGGGCATAGGCCAGCGCCACAAAGAAAAGGATGCCCAGCGCGAAAAGGGCAACGGGCAACACAGGCGCTTCGGCCAGAAACAGGGCCGGGTCCAGGTAGCTGGCCCGGAGCATCAGGGCCACCATCCCGGCAGTGAGGGGCAGGGTGATGACCAGCGGGCGCAGGGCCAGCACCGCCCCTTCCATCCAAAAGAGACCGCGCAGCTCCCGGGGGGGCATCCCCAGGGAGAGATACCGGGCAAAGGCCCGGCGGCGCTGTTCCACAAAGCCCAAGGTGTTGAGAAAGACATTGGCCAGCCCAATGGCCGCCACCAGCAGGCAGAAGGCACCCAGAATGGCCTGGGCTCCCTGGATCATCCGGTTGTTGTCGGCGCGTTCGGTCAGCCGGTTTTCAACGGTACAGGCATACCCGGCCCCTTCCAGCAGGGCGGCGACTTCCTCCTGCAGCGTTTCGCATTCCCCCTGGGAGATGCCCTCCCGCCCCAGCAGGCGTACCAGCACCTCCGGATCATGCGCCGGTGTGGGCAGGGAATGTTCCTGCGTCCAGCGCTCCCACAGGCTCTGGGGCCAGAACAGGACGAGGGTATACTGGTCATATTCTTCCCGCAGGTTGGGCGGGGTATCGGTCAGGCCCAGCAGGGGCAATTCCCCCAGCGCGGGGCCGTCCCCCTCCACCAGGGTGAGGGAGGTGGTGTCTGGTTGCACAAAGGGCAGGTACTGCCGGTTGCGGAAATTGCTGTGCTGGCTGTCCCACACCCGGTTGAGAAGCACCGCCCCGTCCAGCGAAGGGGTAATGCCCACTTCCGCACAGAAGCGGAGAAAACCGGCATCGTCCAGAATCACCAGAGGCGCCTTCACCAGCCAGCTGTCCTGGGTGGCGGTGGCTTCCTCCCCGGCCAGTGCGCCCAGCCCGCCCAGCTCCCGCAAGGCATCACTCTGGGCTTCGGCGGGCAGCAGGACGGCGGCCTGCTCTTTTTCGTAGACCAGGCAGTCCTCCACGCCGGGCAGAGCGGCCAGCTCCCCGGTGAGGGAAAAGTCAGAAAGCCGGGTATCCGGCAGGGTGGCCATCACGTCCCAGGCGTCCTGGTACCGCGCAAAGTAGGTCATGTCGGTGCTGATGCCCGACAAAGTGAAAAAGCAGAGGATGGCGGTGAAGCCCAGGAAGGAGAGCAGCAGGGACAGGTTGGCGATGCGCAGGGATTTTTTCTGGGCCTGCAGGGCACTGCCGGCCAGTTCTCCCCGGATGCCGAAGCACCGCGCCAGCAGGCGGGTGGTGAGGGAGCGTTTGCCCGTTCCTCTCGCCTGGGGTGGAAGGGTGCCCCGCATCGCTTCCAGCGGCGGGATCCGGCAGAGCCGGCGGGCGGGCAGCCAGGCCGAAAGCAGGACGGTGACCAGCGCCGCCAGCAGCGCCGCAGCGGCCACCGCCGGATGCAGGGTAAAGACCGCCGGTTGTCGGTCGGGCAGACCGGCGGCCACCTGATTGACCGCCGCCAAGACCCCACAGCAGGCGGCAAAGCCCAGTAAAGTGCCCAGAGCCAGCGGCAGCAGGGAGACGGCAGCGGCCTCCTGCAGCAGACAAAGGCGCAGCTGGCGGGGCGTGGCCCCCACGCTGGCCAGAATGCCCAGCCGGTGGAGCCGGGCCTGCATGGTGATCTCAAAGGCGTTGCGCAGCAAAAGCACCAGCGCCGCCACCAGCAGCGCCAGTACCCCGGCCAGGAAGGGCAGCAGCAGGGCCGGGTGGTCGGGGTCGGTGACCCCATAGAGGGACAAAAGGGTGTCGTGGGTCTGGATCTGGTCGTTGTCCAGCCCCAGCCGGTCCTGGATGAGGCCCAGAGTGTCATACACAGCGGTCTTGTCCCGGAAGGTCAGATCCACCACCAGGAAATCCGGCCCGGACAGCCCCTCGTCGGGGGTGACGGTATCCACCTGGGCAAACTGTTCCAGCGTTTCCGCCTGTCCATCGTCGGTCAGGGTCAGCCGGGCCTGCCAGCTGCCTTCCTCCCGCAGAACGCGGTCCACCTCGTAGGCCCAGGCGTTGTAAAACAGGCCGCAGAGCAGCGCCAGAAAAAAGGAAGCCGCCAGCGCCGACAAGGCCATCGTCCGGACGGCGGCGGGGGTATGGGCCAGATCGTCCCGGGAAAAACTCTTCCACATGGTCCTCACCCCCGTGGGCGGTCGCTGACGATCCGCCCGTCGCTGAGGGTGATGACCCGGTCCGCCTGGGCTGCCAGGGCTTCGTCGTGGGTCACCAGCAGGATGGTCTGGCCGAGATTCTTGTGAAAGAGCCGGAGCAAGTCCAGGATCTCGGCGCTGTTTTTCCGGTCCAGATTGCCGGTGGGCTCGTCGGCCAGCAGCAGGGCCGGGCGGTAGCAGAGCGCCCGGGCGATGGCCACCCGCTGCTGCTGCCCGCCGGAAAGCTGCCCCGGCAGGGCCTGGCGTTTTTCCTCCAGACCCAGCGTCCGGAGCAGCGAAGCCAGGAAATCTGGGTCAGGCTTCCGCTTGTCCAGCAGCAGGGGCAGGGCGATGTTTTTCTCCACCGACAGGGTGGGAATGAGGTTGAAAAACTGGTAGATCAGCCCCACCTTGCGGCGGCGGAAGAGGGCGGCTTGGGTGGGGTCCAGCGAACCCACCTCCACCCCGTCCATGAGAACCTGCCCGGCGGTGGGCCTGTCCACCCCGGCCAGCAGATGCAGCAGGGTGGATTTGCCCGAGCCGGAAGCCCCCACCACGGCCACGAAGATCCCCCGTTCCACCGTCAGGTCGATGCCGTCCAGGGCACAGACGGCGGTGTCCCCCTTGCCGTACACTTTTTTCAGATCGGTACAACGCAGCAGTTCCATGAAATGTCCTCCTTTGGCGTCCATTCTACCACCGCAAGGTGACATTCCGGTGACAGTCACCCGTAAAACCGCATCACAAACCGGCCGCCGCCGTCGGGGGCGTTCTCCGCATGGACCAGGGCGTTCTGCCGTTCCAACAATTCTTTGGCAATGGCCAGCCCCAGCCCGGTGCTGTGGGGGCCGGGGTGCTCTCCGCGGTAAAATCGCTCAAACAGATGGTCCAGATCGGTCGGGGAGAAACCGGCCCCCGCATCCTGCAGCACCACCTCGGTGTAGAGGGCGTTGCGGCGGCAGCGGCAGCGGACCGCGCTGCCCGCAGGGGCGTGCTCCACACAGTTTTTCATCAGGTTCAGAAGGGCTTCCATCGTCCAGTCGGGGTCACAGGTGACCGGGATGGGCTCCAGTTCCGGGATGTCCAGCGTTACCCCGGCGGAGGAGGCCAAATTTTCCAGGTTGTCCGCCGCCATCATCAGCAGGGTGTAGAGATCGCAGGACTCGGGGTGCAAAGGCAGGACCCCGGTGTCCAGCCGGGCCAGCAACAGCAGGGATTCCTCCAGCCCGGTGAGCCGGGCCAGCGGGGCGGCCATGGAATCCGCCCCGGCGCTCTGGGCCGCCAGGGACAGGGCGGTGAGGGGTGTTTTCAGCTGGTGGGCGATGTTGGCAAGGTTCTGGGCAAACCGGTCCCGGGCCCGCACCGCCGCCTGCCGGGTAAGGGCCAGCTCGGTGACGGTTTTCTGGATCTCATCGGCCAGACGGGCGTGGCTGCCCTCGGCCATCCCGTCCCCGGTGAGCAGCGGCAGAGGCTGGCCGGTGCGGGCGGCTTCCAGCAGGCGGATCAGCTGCTGCCGCTGCCGGTGGGCGGCCCGGCGGGAAAGGAAAAATCCCCCGCCCAACAGGGCGAGCCCCAAACCCAGCGCCGCCCCGGCCACGGCGAACAGCCACCCGGTCCCGGCGGCAAAATCCCGGGGGCGGTACCCCAGCGCCGCCAGTACACCCGGGGAAGCCTGTCCGCCAAAGGTTCCGTCCTTCACCAGGGCGTAGACGGCATCGGCGGTTTCGGGGGCGCGGGCCACCAGGGCGGTGCAGAAACCGTCCAGCAAAGCCAGCTGCCGGGCAGCGGACCAGAAGGCCAGCAGTCCCGTCACCACCGCCACCGCCAGCAGACAGACCGCCGGAACCGCCATCCGGCGCACAAAAGAAGGTTTCATGGTTGGGGTTCCTCCAATCGGTAGCCGAAGCTGCGCACCGTTTTCAGGCAGGCGGGACGGCCCAGTTTTTCCCGCAGCCGCTTCATGGTCACGGTGAGGGTGTTGTCATTGACAAAGTGACCGTTTTTGTCCCACAGGGCGTCCAGCAGCTGCTGCCGGGTGACGGTGCGGCCCTTGTTTTCCATCAGCAGGTGAAGAAGCTGGTATTCCAGCGGCGCAAGGGCCACCGGCTCTCCCCGGCAGGTGACCGTCTGCCGGGCCGGATCCAGCCGGATGCCGCCGCAGGAAAGCCCCGCTTCCTCGTCGGGACGGCTGCGCCGCCCCAGGGCCAGCAGCCGGGCGTAAAGCACCTCCCGGTCAAAGGGTTTGGTCACATAATCGTCGGCGCCGCAGGCGAACCCCGCCAGGATATCCCGGGTGTCGTCCCGCACCGTCAGCATCAGAAGGGGCAGCCGGGGCCAGCGCTGCCGCAGCTCCCGGCAAAGGTCCGCGCCGGCCCCATCGGGCAGGTTCCAGTCCAGCACGGCCACATCGGGCAGGGCGGTCACCAGCCGGTCCCGGGCCCCCGAGAGGGTGGGGCAGACGGTGACCCGGCAGCCTTTTTGGGTCAGAAAGGCTGTAAGCGCCCCGGCGATGGCGGTGTCATCTTCCACAAGCAGAATCTTCACGGGTGCCCCTCCTCGGATGGATTTTGGTTCCAGTATAGCGGGTTTTGCCATGGGGAGCAAACAAAATTTCTGCGTACCACTTGAAAATATTCCAAAAACTTTCTACACGAATTAAAAATGCGCGCAAAAGGAGAAAACAGAGAGGGAGGCCATCCCCACCATCCGCGACAAAGAAATCCTTGGTTGGTTTTTGGATGGGAATGGCGCACCAAAAAAAGCCCTGCGGGAATGCAGGGCTTTTTTCGTATCTCTGCGCGGGGAAAACATCACTTTTCCTTGCGCTTGTCCCGGGCTTTGGCGGCGCCCAGGGCGCCGGGGCGGGCGGTTTTGTCGTCTGGGTGCAGCAGTTTGGCCCGCATGACCGCTCCGTCCCCGAACCGTGCCCGCAGGGCGTCGGCGGTGCGATCCAGCTTCTCCTGCTTTTCACTCTTGGCGGGGTTGGAGAACATGTCCAGCTGCTCATACCCCTGGGTACCGGTGCGTTCCGCCGTCACCCCCACCAGCCGCACGGGGCGGGCGGGCCACATCTGGCGCAGCAGTTCCTTGGCGGTGCGGTACAGGGTGTCGGTGGAGTCGGTGGGGCCGTCCAGCGTGACCTGGTGGCTCTTGCGCCGGAAGGCGTTGTCCACCACCTGCACCGTCACCACCCGGGCGCACCGGCCGTCCAGCCGCAGCCGCTGCCCCACCGCCTCGCAGAGGGCCAGCAGGGTGGTGTCCGCCTCGGCGGGGCTGTTCAGGTCGGCGGGCAGGGTGACGCTGCTGCCGTAGGAGTTGTCTTTGCGGTGCTGCTTGGTCACCGGGTCGCTTTCCCGCCCGTTGGCATAGTTCCAGAAGGTATCCCCCCGGGCGCCGAACACCCCCACCAGAAGTTCCCGGTCGGTGTTGGCCAGCTGCCCGATGGTGGTGATGCCCAGCTCCCCCATCCGCCGCGCGGCGCTGGGCCCCACCCCGAAAAGCTCGCCCACCGGCAGGGGCCACAGCTTGCGGGGCACATCCTCCGGTTCCAGGCGGTGGACCTTGTCCGGCTTCTCAAAGTCGGAGGCCATCTTGGCCAGCAGCCGGTTGGGCGCCACCCCGATGTTCACCGTGAACCCCAGCTCCTGTTTGATCCGCCGCCGCAGCTGGTGGGCGGTCTCGATGGGCAGGCCGAAGAGCCGCTCGGTGCCGGTCATCTCCACAAAGGCTTCGTCGATGCTGTACTGCTCCACCACCGGGGAATACTGGTTGAGAATGGCAATCATGGCTTTGGAGTTCTGCACATAGAAATCAAAGTCCGGGGGCACCACGATGAGCTCCGGGCATTTGCGCCGGGCGGAAAAGAGGGATTCCCCCGTATGGATGCCGAATTTTTTCGCCGGACCGCTCTTGGCCAGCACCACCCCGTGGCGCTTTTCCTCGTCCCCGCCCACGGCGGACGGCACGGTGCGCAGGTCCAGCTCGGCGCCCTGGCGCAGGGCTTTCAGGGCCGACCAGGACAGAAACGCCGAGTTTACGTCCACATGAAACCAGGTTTTTTCCATTCTGCGGCCCCCTTTGGTGTTTTTTTCAGTATAACACGGCGCAAAGGGCCTTGCAATCGGGGGCAGAGCGGCGTATACTGTGTGTGCGGCGGATGCCGCAAATATGCGCTGTACCTTGCAGAAAGGACGGCAGCAGGAGGAAAATTGAATATGAACAATCCCGTGAATCGCATGAGTTCCACCACACGGACCCTGACCCAGCTGGCACTGCTGACGGCGGTGATTCTGGTCATGGCCTACACCCCCCTGGGCTACCTGCGGGTGGGCCCCCTGACCATGAGCCTGCTCACTGTGCCGGTGGCCATCGGCGCCATGCTGGTGGGCCCGGTGGGCGGCGCCTGGCTGGGCCTGATCTTCGGCCTGACCAGCTTCATGAACGCCGTGAACGGCACCGGCGGCCTGACGGCCTTCGCCTTCCAGTACAACCCGGTATTCTGCTTCATCACCTGCGCGGTGGCCCGGGTGGCCTGCGGCCTGTGCTGCGGCCTGCTGTACAAAGGGGCCGCCCGGCTGTTCAAGACCCACGACAAGGCCGCCTGCGTGGTGGGCGCCCTGAGCGCGCCGCTGCTCAACACCCTGTTTTTCATGAGCTGCCTGCTGGGCTTCTTCTACCAGCTGGACCAGATCCAGAACATGCTGAGCAACCAGCAGGTGCAGCAGATGCTGGCCGCTTCCGGCATTCCCGCCCCGCTGGCCGTGGCCGTGGTCATGGTGGGGGTGCAGGGCCTGATTGAGGCCGTCACCAGCGGTGTGATCTCCACCGCCGTCACCGTGGCGCTGCGCCGGGTATTCAAGTGATACAAGGATGAGATGTCCCACCCCGGAAAGGGCTTTCCGGGGTGGTTTTGTTTTACCAGTATTTTCTTTTTGGCAGACAGTAGTCTACCGGGAAGTCCTTCCTTTTGTGACCAAAAGGAAGCGAAAAGTCCCACCGTTTCGACGCGGTGGACGCCGACCAGGGCGTTTTTTGCCCGGGCGGCTATGCCGCCCGATGGCGCTTTGCGCCATGCAAAAAAGCAACGCGCAGCGTTGTTTCCGAAATAGGTCGGCCGCACAAAGCGGCCAATGGTACGAGGCAGAAACCTTGCCCAACCCAAGATGCGGCCACCTTACGACGGCCTACTCACCGGCTGGGGCCGGTGAGCAAGGAATGGATTTGAAATACACTGCCGGAAAAGTTTCTTATCAATCCCAAAAAGAGCCTCCCGCAAGGGAGGCTCTTTGCTTTGCGTGTTTGTGGGGATTCGGGATCAGCCGAACCAGAAACCGGTCATGTCGTACTTGAAGGTGCGGTAGTTCTGCATGGTGCACTCGTACTTGTATTCCCGGATGAGCACCCCGTCGGGGTCGTACTCTCCGAACACCATGGAGACGCCGCTGTTCACCACCCAGTTCTGGGAATTGTCGCAGTGCACGCCGTCGGACACGATGCTGGAATAGGGCACATCAAAGCTGTCCGCCAGTTCGAAGGTGCGGGCGTTCTCGTCAATGCGGTAAACGTACACCTGGCTGGTCTCGCTGCCGTCGCCGTACAGGTCGGTGCCCACGCTGTCGGCCACGTCCAGCTCAAAGTCGTCCCGGGTGTTCAGCGACCAGTAGTTGTTGTTGTAGATCACCAGGGTGTACACCCCGTCCCCTTCCCGGTCCAGCAGTTCCACGCAGTGCTGGCCGTACTGGGGCACAAAGTCGCCCACCTGGGTCAGGCAGAGGTCCGCATAGGGGGTGTCGGTCCAGAACCGGCTGTCCCCGGCCAGCCAGTCCACCGTGGGGTCACTGTGGATGTTGGCCACCTTGATGATGGTGGAGGTCTCCCGGGAGGAGACAATCAGGCTGTCGTCCTCCGCCATGTACTGCAGGCTGTTCAGATGGATCCAGTCCCATTCCCCCGCCTGCCAGAAGAAGTCGTCGGTGGGGGTGACGGGGCGGGTCATGGCAAAGTAGCCCGCCATCACCTGGGTGAAGTCCAGCAGCTCGGTGACCTCGCCGCTTTCCAGGTCGATGGACAGCACCCGGTCTTCCACCGTCTCGCCCTCCGCCACTTCCGCCAGGGCCAGCACCTCCCCGTCGGCGCCGAAGCCGATGTCGTGGTGCAGCTCGTATCCGTCCAGGTCGTACACCTGGGTCACCTGCCCCAGCCCGTTGATGCGGGCCAGCTTGGAGGAGGACACACAGGTGATGATCTCGTTGCCGTCAAACAGCATCCGGTCCAGGCCGAAGCCTTCCAGCACCATCTCGTACCGCAGGATGCCGTCGTTGTCGTAGAAGAAGCCATAGCCCAGATACCCGTTCACCCGCATCATGGCAAACAGCCCGCCTGCCTGGGCCGTCTCGGAGCTGCCGTCGGTCACCTCCAGCTTGGTGGCGTAGCCGGAGCGGGTCTCGGGCATATCCACCGTGAAGTTCACGATCTGCCGGGCGTTGCCCCAGCTGCCCGAGATGGTCATGGTGACGTGGTTGGTCTCCCCGGGCACCAGGCCGATGATCTGGAATTCATGGGTGCGGGTGTACTCCTGCCCCGAAGCGTCCGCCGCATAGGCGGAAAAATCCGGGATGTCCTCATCCTCCACATGGATGGTGTAGCTCACCTTGGTGGCCACGTCGGTCTGGAAATACAGATACAGCTCGTTGCCCGCCGTGCCGAAGGGGTTCAGCACCGCCAGGGGGGTGGTGGCGGTCCAGTTCATGCCGCCGTTTTTCAGGCTGTCCAGGGCCCCGGCCAGCCGCTGCTGCACCGCCGTGTCGTAGAAGGTGAACCCTTCCTCCTCAATATCGTCGGGAATCAGCTGCACCGCCCGCAGCCCGTCCCCCAGCTCCGCCTCGGCGTAGGTGACCTCCAGCTGGGAATTCTCCCCGATGGTGTCTCCGGTCTCGAACTCCCAGTCGGTGCGGACCACGCTTTCCTGGGCGGTGAACGCCTTGGACACCCCCAGCACAATGAGCGGTACGGCCACAACCAGCACGACCACCCCGAGGATGACGCCAACGATCAGTTTCTTGCGCTTTTTCAGATCCATGATCTTGTCCCTCACTTTTGATAAATGGCTTTTGCCTTATAAATAGGTGATGCAGACCAGCACAATGCCCAGCACGGTCAGGATCATGCCGGTCAGGCGGTTGAGGGTCAGGGTGCTGGCCCGGGTGGCAATGCGCGCCGCGATCTGCGCCCAGAGCAGGGTGAAGAGCACGCACAGAACCAGCAGGTCCGGCCGGGGCGGGGCACCCAGGGTAAAGTGGCTCACCGCCCCCGTCAGGGCCGAAAAGGTCATGATGAACACGCTGGTGCCCACGGCGGTCTTCAGCTCATAGCCCAGCACCACGGTCAGCACCAGCAGCATCATCATGCCGCCCCCGGCGCCGAAGAACCCGCAGATCAGCCCGATGACGGCGCCGCCCGCGGCCCCCTTGAGGATCCGGACGACCTGACTGCCCCCCTGCATGGTGCGCTGGGTGGAGGTCACCGGCAAAAACAGGAACTTGAGCCCCAGCAACAGGGTCATCACCACCGAAAAGTTGCCCAGGGTGCCGTCCGGCACAAAGGTGGAAAGCCAGCTGCCCACCAGGGTCATGCACAGCACCCCGCACATCATCACAAAGCCGTTTTTCAGGTCGATGGCCCCGGTCTTGGCATAGGTGCGCGCGCTCACCGCGCTGGCCAGCACGTCGCTGGCCAGGGCAATGCCGATGGCGTCGTAGGCCGGCACCCCCAGGAAGGTGATGAGCATGGGACTGATGACGGTGGCGGCGCTCATGCCCGCAAACCCGGTGCCGATGCCCGCCCCGGCCCCCGCCAGAAAACAGATCAGAATTTCAAACCACAGTGCGTTCAAATGCAAAACTCCTTTGTTTCCACCGCGGCCGCCTTCTCCTTCACAGTCCGCCGGCCGCGGACTTCGCCCTTTCAGTTTACCATACCCACGCCGGAAATCCTAGGCCCGGAATTGCGAAAAAAACCTGAATATTGGGTGAAATAGACAGGATTTTGACGGGAAAAGAAGGAAAAAGGAAAATACCTCAATAAATTAAGATAAAATTCTTGACAAATCCGTCCCGGGGTGTATAATTACAATCGTCCTTTTTAGCTAAATAAATTTAGGTAAAAAACCAGGCGAATCCGCCCGGGCAGGACCCAACCAAAAACCGAAACAAGATAAGGAGAGTACCCCCATGACTTTTGACGAACTGAAGAACGTGATCGTGGACACCCTGAACGCCGACGAAGAGAAGGTCACCATGGAGGCCACCCTGGCCGACGACCTGCAGGCCGACAGCCTGGACGCAGTGGAGCTGAACATGGCCATTGAGGAAGCTTTCGGCGTTGCCATCCCCGACGAGGAGCTGCCCAACATGAAGACGGTGGGCGACATCTACAACTACCTGACCCAGAACGCCTGATCGCGCCCCAATCACAACACCCGAACGATAACAGGAGGAACATCCATGGACGTTGGCAAGATTTTTGCCGTCGGCAGCCGGGAGCGCATGTTCCAGCTCAAGGCACGGCGTGATGCCGGGCTGGACACCCCCCGCTGGCAGCCGCCTCATTACTTCACCTGCAAAAAGTGCGAGCGACGCGCCACCCGCCAGACCTGGGCCAGCACCCTGTATGTCTGCCCCAACTGCGGCCATCACCAGCCCATCGGCGGCTATTACCGCCTGAGCATGGTGCTGGACCACGGCTCCTTCCGGGAGCTGGACGGCGAACTGGAAAGCAAGAACGTCCTGGATTTCCCCGGTTATGACGAAAAGCTGGAAGCCCAGCGGGCCAAGACCGGCCTGGCCGACGCCGCCGTCACCGCCACCGGCAAGGTGGGCGGGGTGCCGGTGGTGGCCGCCGTGCTGGACAGCCGCTTCTTCATGGGCAGCATGGGCACCGCCGTGGGCGAAAAGATCACCCGCGCGGTGGAGTACGCCGCCAAGAAGGAACTGCCCCTGATCATCTTTTCCGCCAGCGGCGGCGCCCGCATGCAGGAAGGCATCTTCAGCCTGATGCAGATGGCCAAGACCAGCGCCGCCATCCAGCGGTTCCAGGCCAAGGGCGGGCTGTACATCAGCTACCTGACCCATCCCACCACCGGCGGCGTCACCGCCAGCTTTGCCAGCCTGGGGGACATCACCCTGGCCGAGCCCGGCGCCCTCATCGGGTTTGCGGGGCCCCGTGTCATCGAGCAGACCATCGGCCAGAAGCTGCCCCAGGGCTTCCAGCGGGCGGAATACCTGCTGGACCACGGCTTTGTGGACCAGGTGGTGCCCCGCAGCGAGATGAAAGCCACCCTGACCCGCATCCTCAAACTTCACACCCAAGGAAGGAAGCACGGCGCATGATCAAAGATATTCTGAAAGAGGTCGAAGACCTGGACGCGGCCATCAACGCCGCCCGGGAGGCGGGCGCCACCGACGACCCCGCCGACGCCCTGCTGGGCAACGACGGCGCCGACACCCCCGACCTGGAGGTCATGGAGGCCCGCCGCACCGAACTGCTGAACCAGTGCACCAACCTGACCGCCGCCGACCGGGTGTTCCTGGCCCGGCACCAGGGCCGCCCCCGCATCGACGAGTACATCAACGTGCTCTTCACCGATTTCTTTGAGCAGCGGGGCGACCGCCAGTGCCGGGAAGACCCCAGCATCCTGGGGGGCATTGCCCGGTACAAGGGGCTGCCGGTCACCGTCATCGGCCACCGCAAGGGCTCCAACACCGAGGAAAATCTCCGTTTCAACTTCGGTATGCCCGGCCCCGAAGGCTACCGCAAGGCCCTGCGCCTGATGAAACAGGCGGAAAAGTTCGGCCGTCCCATCATCACCTTCATCGACACCCCGGGCGCCTACCCGGGCAAGGAGGCCGAGGAGCGGGGCCAGGGCGAGGCCATCGCCCGCAACCTGGCCGAGATGAGCGGGCTGACCGTGCCGGTGATCTCGGTGGTCACCGGCGAGGGCAGCAGCGGCGGCGCGTTGGGCCTGGGCGTGGCCAACCACATCCTGATGTTGGAAAACGCCGTCTACTCGGTCTTGAGCCCCGAAGGCTTTGCCAGCATCCTGTGGAAGGACGCTTCCCGCAGCGGGGAAGCCTGCGAGATCATGAAGCTCACCGCCCATGACCTGCAGCAGGACGGCATTGTGGAGGAGGTCATCCCCGAACCGTTGGGCGGCGCCCAGCGGGACCACAAGGCCCTGTTCACCGCCCTGGACGCGGCGCTGGAACGCCACCTGACCCAGCTGTGCAAGCTCAGTGGCAAGGCCCTGGCCGAACAGCGCTACAAAAAGTACCGTCAGATCGGTTTGTGACATAGATACGAGGGAAAGTATGGAAGGTTTGCAGCTGATTGCCACCGGCGGGGCGCTGCCCGGCCGGCTGGTGACCAACGAGGATTTGAGCAAGCTGGTGGACACCAGCGACGAATGGATCACCACCCGCACCGGCATCCGCCAGCGGCATTTCTGCGCCGAGGGCGAAACCGGCACCACCCTGGCCGTGGCCGCCGCCCGCCAGGCCCTGGAACGCAGCGGCCTGGCCCCGGAACAGATCGGCTGCTGCGTCTGCGGTACCCTTTCGGCCACCTACGCCACCCCCAGCACCGCCTGCCTGGTCCAGAAGGAACTGGGCCTGCCCCAGGACATTCCGGTGCTGGACGTGAATGCCGCCTGCTCCGGCTTCATCTACGCCGCGGCGGTGGCCCGGGGCCTGCTGGTCACCCGGCCGGGGGACCCCCGGCGGTACGCCCTGGTCATCGGGTGCGAACAGCTGTCCCGCCTGATGGACATGACCGACCGCAGCACCTGCGTCCTGTTCGGCGATGGGGCGGGGGCGGCGGTCTTCGCCCTGGCCGATGACCCCGATTTTGCCATCGACCTGGGCGCAAGGGGAGATATGGCCATCACCACCCCCATCGCCGGGCCCATCGGCATGGACGGCCGGGCGGTCTTCCGCTTTGCGGTGGAGGCTTTGCCCCGCACCCTGCACGCGGTGCTGGACGCCACCCACAAGACGCTGGACGACCTGGACTGGGTGGTCTGCCACCAGGCCAACAGCCGCATCATCGACCACTGCGTCAAGAAACTGGGGGCCGACCCCGCCAAATTCTACAAAAACATGGACCGCCACGGCAACACCAGCGCCGCCAGCATTCCGGTGGCGCTGAACGAACTGGCCGAACAAGGCCGCCTGACCCCCGGCATGCACATTGCCTGCATCGGGTTCGGCGGCGGGCTGACCTGGGGCGGTATGCTCATCACGGTGAAAGGAAGGGCTGTATGAAACTGCTGAACGAGATTCTGGGCACCAAATACCCCCTGATTCAGGGCGGCATGGCCAACATTGCCACCGGCGAATTCGCCGCCGCCTGCTCCAACGCGGGCGCGCTGGGCCTCATCGGCTCCGGCGGCATGAACGCCGACAGCCTGCGGGACAACATCCGCAAGGCCAAGCAGCTCACCGACAAGCCCTTCGGCGTGAACATCATGCTCATGCATCCCCAGGCGGACGAGTTCGCCAGGATCGTGGTGGAGGAGGGCGTCCGGTTCGTCACCACCGGTGCCGGCAACCCCGGCAAGTACATGGAAAGCTGGAAAGCCGCCGGCATCACCGTGATTCCGGTGGTGGCCGCCGCGGTGCTGGCCAAACACCTGGTCAAGTGCGGCGCCGACGCCCTCATTGCCGAAGGCACCGAGAGCGGCGGCCATGTGGGCGAGATGACCACCATGGCCCTGGTGCCCCAGGTGGTGGACGCGGTGGACGTGCCGGTGATTGCCGCCGGCGGCATTGCGGACGGCCGTCAGCTGGCCGCCGCCTTCGCCCTGGGGGCCTGCGGCGCCCAGATCGGCACCTGCCTGCTGGTCAGCGAGGAATGTCCCATCCACCCCAACTACAAGGCCGCCCTGCTCAAGGCCAAGGACAGCGACACCATCGTCACCGGCCGCATCGGCGGTACCCCCGTCCGGGTGCTGAAAAACCGGATGAGCCGGGAGTATGTCCGCCAGGAAAAGGCGGGAGCCGACAAGATGGAACTGGAAAAGTACACCCTGGGCAGCCTGCGCCGGGCCGTCTTTGAGGGCGACACCGACACCGGCAGCCTGATGGCCGGCCAGGTGGCGGGTATGCTCAAGGAAGTGCGCCCGGTGGCCGCCATTCTGGACGACCTGATGGCCGACTGCCGCACCCGTCTGGGTGAGGTGGCCGCCATCCAGCTGTGAAAAAAGGAGATTGCACCATGAAACTTGCATTCCTGTACGCCGGTCAGGGCAGCCAGCACGCCGGGATGGGCGCCGACCTGTACGAGGCCTCCCCGGTGTTCAAGAAGGTCTTTGACCAGGCCGCCGAAGGCCTGGACTTTGACCTGAAAACCACCTGCTTCACCGACCCCGAGGGGGTCATCAACCAGACCCGGTACACCCAGCCCTGCATGGTGGCCTTCGCCGTGGGCGTCACCGCCATGCTGGCCGCCGAGGGCATCCGCCCCGAATACGCCGCGGGCCTTTCCCTGGGCGAATACTCCGCCCTGGAATGTGCGGGCGTCTTTGACGCCAAGACCGCGGTGGAGCTGGTGGCCTTCCGCGGCAAGGCCATGGCCAAGGCCTCCGAGGGCCTGGACTGCGGCATGACCGCCGTCCTCAAGCTGGATCGGGAAGCCCTGCAGCGCTGCTGCGACGAGGCTGCGTCTTTGGGCGTGGTGCAGATCTGTAACTACAACTGCCCCGGCCAGCTGGTCATCGGCGGCGAGAAGGCCGCCGTGGACAAGGCCGCCGAGCTGGCTCTGGCGGCGGGGGCCAAGCGCTGCATCCCCCTCAAGGTCAGCGGGCCCTTCCACACCAGCCTGATGCACCCGGCGGGGGATGCCCTGGCCGAAAAGTTCCAGACCATCGACTTCAAGCCCATGGAACTGCCGGTGCTCTTCAACTGCCTGGGCCGTGAGATGGGCGAAGGGGACACCATTCCCGCCCTGCTGGAAAAGCAGGTCCAGAGCAGCGTCTACCTGGAGGACACCATCCGCCGTCTGGCCGAGCTGGGCGTGGACACCGTCGTGGAGGTGGGCCCGGGCAAGACCATCTCCGGGTTTGTGAAAAAGACCGTGGGCAGCGCCATCAACTGCCTGAACATCGAGACGATGGACGACTTCACCGCCGCCGTCGCCGCCCTCAAGGAGGCCCAGGCATGAGCGAAGCAGAAACCATCCGCCGCGCCGCCCTGGTCACCGGGGGCGGGCGGGGCATCGGCCGGGCCGTCTGCCTGGCCCTGGCCGCCCAGGGCTATGACGTGGCGGTGAACTACGCCGCCAGTGCGGCCGCCGCCGAACAGACCGCCGAAGACTGCCGCGCCCTGGGCGTGCAGGCCGTGGCCCTGCAGGCGGACGTCACCGACCCCGCCGCCTGCCAGACCCTGGTGGACACCGCCGCCAGGACCTTCGGCCGTCTGGACGTGCTGGTGAACAACGCCGGCGTCACCGCCGACAAGCTCATCCTGCGCATGCAGGAGGAGGATTTTGACAAGGTCATCAGCGCCAACCTGAAAGGGGCCTTCTTCTGCTGCAAGGCCGCCTGCAAGCTGATGATGCGCCAGCGGTACGGCCGTGTCGTCAATATCAGCAGCGTGGTGGGCCTGCACGGCAACGCCGGCCAGACCAACTACGCCGCCAGCAAGGCGGGGCTCATCGGCCTGACCAAGAGCCTGGCCAAGGAGTTCGCCGCCCGCGGCGTCACCGTCAACGCGGTGGCCCCCGGCTTCATCGACACCGACATGACCAACGCCATGACCGACGCCGCCAAGCAGGCCGCGGTGGCCTCCATCCCGGCGGGACGCATCGGCGCGCCGGAGGACGTGGCCAACGCGGTGGCCTTCCTGGCAAGCGAAAACGCCGCCTACATCACCGGCCAGGTGCTGTGTGTGGACGGCGGGATGGGCATGTAAGATGTCAAAAGGGGGCACAGGCCCGCACGTTGCGGTTGTTGGGTCTGTTCCCATAAAGCAAAAAACGCGGGCAATTGCGGGCCCGCGGGTTCCCATCGTTTTGGCACTGAGGTAATTTGTATAGATTGGTATATAAAGGATAGCGAGGTTTCCCATGGAAAAACGCAGAGTCGTCATCACCGGTCTGGGCACGGTCAACCCCACCGGCAACACGGTGGCCGAAAGCTGGGCCGCCATCAAGCAGGGCGTGTGCGGCATCGGGCCCATCACCCACTACGACACCACCAACAGCAAGGTCAAGGTGGCCGCCGAAGTCAAGGACTTCGACCCCGCCGTCCGCGTGGACAAGCGGGAAGCCCGCAAGATGGCCCGCTTCACCCAGTTTGCGGTGGCGGCCGCCGCCGAGGCCATGGCCGATTCCGGCATTGATATGGAACAGACCGACGCCAGCCGGTTTGCCACCATCATTTCCAGCGGCATCGGCGGCCTGCCCACCATCGAGGAGGAGCACGCCAAGGGCGAAGCCAAGGGTTTTGACAAGGTCAGCCCCTTCTTTGTGCCCATGTCCATCGCCAACATGGCGGCGGGCCAGGTGGCCATCCGCTTCGGTCTCAAGGGCATGTGCACCAGCCCCGTCACCGCCTGCGCCGGCGGCACCAACGCCATCGGCGACGCCTTCCACCGCATCCGGGACGGATACGAGGACCTGGCCGTCTGCGGCGGCGCCGAAAGCTGCATCAGCCCGCTGGGTGTGGGCGGTTTCACCAGCATGAAGGCGCTGAACACCACCGACGACCCCACCCGGGCTTCCATCCCCTTTGATGCGGAGCGCGGCGGCTTTGTCATCGGCGAGGGCGCCGGCATGCTGATCCTGGAAGAGCTGGAACACGCCCGGGCCCGGGGCGCCAAAATCTACGCCGAGGTGGTGGGCTACGGCGCCAACTGCGACGCCTACCACTTCACCGCCCCCGCCCCCGGCGGGGCAGGCGGCGCCGACTGTATGCGCCTGGCCCTGAAGGACGCCGACCTGGCCCCCGAGGCCATCGGCTACATCAACGCCCACGGCACCAGCACCCACCTGAACGATTCCTGCGAGACCGCCGCCATCAAGGCGGTGTTCGGGGAACACGCCTACAAGCTGCATGTGTCCAGCACCAAGTCCATGACCGGCCATCTGCTGGGCGCCGCCGGCGGGGTGGAGGGCGTCTTCACCGCCCTGGCCCTGCACGAAGGGTATCTGCCCGCCACCATCGGCCTGAAGGTCCCCGACCCGGAATGTGATCTGGACTATCTGCCGGGCCAGGGCCTGCAGGAACAGGTGGAGTACGCCCTCAGCGACAGCCTGGGCTTCGGCGGGCACAACGCCGCCGTCATCTTCAAACGTTGGGAGGGCTGAGCCATGGCCATTGTTGCCAATGATCCGCCGCGGGTGCTGAACGCCGCCCAGATCGCGGAAATCCTGCCCCACCGGTATCCCTTTGCCCTGGTGGACCGCATCACCGACTACCAGCCCGGCCAGTGGGCCCGGGGCATCAAGTGCGTGAGCATGAACGAACCCTTTTTCCAGGGGCATTTTCCCGGCCAGCCGGTGATGCCCGGGGTGCTGATTCTGGAAGCCCTGGCCCAGTGCGGGGCGGTGGCCGCCCTGAGCGAGGAAGGCGCCCAGGGCAAGCTGGCGCTGTTCGGCGGGGTGAAGAACGCCCGGTTCCGCCGCCAGGTGGTGCCGGGGGACGTGCTGACCCTGGAATGTGAGCTGATTGAACGCCACGGGCCTGTGGGCGTTGGCAAGGCGACAGCCTGGGTGGACGGCGTGCGGGCCGTCAACGCCGAGCTGACTTTTGCCATCGTCGACCGGGAGAACGCCCGTTGAATTCTGCGCAGGGCTGTTCAATCGCGCCGAAACATGGTATACTGACCTGTAAGGACACAAAACAGATTCGGGCGGCCATACGGCTGCGCCGCGCCCGCGGCGCGGCGGCCCGCAAACCCGATCCGCAGGAGGTTTTTGCGATGCTGGATCAAGCTTTTCAGCAGGTGTATACCAAGTTCAAACTGCACTTTTACAAACAGGTATTCAACAAGTTCGAAACCCGCGAAGCCACGCTGACCACGGTGGAGTCGTTCTGCATGGAGGTCATCATGGCGCTGGGCAGCCCGACCATCGCGGAGTTTTCCAACATGATGAACCTGTCCACCCCCAACGCCGCCTACAAGATCAACAATCTGGTGAAAAAGGGGTATGTGAAGAAGGTACAGTCGGAAACCGACAAGCGCGAATACCACCTGTACCCCACCCGCAAGTACATTGATTATTACAGCATCAGCTATGCCTATCTGCAAAAGGTGGTGGACCGGGCCAAGCAGCGCTTCACGGTGGAAGAACTGCAAAACCTGGAACGGATGCTCAGCATCGTCTCGGAGGAGCTCATGCCCGAGATCCCGCTGCCCAAGTCCGGCCCGGCGATGCCGCAGGAATAAACCAATCACAGGCTTCCTTTGTTCGGTACGAACAGGGGAAGCCTGTTTTTGGTTTCTGGCTTCTGGGGGAACGGCTGCTGGCCGTTTAGTTCTTCCTTTTGTGACCAAAAGGAAGCGAAAAGTCCCGCCGTTTCGATGCGGCGGCCGCCGACCAGGGCTGCGGCCCTGGACCCGGGGATGCGGCCACCTGACGACGGCCTACTCAGGTCCTGGGGGACCTGAGCAAGGAAGAAAATTAAAAACCATCAGGGAAAGCCGCTGCCAACCCGGAGTCTGCCATGAGCAGCTGCTATTGGGCAATGGTATTAAAACCATACCTTGTTCACCGGGCCCCAGCCCGGTGAATAGGCCGTCCCGGAGGGGTGGCCGCATAAGCGACTTTTCGTCGTTGGGATACTGGCCGTTCTCCACCCAGTTGCCGATGAGGTTGCACATCAGGCGGCGGAACAGCTCGTGGCGGGTGTAGCTCAGGAAGCTGCGGCTGTCGGTGAGCATACCGATGAAGTTGCCCAGCAGGCCCAGACGGGCCAGGGTCTTCATCTGCTGGTACATGCCGTCGTCGGTGTCACAGAACCACCAGGCGCTGCCCAGCTGGATCTTGCCCGGCACTTCCTCATCCTGGAAGGCGCCCAGAATGGTGCCCAGCATGTCGAAGTCGGCGGGGTTCAGGCTGTACAGAATCACCTTGGGGCATTCGCCGGTCTCGGTCAGGGCGGACAGCAGGCTGCTGATGGAAGCGCTGCCGTCGGTCACGGCGATCATATCGTAACCGGTATCGGGGCCCAGCTTCTTGTACATGTGCTTGTTCACGTTGCGCAGGCAGCTGTAGTGGATCTGCATGACCACGTTGTACTTCTTGTACAGGCGGCCCAGCTTGATCAGCAGGTAGGTGGTGTAGGCGTCGCCCTCCTCCTTGGTCAGGGGCTCGCCGGCCATGGCCTTGCGGAACGCCTCGGAAGCCTTGTCCACGTCGGTCTCCACATAGGGCACGTAGTCCAGGCCGTGGTCGGAAGCGCGGCAGCCCATCTTCACAAAGAACTGCAGCCGCTCGTCCAGGGCGGACACCACGCAGTCGGCGCAAGCAAACTTGCGGCCCACCACCTCTTCCAGCTTGTGGATGTACTCCGCAAAGCCGGGCTTCATGATGTTCAGGGCCTTGTCCGGACGGAAGGAAGGCGCCACAACCACCTTGATGGACGGGTCGTTCTTGATCTTCTCATGCCATTCCAGGCTGTCGATGGGGTCATCGGTGGTGCCCACCATGGCCACGTTGCTCTGTTCGATCAGGCCGCGCACGGTCATGTTGGGGTCGTGCTGCAGCTTGTCGTTGCACAGATTCCACACCTCTTCGGCGGTGTCGCCGTTGAGCACGCCCTCATAGCCGAAGTACTTCTTCAGCTCCAGGTGGCACCAGGTGTACATGGGGTTGCCGATGGCCATTTCCAGCGCTTCGGCAAACTTCTGGAACCGCTCACGGTCGGGCTTGTCGCCGGTGATATACTCTTCCGGCACGCCGTTGGAACGCATCACGCGCCACTTGTAGTGGTCGCCGAAATAATAGTCGGACCCGTCGGCCAGGACCTGATGGCCGCCCAACCACACCTGGGCGATGTTCTCAAAGCGGCGGTCCTCATAGATCTCCTGCGGGGGAATGTGGCAGTGATAGTCCACGATGGGCTGCTGGGCGGCGTAATCGTGGTACAGGTGCTGCGCGGTCTTGGTTTCCAGCAGGAAATCCTTGTCCATAAAAGCTTTCATAAACCGGTACTCCTTTGCTAACCTTTGGCGTTTTGCGGCCCCAAAAGGAACGGATTGTGCGCCTTTCGGGCGGGCAAATACAACATAACCTGCTACCATTATACATAGGAAACCCCCGGGGAACAAGTTGCAAAAATTGCCCAGAACCCGAAATAACTGCCAAAAATTAAGGGTTGGGCTTGTGCAAAACGCAGAAACGACCAAAACCAAAAACAGATGCGCAAAATATGTGCGTTGGCAAAAGAATGAATCTTGACGCGCCCGCCCAAAAAAATTAGAATAAGGGTGATATTGAGCGTCTATTGGCTGCGCACAAAGTGTGCCGTGGCATGGGCAGGGCGCGAATTTTGCGAACGTAAGGAGAGCATTCACATGGAAACCTTGAACTACCAAGTCTTGGAAAAGTCCGGCTACAAGGGCTATGTCCTCAAGGACGCCCCGGAAAAGGTCCTGCAGTTTGGCGAGGGCAATTTCCTGCGTGCATTCGTCGATTACTGGTTTGATGTCTCCAACGAGAAGGTCGGCTGGAACGGCAAGTGCTGCCTGGTGCAGCCCATCGCCCCCGGCCTGGCCAAGCTGATCAACGCCCAGGAAGGGCTTTACACCCTGTACCTGCGCGGGCGGCAGAACGGCGAAAAGGTGGACGCCAAATGGGTGATCTCCAGCGTGTCCCGCTGCCTGAACCCCTATGAAAAGGAAGATTACGACGCCATGATGCAGGTGGCCGTCTCGGATGATCTGGAGTACATCGTCTCCAACACCACCGAGGCCGGCATCGTCTACGACCCTGCCTGCCAGGCCAACGACTGCCCGCCGTCCTCCTTCCCGGCCAAGCTCACCCAGGTGCTGCTGGCACGCTACAACGCCAAAAAGCCCGGCGTGGTGGTGCTTTCCTGCGAGCTCATCGACAACAACGGCAAGGAACTGCTCAAGTGCGTGAACCAGTACATTGACCAGTGGGGCCTGGACGATGGCTTCAAGAAGTGGGTCAACGAGGACTGCACCTTCTGCTCCACCCTGGTGGACCGCATCGTGCCCGGCCGCATCCGCGACGCCGCCGAGGTGGCCCGTCTGGAGGAGGAAAACGGCTACCACGACGAGCTCATCGACGTGGGCGAGATCTTCGGCGTGTGGAACATCGAAGGTCCGGCCTGGCTGGAGGACAAGCTCCCGTTCAAGGCCGCGGGGCTCAACTGCCCGGTGGTGCCCGACGTTACCCCCTACAAGAAACGCAAGGTTCGCATCCTGAACGGAGCCCACACCGGTTTTGTGCTGGGTGCGTATCTGGCGGGCTTCGACATTGTGCGGGACTGTATGCATGACGACGTCATCCGCGGCTTCATGAACAAGATGCTGCTGGAAGAGGTGGTGCCCATCCTGCCCCTGGACCAGGAAGACTGCAAGCAGTTTGCCGCCGCCGTGGAAGACCGCTTCAACAACCCCTTTGTCAACCATGAGCTGATGAGCATCAGCCTGAACTCCACCTCCAAGTGGCGGGCCCGCAACATGCCCTCCCTGCTGGAGTATGTGGAAAAGAACGGCACCCTGCCCACCTGCCTGAGCATGGGCCTGGCCGCCTACATTGCCTTCTATTCCAACGATATCCAGGGCCTGACCGACAAGGGCCTGGTCTGCAAGCGCCCCGCCGGCAACGAGTACACCGTTTCCGACGACCGCTGGGTGCTGGAATTCTACAACGCCCACAAGGACGACGACATCCCCACCCTGGTGCATGCCGTCATGACCAACGAGCAGATGTGGGGCCAGGACCTGACCGCCGTGCCCGGCTTTGAACAGCGCACCGTGGAAAATCTGACCAAGATCCGCACCGAAGGCGCCAAGGCGGCGTATGCTTCCTGCCTGTAAGGTGAAAACGGCTGCCAGCCGGAAAGTTGTCGCTTTTTGGCGTCAAAAAGCGACGGAAAAACCGCCACCGTTTCGACGCGGTGGACGCCGACCAGGTTACCGGGAAAACCCGTCAAGTCTCCAACCCCTCAGTCGGCCTTGCGGCCGCCAGCTCCCCTTGCACAGGGGAGCCTTCAGCAGCCGTTCCCCCCGCAAGCACCCGCTTGCCCGCAACCCGGCAAACCAAAACCAGGCGGTCCATCTCGGGCCGCCTTTCTCAAAACAACTAGGAATAAGGAGAATCAACCATGCCGCTGACCATCCATATCCACCCCGACGACAACGTGGTGGTGGCCCTGCATCCCATCGCCAAGGGCACCGAAGTGCCTGTGGAGGGCGTGGGCACCGTCACCGCCGCCGAGGACATTCCCCAGGGCCACAAAATGGCCATCCGCCCCATCAAAGCAGGGGAGAACGTCATCAAGTACGGCTTTGCCATCGGCCACGCCACCGCCGACGCCCAGCCAGGCACCTGGATGCACACCCACAACGTCAAGACCAACCTGTCCGGGGAGCTGGAATACACCTACAACCCCAAACTGAACTATCCCGCCCCGGTGCAGCCCGAAACCTTCATGGGCTTCCGCCGCAAGGACGGCCGGGCGGCCATCCGCAACGAAATCTGGATCATTCCCACCGTGGGCTGCGTCAACGACTGCGCCAAGGCCCTGGTGAACCAGAACCAGGACCTGGTCACCGGCACCATCGACGGGCTGTACACCTTCACCCATCCCTTCGGCTGCTCTCAGACCGGCCATGACCATGCCCAGACCCGCAAGCTGCTGGCGGCCCTGGTGCGCCACCCCAACGCGGCGGCGGTGCTGGTGCTCAGCCTGGGCTGCGAAAACCTGACCCACGAGCAGTTTGTGGCCGAAATCGGCGACTATGACCCCGACCGGGTCAAGTTCCTGACCTGCCAGGACGTGGAGGACGAGCTGGCCGCCGGCCGGGACATCCTCAAAGAGCTGGCCGCCTACGCCGGGCAGTTCCACCGGGAACCCATCCCCGCCAGCGAACTGGTGGTGGGCATGAAGTGCGGCGGCTCGGACGGTTTGTCCGGCATCACCGCCAACCCCACCATCGGCCGGTTCAGCGATATGCTGGTGGCCCGGGGCGGCTCCACTGTCCTCACCGAGGTGCCCGAGATGTTCGGCGCCGAGGGCTTCCTCATGGACCGCTGCCGGAATGAAGAGGTCTTCCACAAGGCGGTGGCCATGATCAACGGCTTCAAGGAATACTTCATCGCCCACAACGAGGTGGTGTACGAGAACCCCAGCCCGGGCAACAAGCAGGGCGGCATCACCACCCTGGAAGACAAGTCCTGCGGCTGCGTCCAGAAGGGCGGCTCCGCCCCCATTATGGACGTCATCGGCTACGGCGACGCCGTCACCACCAAGGGGCTGAACATGCTCTACGGTCCGGGCAACGACCTGGTTTCCGCCACCGCCCTCACCGCCGCCGGCGCCCACCTGATCCTGTTCAGCACCGGCCGGGGCACCCCCTTCGGCGCCCCCGCCCCCACCCTCAAGGTGTCCACCAACAGCCAGCTGGCCGCCAAAAAGCCGGGCTGGATCGACTACAACACCGGCGTCATCGCCGACGGCGAGAAAACCATCGACGAGACCGCCCAGGGCCTGTATGACCTGGTGCTGGAAGTGGCTTCCGGCAAGAAGACCAAGGCCGAGGAAAAAGGTTTCCGGGAAATTTCTATTTTCAAAGACGGCGTGATGCTGTAAAATAGAGGCAGGAAATCAAAAAGGAGGCTTTCTGCCATGTCCACTCTGACCAACGGCACCTACGAAAAATACGGCGTGCGTTACGCCACCCTCACCCTCACCGACGGCGATTACGCCCTGACCGTCACCCCCGAAAAGGGCGGCATGGCCACCAGCTTTACCAAGGCGGGGGAGGAGTACCTCTGGCTGCGGGACAAGAACTTCGAATCCACCGACCGTCCCCGCTGCGGCATTCCCATCCTCTTCCCCAGCTGCAGCAAGCCGGATAACGGCGTGCACATCTTTGACGGCGCCGCTTATCCCATGGAAGTCCACGGCTTTGCCGACCTGCTGCCCTGGCAGGTGAAGAAGGCGGACGATACCGCTATCGAGCTGACCCTGGCCCCCAACGGCCTGACCAAGTTCGTCTATCCCTTCGACTTCCTGCTCACCATGCGCTACACCCTGGAAGGCCCCACCGCCACCCTGGCCCTGACCGTGGAAAACACCGGCGCCAAGGTGCTGCCCTTCAGCGTGGGCTTCCACCCCTATTTCGGCGTGAGCAAGCTGGAAAACGTCAGCTTTGCCATTGACGCCGCCACCTGCTCCGAGGACGCCAAGGGCGAACAGCCCGCCGCGGTGCAGCCCATCACCCTGACCCGCAAGGAAGGCTCCGCCGATTCCATCCGTCTGCTCACCGGCGTCAAGACCCCCATGGTCATGACCGATGCCGGCAACGGCCACAAGGTCACAGTGGCCTTTGACCAGGATGTCTTCGGCAAGGGCGTGCTGTGGCAGCAGGACGCCGAGAGCTTTGTCTGCATGGAGCCCTGGAACGGCTGGGCCAACAGCGTGAACGAGGCCGGCAAGCACGAGGAACTGAACCCCGGCGAGAGCAAGACCTTCACCTGGAGCGTCACCATCGGGTGATCCCTCCCATCAAGCAAGAAAAGCAGGCTTCCCAAGGCGGGAAGCCTGCTTTTTTGTCTCATCGGCGGCCCCGCCAGGCCCGGCGGTAGTCGGTGGCGGTCTGGCCCTCGGCGGCCCGGAAACACCGGGTGAAGTAGGCCTGTTCCTTGAACCCGCACTCGGCGGCGATCTGCCCCAGGGTCAGGTCGGTGTAGCGCAGCATCTGCTTGGCCCGGTCGATGCGGGCGGACTGGCGGCAGTCCACGATGGTCTCCCCGTATCGCTGCTTGAAACTGCGGGCAAGATAATACTTGCTCAGGTAAAACCGGGCGGCCAGCTCGTCCAGGGAGAAGTTCTCGGTGCAGTGGGCGATGACGTAGGCCCGCACCTCCTCCAGCCGGGCGGCGGCGGGGGCGGTTTCGGCCCCTGCCCGGGCCCGGGCCGCCAGAATCCCCGCCAGCAGCGCCCCGATCTCGGCGGAAGCTTCCAGCTCGGCGGTGGCGTCCCAGTGCCGGGCCAGTTCCAGCACCCGGTCCAGCCGCCGCGCCGGGGCGCCGGCGTCGGCGGGGGTGAACACCGGGGTGCCCCCGGCGGCAAACAGCTTGTAAAAGGCCGGGGCGCTGTGCCCGTTGAAGTGCACCCAACGCAGCTCCCAGGGGTCGTCGTCGGCGCTGCGGTAGCCGTGGGGGCGGCGGCAGTCCACCCAGAAACACTGCCCCGGATGCAGCGGCCACACCTTGCCGTCGTACTGCAGCCGCCCGCTGCCCGCCGCCACCTGCACCAGCAGAAAGCTGTCCAGGTTGCTGCGCTGGGTGCCGACGTGACTTTCCAGCAGCCGGATGTGCCCGGCCTCCTGCAGAAAGAAAAGGTTCTGCCGGGCAAAGGCCGAGGGCGTCAGGATGACCCGCACGCTGGACGGGTCGTAAAACGGGGGAAAGGAACCGGTTCCGGACAAAAAATCACCTCCCACAGGACAGGGCAAGATTGTGCAAAAACTGCGGCAATATCCTCCCTTGTCAAGGCTTGTTAAAACCATTATACTGGATACCAGGCAAAATACAAGGGCGAAGTCTGCCGCTTTGGTGCACAACCCCGCCCCGCAAGAAAATACAACCCCGCCGCCCGGCGGACGGGGCCCAACGCAAAAAGGAGTCAAAACATGAAAAAAGCCCTCATCACCGGCGTGACCGGGCAGGACGGCAGCTATCTGGCCGAGTTCCTCATCGAAAAAGGCTACGACGTCCACGGCATGATCCGTCGTTCCAGCGTGGACTACCGGGAGCGCATCGCCCATCTGGAAGGGCATCCCCAGTTCCACCTGCACTACGGCGACCTGGGGGATTCCCTGAGCCTGGTGAAGATCGTGGGCGAGGTGCGCCCGGATGAGATCTACAACCTGGCGGCCCAGAGCCACGTGCAGGTCAGCTTTGACGTGCCGGAGTACACCGCCGACGTGGTGGCCACCGGCGTGCTGCGCCTGCTGGAAGCGGTGCGCATCTGCGGGCTGGAAAAGACCTGCCGCATCTACCAGGCATCCACCAGCGAGCTGTACGGCAAGGTGGAGGAGGTTCCCCAGAACGAAAAGACCCCCTTCCATCCCTACAGTCCCTACGCGGTGGCCAAGCAGTATGGCTTCTGGATCGTGAAGGAGTACCGGGAAGCCTACCACATGTACTGCTGCTCCGGCATCCTGTTCAACCACGAATCCGAGCGCCGGGGCGAGACCTTCGTCACCCGCAAGATCACCCTGGCGGCGGCCCGCATTGCCCAGGGCAAGCAGGACAAGCTGTATCTGGGCAACCTGTCCAGCCTGCGGGACTGGGGCTACGCCAAGGATTATGTGGAGTGCATGTGGCTGATCCTGCAGCAGGACAAGCCGGATGACTTCGTCATTGCCACCGGCGAGCAGCACAGCGTGCGGGAATTCTGCCAGCTGGCCTTCCACGAGGTGGGCATCGAGCTGGAGTTCGTGGGCGAAGGCATGGAGGAGAAGGGCGTCGACAAGGCCACCGGCAAGGTGCTCATTGAGGTCAGCCCCGACTTCTACCGTCCCACCGACGTGGTCAACCTGTGGGGCGACCCCACCAAGGCCAAGACTGAGCTGGGCTGGAACCCCACCAAGACCCCCTTTGAGGAGCTGGTGCGCCTGATGGTGCGCAGCGACATGCGCAAGGTGGCGGTGGAACGCGCCGAGGAGAACGTGGATCTTTATAAGATCGAGGCCCTGGAGAAGGGCGTGCGGAAGTAAGTTTTTTGCTTTTGGGCGCCCGGCTGCGGGGGTAACGGCTGGCAGCCGTGTGGTTGTCGCTTTTTGACGCCAAAAAGCGACGGAAAAAGCGCCACCGTTTCGATGCGGTGGACGCCGACCAGGGGTTTCACCCCTGGACCCATATGCGGCCACCCCTCCGGGACGGCCTACTCAGGTCCTGGGCCATGATGGACAAAAATGCCAAGATTTATGTGGCGGGGCACCGCGGCATGGTGGGCAGTGCCATCCTGCGCGAACTGCAGCGCCAGGGCTACACCAACATCATCACCCGCACCCACAAGGAACTGGACCTGACCCGGCAGGACGCCGTGGAAGCCTTCTTTGCGGCCGAAAAGCCGGAATACGTCTTTCTGGCGGCGGCCAAGGTGGGCGGCATTGTGGCCAACAACGAAGCCCTGGCCGATTTCATGTACGACAACATGATCCTGGAGATGAACGTCATCCACGCCGCCTGGCAGAATGGCTGCAAAAAGCTGGAATTCCTGGGTTCCAGCTGCATCTATCCCCGGCTGGCCCCCCAGCCCATGAAGGAAGACTGCCTGCTCACCTCCGCCCTGGAAAAGACCAACGAGGCCTACGCCCTGGCCAAGATTTCGGGGCTCAAATACTGCGAGTACCTCAACCGTCAGTACGGCACCGACTACATCAGCGTCATGCCCACCAACCTGTACGGCCCCAACGACAACTACCACCCCACCCACAGCCATGTGCTGCCCGCCCTCATCCGCCGCTTCCACGAAGCCAAGGAGCAGAACCTGCCCTATGTCACCTGCTGGGGTGACGGCAGCCCCTTGCGGGAGTTCCTGTACGTGGACGACCTGGCCAACCTCTGCGTCTTTTTGATGAACAACTACTCCGGCAACGAGACGGTGAACGCCGGTACCGGCAAGGAGCTGACCATCAAGGAACTCACCGAGCTGGTGGCCAAGGTCATCGGCTACACCGGCGAGATCCGGTGGGACCCCTCCAAGCCCAACGGCACCCCCCGCAAGCTGCTGGATGTGAGCAAGGCCACGGCCCTGGGCTGGACCTACAAGACCGAGCTGGAGGACGGCATCCGGCTCACCTACCAGGATTTCCTGAACAATCCCATGCGTGCCGAGCGCTGAGCGCGCTCCGCGCAGGAGAAAGGCGGAACCCCTATGAATCTGATCCTACTGTCCGGCGGTAGCGGCCAGCGGCTGTGGCCTCTTTCCAACAACATCCGGTCCAAACAGTTCGTGCCCCTGTTGAAAAACGACAAGGGCGAGTATGAAAGCATGGTCCAGCGGGTCTACCGCCAGATCAAGAAGGCCGATCCCCGGGCCAACATCGTGGTGGCCACCGGCAAGCGCCAGGTCAGCACCATCAAGAACCAGCTGGGGGGCAAGGTCAGCGTCTGCGTGGAACCCTGCCGGCGGGACACCTTCCCGGCCATCGTGCTGGCCTGCACCTACCTCACCGACGTGATGGGGGTGCGCCCGGAAGAACCGGTGGTGGTCTGCCCCGTGGACCCCTATGTGGACGACACCTACTTTGCGGCGGTGAAGCAGATGGCCCGCCTGGCCGGGCCGGAAAATCCCCGCGCCGCCCACCTGACCCTGATGGGCATTGAACCCACCTATCCCAGCGCCAAGTTCGGCTACATCATCCCCACCAGCACCGACCCGGTGAGCAAGGTGTCCTGCTTCAAGGAAAAGCCGGACGAGGCCACCGCCGCCGCCTACATCGCCCGCGGGGCGCTGTGGAACGGCGGGGTGTTTGCCTTCACCCTGGGCTACCTGCTGGGCATCGCCCACAAGCAGCTGGATTTCCGGGGCTTTGCGGACCTGCAGGCCAACTACGCCCTGCAAAAGCGGATCAGCTTTGACTACGCCGTGGCCGAAAACGAGCCGGACATCGCGGTGATGCGCTACGCCGGCCAGTGGAAGGACGTGGGCACCTGGAACACCTTCTGCGAGGTCATGGCCGACCCGGCCATCGGCAAGGTGCAGATGGACGATACCTGCGAAAACCTCAACGTCATCAACCAGCTGAACATTCCCATCATCTGCATGGGCTGCAAGGACATGGTGGTGGCGGCCTCCAGCGACGGCATCCTGGTCAGCGACAAGGGTCGGTCCAGCCACATCAAGCCCTTTGTGGAGCAGGTGGAAGGGGAGGCCCGCTTTGCGGAAAAGAGCTGGGGCTCCTTCACCATCCTGGACGTGCAGCCCCAGGCCACCACCATCCGCATTGTGCTCAACCCCGGGCACAGGCTCACCTACCACAGCCACGAACACCGGGACGAGGTCTGGACCATCGTGGACGGCATGGGGCGCACCGTCATTGACGGGGACGAGCGGGCCGTCCACCCCGGGGACGTGGTGACCATGCCCGCCGGCGTGCGCCACACCCTCATGGCCGACACCCGCCTGGAAGTCATTGAAGTGCAGATCGGCGCCGAGATCGACGTGGCGGACAAACAGAAATTCGATCTGTGATTTCCCTGCAATTCCACACAAAGCAAAAGGACAGCCCCGCAAGGGACTGTCCTTTTGCTTTACAGAATGGGAGAAACGTCCTGTCCCGCCCGGCAAAGGCGGAAATCAGACAGAAGGAAAGCTTATTCGCACACCAGCACCCGCATTTCGTAGGGCTGCAGCCACAGATCCCGCACATCGGCCCCGGCGCCGGTCTTGCGGTCGCGCCAGGCGCCGTCCAGGGCGTCCAGCCACAGATGCTGGGGTTCGGCGGTGAAGTTGAACACCCCCGCCAGGGTGCGGGAATCCCGACGGCGCACCAGGCCCAGCACCCCGTTGTTGTGGGTGTCCCAGGTGGTGAACCAGGCGTCGGGACCAAAGCAGGGATCGCTGCGCAGCTCCCGCAGTTCCTCCAGCCCCTGCCACAGTTCGTTCTGCAGGGTGCCCGGCTGGGTGCGCTTGGCGGCGTTGTCCCAGTTGAATTTGGTGCGGTGCAGGTTGCGGCTGTCGTCGGCCAGGTCGGGGTCTTCCTTGTAGCCCCAGCCGTTCAGCTGGCCGATCTCGTCCCCGCTGTTCAGCATGGGGAAGCCCTTGAAGAAGGCCATGGCCCCGTGCATCAGCAGGTCCCGGCGCAGCGCGGTGTGCAGGGCGGCGTCGCTGCCCTGTTCCAGGGCCTGCTCCACCCCGCACAGGCTGGCGGTGGTGCCGCAGCTGCGGGCGTCCCGGGTGACGGGGTCGTAGTTGTACACCTCGCCCTTGGCCCAGCTGCCCTCAAACCGGCCTTCGTAAAAGTGGTAGAGGAATTCCTTGTGCAGCTGGGGGTCGATGCCCAGGTACCGCTCCACGTCCTCGTCCAGGCCCCAGCCGATGTCGTCGTGGCAGCGCAGATAGTTCACAAACCAGCACTGGGGGCCCAGGGCGTTCAAAGCGTCCAGCTGGGCTTTCAGCAGCCGCACGTCCCGGGAAGCCAGGGCGCTCCACAGGTTGACCATGGTGGACACGCTGTACAGCATGTGGCATTCCGGCTTGTCCGGGGTGCCGAAGTAGGCCGCCAGCTCGCTGGGGGCCATGACCACCTCGCCTTTCAGGATGACGGCGGGGCAGACGGTCTCCAGCACCATGCGGATGATCCGCACAATGGTGTGCACCTGGGGCAGGTTGCGGCAGTTGGTGCCCAGCTGCTTCCAGATATAGGGCACCGCGTCGATGCGCAGCACCTCCACCCCCAGGTTGGCCAGGTTCAGCATGCTGCGGGTCATCTCCACCAGCACGGCGGGATTGCGGTAGTTCAGGTCCCACTGGTAGGGGTGGAAGGTGGTCAGCACCCACTTGTGCATCTCCTCGCACCAGGTAAAGTTGCCCGGGGCGGTGTTGGGAAACACCTGGGGCACGGTGCGCTCGTACTGGTCGGGGACGGTGCGGTCGTACTGGTCGGGGACGGTGCGGTCGTCAAAGCAGTGGTAGAAATTCTGGTAATAGAGGTCCCCGGCCTTGGCCCGGCAGGCCCATTCGTGGCTGGAGGCGGTGTGGTTCATCACAAAGTCCAGGCACAGGCTGATGCCCGCTGCCCGCAGCTTCTTGGTCAGGGCGGCCAGGTCGGCGTTGGTGCCCAAGGAAGGGTCCACCTGGTTGAAGTCCTCCACCGCATAGCCCCCGTCGTTGTGGGGGTGGGGCATCTTCAGAAGGGGCATCAGATGCAGGTAGGTCAGCTTCTGCTCCTTCAGGTAAGGCAGCTTTTTCAGGTCCCCGGCAAACAGGTCGGTGTACATGGTCATGCCGAACATCTTCCCCCGGCGGTACCACCCCGGGTCCGCTTCCCGGGCGGCGTCCAGCTTTTTCAGCTCGGCGCTGCGGGCGGCCCAGGCGTCCGCCATGGCCTGTTCCAGGGTGTTCAGGGCCTCCCGGTCGTCGTACAGCTCCATGAACAGCCATTCCAGCTCGTCGTGGCACCGGGCCATGCGGGCGTCAAACACCGCCGTATCCTTGCGGCGGGACAGCATCTCCTTCATTGCCATTGCAAAAACAGCTCCTTTTATTCAGCAGTGTTCATCTCTTCCAGGGTGGGCATGGCGGGAATGGCTCCCCGGCGGCTGGTGGTCAGGGACGCCGCCCTGTTGGCGTAGGCCAGCATCTCCTCCAGGGCGGGCAGGGTCAGGCCGTCCAGGCCCCCCGGCGCCCGGCACAGCCGGGCCAGAAACGCCCCGAAGAAGGTATCCCCCGCCCCGTTGGTGTCCCCCACCATGCAGGGC
>PPYE01384533.1_pt1 | contig 33701 bp, 24 predicted proteins | sample 1559881 | NCBI WGS metagenome assembly PPYE01 (sample SAMN08240022, study PRJNA423297) | Human gut metagenome, whole genome shotgun sequencing project.
GTTTCTGATATGCAGTAGGTAATATCTGAAATATATCTCGGAAAGCCGATGTAAATTTACTTTGGCTTTTATATCCCACAGCGGCGGCAATTTCCGAAATAGATTTATCTTCCTGCAACAGCATATTCGATGCCAACTTCATACGGTATTCTTTCATGTAAGAAGCGATGGGCATTCCATAGACTGCTTTGAAAACGGATTTCAAAGTAGTGGTGTTCATCAGGTACTGTTTTGACAACTCTTCAATTTTGGTAACTTTTTTGAAAAAATTTGGATTAGACCACCAGTTAGGGGCTAACCCTGTAACTTAACGAAATGACATTGAAGTAACATAAAAATAAGATTTTTTGTACTGTACACAGGACAGTTCTTGACGTATACAACTGTGAAACGTATAATAGGCAAAGGATATTCAGACAGAAGATGGAGGAAATTTCATGGCATTAAGTAAAAAGCCGGTCAACGGCATGAAAGATATTTTACCGGAGGAGATGCAGATCCGGGATTATGTGCAGCAAGTCATCAAAGAGACTTACCGCAGTTTCGGATTTACGCCGATCGAGACACCTTGTATGGAAAATATTGCAAACTTGAGCAATAAACAGGGTGGAGAAAATGAAAAACTGATTTTTAAGGTAATGAAGCGCGGTGAAAAGCTGAAAGTCGCTGAAGCAAAAGAAGAAGCGGATTTAGTTGATTTTGGTATGCGTTATGATCTGACTGTTCCGTTAGTTCGTTTTTATTCGAATAATGCAAATGATCTTCCATCTCCGTTTAAGGCGATTCAGATGGGAAATGTCTGGAGAGCTGACCGCCCACAGCGTGGACGTTATCGTCAGTTTATGCAGTGTGACATCGATATTATCGGAGAGCCGACGAACCTTGCAGAGATCGAGCTGATCTTAGCAACAACTACAACAATAGGAAAACTCGGATTTAAGAATTTCGAGATCCGCATCAATGAGCGCCGGATCTTAAAGGCGATGGCAGCATACAGTGGATTTGCAGAGGAAGATTTCGATACTGTATTTATCATCTTAGATAAGATGGACAAGATTGGACTTGACGGTGTGGCAGAGGAACTCGAAAAAGAGGGCTATGCAAAAGAGTCGATCGAGAAATATCTTGCACTTTTTAAAGGTGTTGAGGAAGCAGAAAACGGCATCAAATACCTTGCAAAGACTTTGGAGGGATATTTAGATCCTGAGGTGGAGCGCAATCTTTTAGAGATCATCGATACCGTGGAGGGGGCAAAGGCGGCTTCCTTTAAAATGGTATTTGATCCGACTTTGGTTCGTGGTATGAGCTACTATACCGGAACCATTTTTGAGATTTCCATGCCGGAGCTTGGCGCAGCCTGTGGAGGCGGTGGACGTTATGATAAGATGGTTGGCAAATTTACCGGACAGGATGTGCCGGCATGTGGATTTTCCATCGGTTTTGAGCGTATCATCCTTCTTCTGATGGAGAGCGGATTTACGGTTCCGACACAGCGTCCGAAAGTTGCATACCTGATTGAAAAGGGATGCCCTGCAGAAAAACTCGGCGAGATCATCGGAAAGGCACAGGAAGAACGTGCGGCAGGCAAACAGGTGCTGGTTGTCCGCATGAACAAGAATAAAAAATTCCAGAAGGAAAAATTAGACGCCGAGGGATACAAAGAGATTGTAGAATACTTCAATAAATAGATATCGGATAAAAGTACAATCTCTTCGAAATCATTGAGTTTTTCAATAAATAAAGTTTAATGACAGAGAGAATAATCTCTTCGAGATTGTAGAATTTTTTAATAAATAAAAGGAAAGAGGTTTGCAGTAATGGCAGAATCAATGCAAGGCTTACACAGAAGCCATAGATGTACCGAGGTTTCAAATCAGAATATCGGTGAGACCGTAACCGTCATGGGATGGGTACAGAAGAGAAGAAATTTAGGAAGTCTGATCTTTATCGACTTAAGAGACCGTTCGGGTATCTTACAGCTCGTATTTAACGAAGAGAGCGTCGGCAAAGAGGGATATGAGAAGGCAGAGCGTTTAAGAAGTGAGTATGTGATCGCGGTAACCGGAAAAGTTGAAAAACGTTCCGCAGCAGTGAATGAGTCTTTAAAGACTGGTGATATTGAAGTGATCGCAACCGATATCCGCATCTTATCCGAGGCAGAGACACCTCCATTCCAGATCGAGGAGAACAGCCAGACAAAAGATGAAGTCCGTTTAAAATACCGTTATTTAGACCTGCGCAGACCGGATATCCAGAAGAATCTGATGCTCCGCAGCAAGGTTGCATACCTGATGCGTGACTTCATGGCAAAAGAGGGATTCCTTGAGATTGAGACTCCGATGTTATGTAAATCAACACCGGAAGGTGCAAGGGATTACCTGGTACCGAGCCGTGTCCATCCGGGACATTTTTATGCACTGCCGCAGTCACCGCAGCTTTACAAACAGCTTTTAATGTGTTCCGGTTATGACCGTTATTTCCAGATCGCAAGATGTTTCCGTGACGAGGATCTTCGTGCAGACCGTCAGCCGGAATTTACACAGGCAGATATGGAGCTTGCATTTGTGGATGTGGAAGATGTATTAGATGTCAACGAGAGACTGCTCAAATATATTTTCAAGGAAGCAATCGGTGTGGATGTGACACTGCCGCTGCCGAGAATGCCATGGCAGGAAGCAATGGACCGTTTCGGTTCCGATAAGCCAGATACACGTTTTGGCATGGAACTCTGTGACGTATCCAAAGTTGTAGAGGGCTGCGGATTCTCCGTATTCACAGGAGCACTCGAAAATGGTGGTTCCGTCCGTGGTATCAACGCAAAAGGACAGGCCGGCATGCCGCGTAAAAAGATCGACAAACTGGTGGAATTTGCAAAAGGCTACGGTGCAAAAGGACTTGCTTACCTTGCAGTGAATGAGGATGGCACTTACAAATCTTCTTTTGCAAAATTCATGACAGAGGACGGGTTAAAGGCACTTGTTTCTGCAATGCAGGGAGAGCCGGGAGACTTATTATTATTCGCAGCAGACAAAAACAAGATCGTATGGAATGTACTTGGAGCACTCCGTCTTGAGATTGCAAAAGAGTTAGATCTGCTTGATCCAAGCCAGTACAACTTTTTATGGGTAACAGAGTTCCCACTGTTAGAGTGGTCTGACGAGGAAAACCGTTTTATGGCAATGCACCATCCGTTTACCATGCCGATGGAAGAGGACTGGGACAAGATCGATTCTGATCCGGGCAGTGTGCGTGCAAAGGCATATGACATCGTATTAAACGGTACAGAGCTTGGCGGTGGTTCCGTCCGTATCCATCAGGATGACATTCAGGAGAAGATGTTTGAGGTGCTTGGATTTACCAAAGAACGCGCACATGAGCAGTTCGGATTCCTGTTAGATGCATTCAAATACGGTGTTCCGCCACACGCAGGATTGGCTTATGGACTGGACCGTCTGGTTATGCATATGGTACACGCAGATTCCATCCGTGATGTCATTGCATTCCCGAAAGTAAAAGATGCATCCTGTCTGATGACACAGGCACCTGGTATCGTGGATAAAAAACAGTTGGAAGAACTGGGACTTGAAGTTGAGGAAGTGTCAGAAGAATAAGTAAAAATCTGGCAGGGCGTCACATGGCGCCCTGTTTTTGCTTACTTATTGGAAAATATATTATGGGGGAAAATATGGGAGAGGAAGTTAAGAAAAACGAGTCGTGGGATGCCAGATGGCTCACTATACCGGAGTTTGCTGATGCTGTGCCCCTTAATCTGTTTCATAAGGAACAGGTACAGCCGTCTGTTGAAGACATCAAAACGGCAGAATTTCAGAATGTCCATGTGTTTGTGCGCGGGCATTTTACTTTAGAGCGTGCACAGAAGATTTTCTGTAAGGTCACAGCCGATGACCATTATAAGGCATATCTGGATGGAGCGTTTATGGGGGAAGGACCTGCCGCGGCATATCATACGAAGTATTATTACAATGTTTTGGAACTGGGGACATTTGCTGCCGGGGAGCATGTGCTGGCACTCCATCTGTATTATCAGGGACTTGTGAACCGTGTGTGGAATAGCGGGGATTTGCGTTTTGCCTTTGCGGCGGAGCTGTGGGATGAAAAGGGAAAGGAGATACCGGTTTCTTTTTGCTTTTTGAAAACGGATTGTTATGAGGGAGAGACAGTCGGATACGAGACACAGTTTTTGGAAAATTTTGACAGCCGGAAATACCCGTATGGGTGGAAAAATACCGGGTTTGATGCGGACGGCTGGGAGAAACCCGTTCCGGCGGTGTGGGCAGATTATACGCTAACGAAGCAGCCAACGGAGATGCTCTCTTACATGGAATATCAGTTGGGGACTATAAAGCTGCACGCTGGTAATGAGCATCCACTAGAACCGACAAAGCTGCACTCTGATGCCTTACAGCCATTGGAACCGGCAAAGCTAGAGCACAAGTGTGCAGATCATAACGGTCACATACATCAGATCACACCGTCCGTGATAAGACAAGATCCCGATGGTTCGATGCTTCTGGATGCGGGCGAGGAGATCACAGGCATGATCCTGCTCACCGCGGAGGGGAAAGACGGCGATCAGGTGAAGTTGTTTTACGGGGAGGAACTGGACGGGAAGGGCAGTGTGCGCTATGACATGCGGTGCAACTGCTGTTACAGAGAAATCTGGACGCTGGCGGATGGCAGATGTGAGTTTGATCCGTATGATTACAAGGGATTCCGGTATGTTAAGATCGTGCCGGACGGGGGCGTTAAACTGTCGGATATCCGTTTTCTGGTAAGGCATTATCCGATGGATGAATCACTTTGTGAGTTAAAGACAGAGGAGAAAACATTAGAAAATATTTTTCAAATCTGCAAAAATGCAGTGCGTCTTGGAACACAGGAGAATTATGTGGACTGCCCGACGAGGGAAAAAGGTCAGTACTTAGGGGATGCGGTCGTGACGGCGCACGCGCAGGTACTTTTGACCGGAAAGACGGATATGCTGTTAAAATGCATCGATCAGTTTGCACAGACAGCGAGGGTCTGTCCGGGACTGCTTGCGGTTGCGCCGGGCGGCCTGATGCAGGAGATTGCAGATTTTTCACTGTTGTATTCGCAGCTCCTTTTGCTGTATTATCGTTTTACCGGGGAGAAAGAGACGGTGGACCGTTATTATGGAATCGCAGATGGGATTTTAAAACATTTTTCGCAGTATGCGAGGGAGGACGGTCTGTTAGAGCAGGTCGCTGACAAATGGAATCTTGTGGACTGGCCGGAAAATCTGCGGGATGGATATGATTTTCCACTGACGAGACCTGTGGTGGCGCTGGGCTGCCATAATGTGATCAATGCACTCTACATCGGGGCGATGGAGACACAGAATACGCTGGCAGAGATCTGTGGCAGGGAAATGCCGTATCAGACGAAAGAAATTAAAAAAGCATACCGGAACGCTTTTTACCGGGAAAAGACAGGACTTTTAGCGGACAGCGAGACGAGCAGCCACGCGGCACTGCATTCGAATGTTTATGCGATGTACTTTCATTTACTTCCCAAAGCGGATGAACAGAAAATACTGACATTTATGGAACAGAAGGGATTTTCCTGCGGCGTGATGCTGAGTTATTTTGTACTGCGTGTGTTCGCAGAACGCGGACAGTACGATACGGTGTATGAGCTGCTGGTCAATGAGGGGGAACACGGATGGGTCAACATGCTGCGCGAGGGTGCAACGACCTGTTTTGAGGCATGGGGGAAAGACCAGAAATGGAATACCAGCCTGTGCCACCCCTGGGCATCTGCACCGGTCCCGATTTTGATCGAGGGGATCGCGGGGGTACATATCGATGCGGCAGAGAAGGATGGATATTACTGGACACCGCACATCCCGGAGAAAATCAGGGAGTTTCGGCTCTGTGTACCGGTGAAAGGGAAAAAAATCATTGTTGAAAAGAAAATGGGGGAAGAATATGCAGTTATCAGAGAAGACAAAGAATAATTTAAAAGGCGTTATGCCGATTACAAAAGAGGAGCGCGAGGATGCGCTGGCATCTGCCTGCATGCAGGTAAAGCGTGTTCTGCCGGAATTTACGACAAAATTTCAGAATGCATACAGTGAAAATGGATTTTACCGTCCAATCGACAACGTGGAGTGGACGACGGGATTCTGGACGGGGGAGATCTGGCTTGCCTATGAATATGGCGGGGAGGACGTTCTGTTAAAGGCGGCAGAGATCCAGATGCAGGATTTTTTGCACCGGATCGAGCAGAAGATCTGTGTGGATCATCATGATATGGGATTTTTGTATACACCATCCTGTGTGGCAGGGTATAAGCTGACCGGTTCGGAAACGGGAAAAAGAGCGGCGCTCCTTGCGGCAGACCAGTTAAAGAGCCGTTTTCAGGAAAAGGGAGCATTTATCCAGGCGTGGGGAGCCATGGGAGAGCCGGAAAATTACAGGCTGATCATAGACTGTCTGCTCAACGTGCCGTTGCTTTACTGGGCGTCACAGGAGACGGGAGATGAGAGCTGCCGTCAGATCGCTGACCGGCATGTACATACCACACTTGAAAACGTGATCCGCCCGGACTTTTCGACCTGGCATACATTTTTCTTTGATCCGGTAACTGGAAAGCCGGATCACGGGGCAACCTGTCAGGGCTACCGGGATGGTTCTGCCTGGGCGAGAGGACAGGCGTGGGGAATTTACGGAACGGCACTCGCATACCGCTATACAAAAAGAGAGGAATACAAATATATTTTCCGCGGTGTCGGTAAATATTATATAGAGCATCTGCCAAAAGATCTCGTACCGTACTGGGATCTGGAGTTTTCGGATGGCGATGTACAGCCGAGGGATTCTTCCTCCGCCTCCATTGCAGCGTGTGGAATGCTTGAGATGGCAAAATACTTAGACGATGAGGAGGCGGCATTTTACCGGAATCTTGCGGAAAAATTTATTGGCTCTGTATACCGGAACTATGCGGTAAAAGATTTTGAAAAATCAAACGGGATCGTACTGCAACTGCACAGCACCTATTCGAACCGTTCGCCGTATAACACCTGCAACCCGTGCGGTGTGGATGAGTGCAACAGCTGGGGCGATTATTTTTACATGGAAGCGCTGACGAGACTGCAGAAAGACTGGCAGATTTACTGGTAAAGGAGAAGAGATGGAATTTTATAAGATAAATGCGCAAATGCTCCCGAAGGTAAATTTTGTGGATGAGACAGAGATAAGACCGCCTTATGTCCACAGGAAACGCAGGGCGGGAGAACAGATCTTATATTTTATCCGGCATGGAGAGATGCATCTTTTGGAGGATGGAAAACCACTGATCTTAAAGCCGGGGGATGTCTGTCTGCTGGATAAGGACCGCACACATGAGGGGACGAAGGCTACGACCTGCAATTATTATTATGTACATTTCATGCATGGGGAGATGGAACTGGTCGATGCAAAAGAAGAGGAAGTCGCCAGGCAGCAGTTTGAACGCCGGAGAAAGGCGATGGCAAAGGAGCCGTGTGAGCCTTATGGAAGTTATGATGAGAGCAAGATCTGGCTGCCGAAATACTGGCATATCAAAAAAATCACCGATCAGATCCACATTGATGAGCTGATCAAACAGGCGATCGCGGAGGATTACAGCACGTTTGAGAATCACAAGATTCTCTGTGCCTGCCGGATACAGGAGGCGTTGATCGAGATCGCGCGCTGTTTTGCGACAGCGGAACGCGAAAGGACTGCAGGCGGGTTCCCGGAAAGCTATTATAAAGTCCAGAAAATACAGGAATGGTTAAATGCGTCTTATGCGGCAGACATTTCGGGGGAGCGGTTAGAGGAGGAGTTTGACGGCAATTTTGATTACATGAACCGCATCTTTAAGCGCGTGACCGGACAGACCATTTTTCAGTATCTGACGGCAGTGCGCATGGAACATGCCAAGCGCCTGATTGCGCAGACGACGATGCATACCGGGGTGATCGGCCAGGAGGTCGGCTATCCCGATGAATATTATTTCAGCAAGGTGTTTAAGCGCAATGTCGGGATGTCGCCATGCGCCTACGCAGATTCCCTGTCAAAAAATAAATCATGAAAAGTCGCTAAAAGACAAAAAACGTCACTATTCTCCATTGTATCATACCTCTGTTTTTTACTATGATGTGTTTAAAAGAAAACATAGACCGTAGTAAAAAATGGAGGTATTTTTTATGATTATGAATAAAACAGAACTGTTATTAAATGAGGGATGGAAGTTTCATTTTGGGGAATGTGAGGAGGCATGGTATCAGGGATATGACGATCGTGCATTCGAGCGTGTCATGCTGCCGCACGACTGGGCGGTGGCTTATCCGTTTTCGAAGGAATATTCCAGCGGCACCGGATATCTGACGGGCGGGATCGGCTGGTACCGGCTGCATTTTTATCTGCCAGAGGAATATCAGGGGAAAGCGATCCGTCTGGTATTCGACGGTGTGTATAAAAACAGCCAGGTGTGGGTCAACAGTTATTATCAGGGAAAACACCCGTATGGTTACACCGGATTTTCCTATGATATCTCTGGGATCGCACATTTTGGGGAGCAGGAAAATGTGGTCAGTGTGAAAGTGACGCACACGGACATTGCGGATTCGAGATGGTACACGGGAAGTGGGATCACGCGGAAAGTCACTCTTGTGGTGGAAGAACAGGTGCATCCGGCAGAATATGGCGTGACGTTTGTGACAGAGAAACTTGTGGCTGATGGGAAAGAGTTTCCGGAAGTGCAGGCGGCAGTCAGTATCCATCATGAGATATGCAACCAGACGAAGGAGCAGAAAACATGTGTGGTCTGCACAAAACTGTCTGATCCGCAGGGAACACCTGTGGCAGAGTGGAAAGAACAGGTACAGATCCCGGCAGGAAATACGGTATCCTGCAGCATGCATGGCACCATCCGTGATCCGAAGTGCTGGTCGCCGGAGCACCCGGATCTCTATGGGATGGAAACCTGGTATGAGACAACGGACGAGGATGGAAAGAAAATATCTTATCTTGCAGATAAACAGAAGGTAGGGATCCGTGTGGCAGAATTTGACGCGGACCGGGGATTTTTCCTAAACGGTGTGCCGATGAAGATCAAAGGCGTCTGTGTGCATCATGATGCCGGCTGTCTCGGTGCTGCGGTGACAAAGGAGATCTGGCACAGACGGCTTGCAAAATTAAAGGAATGTGGCTGTAATGCGATCCGGTGCAGCCACAACCCACATATGCCGGAACTGTATGAACTGTGCGATACGATGGGATTTCTTGTGATGGATGAGGCGTTTGACGAGTGGGAAAATGCGAAAAATAAATGGTCTACGGGACACAATGTCTATCCGCCAAAACATCAGGGCTATTTTGAAGATTTCCCGGAATGGCACGAAAAGGATCTGCGCGCCATGGTAAGGCGTGACCGCAATCATCCGTCCATCATTTTGTGGAGCATCGGAAATGAGATCGACTATCCGAACGATCCGTACTGTCATCCGAGTTTTCTGGAGATGACCGGAAATAACGACGCGAATAAACCGGCGGCAGAACGGCAGTATGATCCGGCAAAACCGGACATGCGAAGACTGCTTCCGATCGCCGAAGAACTTTCCAGTATTGTAAAGAGTGAAGATAAGAGCCGTCCGGTCACCATGGCGCTTGCCTACCCGGAGCTGTCTGCAAAACTTGGTATATTAGAGCATCTGGATGTGGCAGGCTACAACTATAAGGAGCAGTATTACGAAGCCGACCACAGAGATTTCCCACAGATCCCGTTTTTAGGGAGTGAAAACGGACACAGCTATGAGGCGTGGGATGCGGTAAAATCAAACGATTATATCAGCGGACAGTTTTTGTGGACGGGGATCGATTATTTAGGGGAGGCACATGGCTGGCCAATTCATGGATCGGGAGCCGGGATTTTGGACTGCGCCGGATTTGAAAAAGCAAGATATTTCCGCAGGAAATCGTTGTGGTGTGAAGAACCGCAGCTTTATCTTGCCACAAGACTGTGGAGTGAGGAGTCTGCCGAGTGGATTCCGTGCCAGGAAAACTGGAATTATAAAGCCGGAGAAAAAGTCATCGTAATGTGTTACTCAAATCTGCCGGAGACAGCTGTTTTTATCAATGGAAAAGAGGCTGGCAGACAGATCGGCTACAACGACGACGGTGCATATCGTTTTGAGGTACTCTGGGAGGCAGGGATACTTGAGGCAAGCGGTTATGATGAAAACGGAAATATCATAGAACAGGAGAGACTGCTTACCACGCAGAACGCTGCTGGCATCAAAGCAGAGGTCTATCAGCCGGAGGAGATTCCTTTCCAAGAGACACAGAAAAACGGATATCTCTATCAGATCGCGCTCACACTTGTGGATCAAAACGGACAGAAGGTTGTCTGGGATGATAAAAAACTGCGTGTGGCTGTGAGCGGGGCAGGCATGTTAGCAGGGATCGAGAACGGGGATCTGTCGGATGTGACTCCATATGCGGAAAATGCGAGAAAGACAAAGGACGGAAGGCTCATGATCTATGTGAGAAGAATAAAAAAGGGAAAGATCCGTGTAGAAATTTCAGAGACAGACAGCATAGCACAAAAGAACTGCATAGCAGAAAAAGGAGGAATGCATCTTGAAGTGGAAATGGATTGATGCAGACTGCACCAGCGTTACCACGGCAGAGGGAACGCTGACGCTGAAGGGACTGTTTATCCCGTTGTTTATTGAACAGCTTTTGATGAATATGACCGGTACGGTCAATACGCTGATGCTTGGGCACTATGCGGATGATGCGGTCGCGGCAGTCGGTGCGGCAAACCAGGTGATCGGATTTTTGTACACGTTTTATGCGGTATTCAGCGGCGGCGCATCGGTCGTCATCAGCCACAGACTGGGGGCGGGAGATGAAAAAAGGGCGTCGGATGCAGCGTTTACCTCCATCGTGTGCGGAGGTGCAATCAGCCTGATCTTAGGAACGATACTGGCATTTTTTGCAGGTGCAGTCATGCGTCCGATGCAGTTAGAAACATCGGTGTATGAGATGGCGGTGGTATATTTTCGCATCTGTATCGGCTTTTCCGTACTGCAGGGCATTATTTCTGCTATCTCCGCGGTACTGCGCAGTTATGGAAAACCGAAACTTGCAGTGACGGTATCTTTGTTTATGAATATCGTGAATGCAGTGTTAAATTACGTTGTGATTTTCCAGCCGGTGAAAATTGTGCCGGAGGGCGTGGAAGGTATCGCAATGGCAAACGTGGCAAGCCATGGGACGGCACTTTTACTTGGCGTCTGGTTTCTGTTCCATTGCGGACTGCATCTTGATTTTGCATCGAAAAATTTAAAGACATTATCCTGCGTGGGTGGAATCTTAAAGATCGGATTGCCGGGAGGGATCAGTTCCCTGTCGTATTCCTTTTCACAGATCGTGTCAACATCGATCTTAGCAGTGCTTGGAACAGCGGCGCTCACCGCAAAGATCTATGTTTCATCCATCGTGTTTTATGTCTATGTGACCGGAATGTCACTTGGACTTTCCACGGCGATCCTGATGGGATGGATGACGGGGGCAAAGGAGTATGAAAAGGCATACCGGCTGAACCAGCAGGTGTTAAAAATCGCGGTCAGCTTAAATATCGTGCTTTCGGTTCTGATCTTTCTCTGCCATAGACCATTGATGCATTTGTTTACGCAGAGTGAGGAGATCATCGGGATGACGGGCGTGATCTTTTTTATCGATATTTTTGTGGAAATCGGGCGTGCATTCAACCATGTCGAGGACAATTCGCTCCGGGGAGCGGGGGATGTGTTCTTTCCGATGGTCATCGCCGTGATTTCCTGCTGGGGCGTCAGCATTTTGTTTGCATATCTGCTTGGGATACGCCTTAGGATGGGGCTGGCAGGATGCTGGATCGCGTTCATGCTCGATGAGATGTTCCGCGGAAGTATCTTTTTCATCCGTTTCCGCTCACGAAAATGGACGAAAAAAAGAATCTGACCCTATATTGACAAACCTGCAAAATCCCGATAAAATTAACTTGAAAACGTTTTCAAATATGACTTTTTAAGGGGGATGGCCGATGGGAAGTGAGTTAAATATTTATAAAATTGCACAGGAAGCGGGAGTTTCACCGGCAACAGTGTCGAGAGTCATGACAAAAAATGCGAGGGTGAGCGAGGAAAAGAGAGCGCGTGTGGAAGCAGTGATCCGCAAATATGATTACAGGCCAAACGCGCTTGCGCAGGGACTGATCAAGACGAAAACGAACGTCATCGGTGTGCTTGCTGCAGATCTGGTCAATCCTTATTATTCATCCATGGTGGAAAACTGTGAGAAGGAGATCATTGCGCGCGGGTATGTGCCAATGATCTGCGGAACATTAAGCAATCCGGATCTTGAGGTGGAATATATTCAGAAAATGTTTGACATGCGTATGGATGCGATCATCATTATCGGGGGAAAATCAGACAGCCTTGTCACGGAGCCGGAATACGCAGATCTGATCAACCGTGTCGCTGAATCCATCCCGGTCATCACAACAGGAAAGGTAGAGGGCGGTGAGTGCTGCCAGGTCACGATCGACGAGGCGGAGGGCATGAACCAGAGCATGGAATGTCTGATCGGTTTAGGTCACAGGCGCATTGCACTGATCGGCGGAGTCGAGGAGATGAAATCCACTTACGATAAGCGTATCCGCTACCGCAGTCTGCTGCGAAAGAACGGTCTGACCTACCGTGAGCGCTATGTGATCAATTCCAATTATTCGGTCGAGGGCGGTTATCAGGGGTTCGAGGCACTCTTTCAGGGAAATAAGACACTTCCCACGGCGGTGATCGCGATCAATGACTACAGTGCAGTGGGTGTGATGCGTTCCATCAAAGAGCATGGACTTAGGATCCCGGAGGATATTTCCCTCATCAGTTTTGATAATACGTTTATCGTAGATACCGTCATACCAAGGCTGAGCAGTATTTCCTATGATTATGAAGCATTTGGAAAGCTTTTGGTTGACACCGCATTAGATAAGATTGGCGGAAAAGAAGTACCGGAGGTACAGAAAGTAACACCGACTCTGATCATCAGAGAATCCGTAGCGGAGTTAAAACGGTAAAATCCGTTAGAATGACGGAAAAATAAAATAAATGTGAAATAAATATGTACAAAAAGTAAAATAACCTGTTGACAACTCATAATATGTATTGTAATATAACAATATGAAAAGGGTTTCAAATTAAAAAGCACTATAAAATACACAACTGGTGTAAAAGCCGGCTGCATGGATGGGATTTACGCAGCGAAGGTGTAAGATAAGTGCTGGAAACATGCAAAAAAGAAGATATAAAGGCGTTTCTGACACTTAAGATCAAAAAATATTACACCTTATGGAAGATGGCAGACAGTTTTGTGAAAAATATAAGTGCTTTGTTTTTACAAGGTTTTGAAATCGGTTTCAAGAAAACGTTGGAGAGGGGAAAATATATGAAAAAGGAGAACGGTGTTACAAAACAGGTTGGCAAAAACTTAAACTTCTGGCAGAAACTCTGGAAGTACCGTGTACTGACACTGATGTGTGTCCCGGCAATGATTTTTTTCTTTGCATTTAACTATATGCCATTGCCAGGAATCTATGTTGCGTTTGTTAAATACAATTACCGCGATGGTATTTTTGGTAGCAAATTTGTAGGGTTACAGAATTTTGAGTTCCTCTGGGAATCAGGAAAACTTTTATCACTGACGAAAAATACAATTTTATATAATCTGGCATTTATCCTTCTTGGAAATTTACTTGCGGTCGTGGTAGCGATCCTTTTAAATGAAATGAGATGTAAATGGTTCAAGAAAGTATCACAGACGATGATGTTTCTTCCATATTTCATTTCACAGGTTTTAGTCGGATTTCTGGTATTTAACTTATTAAATTATGATACCGGATTTGTAAATGAGATCCTTACTAGACTTGGAATGGAAAAATGGGGACCTTACAGTGATCCGCATGTATGGCCGGTACTTTTGGTTATCATTTATCTGTGGCAGCAGACAGGTTACAACTCCGTTGTATATTTTGCATCTATCTGCGGAATTGACGCAGAGATGATAGAGGCATCCAAGGTCGATGGAGCAAATGCATTTCAGAGGATTCGTTACATATTGCTCCCGAGTTTAAAACCTACCGTGATCATCCTGTTACTGTTTGCATTGGGCGGCATCGTAAAAGGTAATTTCGGATTGTTCTACAATATCATTGGTACGAACTCCTTATTATATGACACGACAGATATTATTGAGACGTTTGTTTACAGGGCTACGATGACAGATTTTAACTTCTCGACAGCGTCGGCAGTCGGTCTGTATCAGTCAGTCGTTGGTTTTGTAATCGTTATGGTCGTGAACTATATTGTTAAGAAAATTGAACCGGATTATTCCCTGTTTTAATATCTATGGAGGTCGACTATGAAGAAAAATAACAGCAATAAAGTAAAACTTGGAGCTTCTGATAAGATTGTGCGGGGATTTGGATATGTAGTGATCACAATCTATGCACTGGCATGTATATTTCCATTCCTGTTGATCCTTGGAAGTTCATTTACGGCAGAAGAAGTGATCCGTACGGAAGGTGTACAGTTGATTCCGAAACAGTTTACACTGGCAGCTTATGAGATGGTCTGCAAGGGCGGTGGTATCTGGAAATCCTATCTGCTCACGATCATCCTGACGGTGGTCGGTACGGCGGTCGGACTGACGATCATAGCAATGACAGGTTATGCACTGCAGAGAAAAGATTTCCCGTTCCGCAACGGAATTTCCTTCTACATATATTTTACAAGCCTGTTTTCCGCAGGACTTGCACCGTACTATCTTCTGATGACACAGACTTACCACTTAAAGGACAGCTATTTTGCAGTTTTATTACCGCTTATGATGTCGCCGTGGCTGATCATCATGATGAAAAACTTTGTGAAGGCGATCCCGCATGAGATTACAGAGTCCGGCAAGATCGACGGCGCCGGGGATATGAAGATCTTTCTTTCCCTGATCCTGCCAATGTTAAAACCGGCACTTGCGACGATCGGATTATTCCTTGCACTGGGATACTGGAATGAATGGTATCAGTCCTCTCTCTTCTTAAGCTCGAAAGTGGATGTAAAACCGTTACAGTATACATTATATGAAGTTGTAAATAAAATGGATCAGCTTAAAAACTCCATTGCAGGACAGTATATATCATTGGCAGATATTCCGACAGAGGGAATCAAGATGGCAAATGCGATTCTTGCAACCGGACCGATCATTTTCCTGTATCCATTCGTTCAGAAATATTTTATCAGCGGTATTACCGTTGGAGCCGTAAAAGGCTGATCGATACGATTATCACTCTGCATGGGGCAGAGTCATAATAAAAGCAGATTTGTCTCAGGGAAAGACAGATCTGCTGCAAAAATAAATCATATGGAGGGTATGGTATGAAGAAAAGATTTAAGAGACTTGGGGCAATGTTACTCGCAGGTACAATGTTACTTGGCGCCACAGCCTGTGGCGGAGGAAGCAATTCTTCCACAACAGGAAATGCAGCAAAATCGGAAGACAGTGCATCCACTACGGAAACAGGGGGAACGACAAGTAGTGGTGACATTGACACATCCGAACATGTAGTGATCACTTATATGGTGACCGGTGATAAACCGGATGGTAAGAGCGCAGAGCGTCTCGATGAGATGATGGAAAAACTGAATGCGATCCTGACCGAAAAAGTAAATGCAGAACTTGAGATTTATTACATTGGATGGACCGATTATCTCTCTAACTACAACCTGACACTGGCACAGATGGATGGTTCTGTCGACCTTGTCGGAACTGCTTCTGACTGGCTTGATGCCTGGCCAAACGCAAAGAACGGAGCATTCTTAGAGCTTTCCGAGGATATGTTAAAGACCTACGCACCAAAAACATGGGAGAGCGTAAGCCAGGATCACTGGGATCTGTGTAAATACAACGGCTCGATCTATCTTATCCCGGAGGATAATTACGCACAGTGGACCAACCATGGATTCATCTATCGTCTTGACTGGGCAAAAGAAGCAGGACTGACAGATGGTGTCAAGAGCTGGGAAGACCTTACAACTTACTTTAAATATGTAAAAGAAGCATATCCGGATGTGATTCCATGGGATTCTGACGGTACACAGTATGCACAGATGGCAAACGGCTGGATCACCTCTCACAGCAATTTTGTTGCAATCGACGGTGTCTGTTCCGGCGCATTATGGGGCGGTACAAAAGATGACCTTTACACGATCACAACACCTGCATACACAGACACAGATATGATGGTTGAGTATGCAAAATTAATGAAAGAATGGGATAACATCGGCGTATGGAAGACAGATGTATTAAACAATACTGCTTCCTCAAACCGTGATGATTACCGTATCGGTCGTGTTGCAGCAGAGCAGCACCACACACAGACCTGGACAGATCTTTGCAGTGCAACTCCGTCAAATACGATTTATCAGGATGATCCGGATGCAGAGTCAGGTTTCTTCTACTTCGGAGAAGAGACCGGAAACGTGGTAGCACTTTCCATCACACACGGTGCAATGGCAGTTTCCGCAGCAAGCAAGAACCCGGAAAGAGCACTGATGGTATATGATTTATTAAGAAATGACGAAGAATGCTACAGATTACTCTGCTATGGTATTGAAGGCGTATCTTACGAGATCAACGATGAGGGACTCCGCACAACTCCGGAAGGCTACAACTCAGACACAGACAACATCAACGGTATGACCAACTGGTGGTGGGGGCGTAACGACGATCTTGAGATCAGAGACGCTACAAGAAACTGGGATGCAATTGACAAACTTTACAGTGAGTATGATTCCTTAAAGATTGATTATCCGTATGGACAGTTTGTACCGGAAGTTGATGATATCCAGTCTAAGATCGATAACATCAACGAAGTATATACCAACTATACAAAACAGATCTCTTATGGTAAATATCAGGGAACTGCGGAGGAGATCGTTGCAGAGATGCAGTCAGCATTAAAACAGGCTGGTATTGAAGAAGTAACCGCAGCACTGCAGGAACAGTTTGATGCATTATACAAATAGGTATACAATAAAGGCATGATGTGCCGCTATTGAACAGAAGGTGTTGATTCTAAGAAATAGGGGATCAACACCTTTTGTTATAGGAAAGAACTGATACAAAAGGAACATTTTGTGAAAAAGAGGAGAGATGGCATGGGCAATTTTGAGATCACAGACAATTTTTATCTGGATGGAAAACCGTTTCAGATCATATCGGGTGCAATTCATTATTTCAGAATCGTTCCGGAATACTGGCAGGACAGACTTGAAAAATTAAAGGCAATGGGATGCAATACAGTGGAGACATATATCCCGTGGAACATGCATGAACCGAAAAAAGGTGAATTCCACTTTGAGGGGATGCTTGACATAGAACGATTTGTAAAAACGGCGCAGGAACTTGGGTTATATGTGATTTTAAGACCGTCGCCGTACATTTGTGCGGAGTGGGAATTTGGCGGACTGCCGGCGTGGCTGTTAGCGGAAGATGGAATGAAACTGCGCGTTTCCTATCCGCCGTTTTTAAAACATGTGCAGGATTACTATGATGTATTATTGAAAAAAATCGTGCCGTATCAGATTAATTACGGCGGGCCGGTCATTTTGATGCAGGTCGAAAATGAATACGGATATTATGCAAACGACAGGGAATATCTGCTTGCAATGAGAGATAAAATGCAAAAAGGCGGTGTCGTTGTCCCGCTTGTTACCTCGGACGGACCGTTTGAAGAAAACTTAAACGGGGGTCATTTAGAAGGCGCGCTGCCGACCGGAAATTTTGGATCTAAGACCGAGGAGCGCTTTGAAGTCCTGAAAAAATATACGGATGGCGGACCACTCATGTGTACGGAGTTCTGGGTAGGCTGGTTCGATCACTGGGGAAATGGCGGTCATATGACAGGCAATCTGGAGGAGAGTGTCAAAGATCTCGATAAAATGTTAGAACTTGGCCATGTCAATATTTATATGTTTGAGGGCGGTACGAATTTTGGATTTATGAACGGCTCGAACTACTATGATGAGCTGACCCCGGATGTGACATCGTATGACTATGATGCTCTTTTGACAGAGGATGGACAGATCACAGAAAAATACCGCAGATACCGTGATGTTATTGCGAAGTACAGAGAGATACCGGAAGTCACATTTACAACTGAGATCAAAAGGAAAGCATATGGAAGTCTGCCGTTAAAAGAAAAAGTAAGCCTGTTTTCGGTGCTGGATGATATCAGTGCTCCGGTGGAGAGCAGTTTCCTGCAGAGCATGGAAAAACTGGGGCAGAATTACGGCTATATTTTATATCATTCCACATTAGATACGGAGGAGAAACTCGAAAAACTCCGCCTGTGGGAGGCAAACGACCGTGCCAATATTTTTGTGGATCAAAAACCGGTCACAACACTTTACGATCTGGAACTTTTAAAAGAAAAAGAGCTGGATGTCACGTTTGAAAGGGGAGCAGATTTTGATATCCTGATGGAAAATATGGGGCGTGTCAATTTCGGACCGCGCATGGAACACCAGAGAAAAGGCATTGGTCAGTGTGTGCAGGTCAACGGACATATGCACAACCACTGGAAACAGTACACGCTGCCGCTCGACAATATCGAAAAAGTTGACTTTTCCAAAGAATACAAAGAAGGGCTGCCGGGATTTTACCGTTTTACGGTGGATATCGACGAGACAGCAGACACATTCCTGGATTTTGAGGGATGGGGAAAGGGCTGTGTCTTTGTAAACGGATTTAATATCGGAAGATTCTGGGAGATCGGACCGCAGAAAAGACTCTATATCCCGGCGCCGCTGCTGAAAAAGGGCGAAAACGAGATCATCGTATTTGAGACAGAGGGAAAGACCCGCGATACGATCGTGTTGAAGGATGAGCCGGATATTGGCTGAGTGTCCACGAAAATAAAAATCAAGTAATATGAATGGAGCAGGGTATGGCAGGATATTTATTTGTACATTTTACCGGGGAACAGAAGGACGGCGAGCAGATCTATTTTTCCGTGAGCCGGGACGGACTGCACTGGACGGATCTAAACAATGGAAAACCGGTACTGTATTCACATATCGGTGAGTGCGGTGTGCGCGATCCGTTTCCGGTAAAAAATCCGATGAACGGACGTTATTATCTGATCGCAACCGATCTTCGGATCGAAAAGGGTGAAGGCTGGCAGGCAGCGCAGGAGCGCGGCAGCAGAGATATCATTATCTGGGAATCAGAAGATCTTGTGCACTGGGAAAAGGAGCGTTCCCATACAGTCGGCATCCGTGAGGCTGGCTGTGTCTGGGCGCCGGAGGCTGTGTTTGACGAGGAAGAACAGGCATTTTTAGTCTTTTTTGCATCCAAAGTAAAATGTGATGGGGAAGAGACTGCAAAACACCGCATCTATGCCGCTTATACAAAGGATTTTGTCACATTTTCGGATACATTTTTGTATATGGAACGTGAGCGGGATGTGATCGATACCACGATTTTAAGGAGTAACGGAAAATATTACCGGATCTCAAAGGATGAGACCGACAGCAGGCTGATCTTAGAGGAGTCAGACAGTCTCCGCGGAGATTTTAAGCGGATCTCCTGCCCGGTTTTTGAAAAATTAAAAGGCATGGAAGGCCCGGAGGGCTATCTTTTGCCGGAGGGCAGGAGCTGGTGTGTGATCGCAGACCAGTTTGCCGAGGGAAAAGGGTATCTGCCGATGATCACGGAAGATCTGTCATCGGGTGATTTCACGATTTTGGAAAAAGAAAAATATGATCTTGGCAGGACGAAGAAAAGACACGGCGGGGTGCTGGAATTAAGTGATGAGGAATTTGAAAGACTGATGATCAAAAAGTGCTGGTAAAATGGGGCAGATGATATACAATGAGCGCAGAAATGGAGGGGTAACATGTTATATCCACAGGAAAATAAGATTCGTGGGATCATTGATTTAAACGGAGTGTGGGATTTTGCACTTGGGACAACGGAGGAACCGGGGGATGCGGTGACATTGCCGGAGCAGATGGAGCCAATCGCAGTTCCGGCATCTTACAATGATCAGAAAGATGATATTGCTTACCGGAATCATTACGGTTATGCGTATTACCGGAGAAATATTACAGTGCCTTCTTATTACAAGGGACAGAGACTGGTGCTTCGCTTTGACGCAGTAACACATTTTGCAAAAATTTATCTGAATGGGGTATTGCTCACACAGCATAAAGGAGGATTTCTTCCATTTGAAGTGGATATCACTGACAAATTATGTGCAGGGGAGAGTGCAGAACTGGTCGTTGCTGTGGATAACCGCATTAATCACAGCACACTTCCGGTTGGAAATGAGGAGGGAACCTCATTTATGGGAGCAGACAATGCAGGAGTGCCGGGAGTTGAAGCTGCAAAACGCTGGAGAAAACCACAGAATCTTCCTAATTTTGATTTCTTTAATTATGCAGGGATCAACCGTCCGGTCAGAATTTATACGACACCGAAGGCGTATATCAAAGATGTAACGCTTGTGACAGATATCCGTGGAACAGATGGCATTGTGAATTATCAGGTTAAGACTTCAGATACAGATGGACAGGAAGTTGTACTGCAGATCTTAGATGCCAATGGAAATGAAGTGGCACAGGCAAAAGGTGCTTCCGGCGAGATCGTGATACCGGATGCAAAGCTGTGGGAGCCATATCCGGGAACACCGTACCTTTACACGGCAGCAGTGACATTCGGGGACGATTATTATGAAGAGCTGTTTGGTGTTCGTACGGTGCGCGTGGAGGGAACCTCATTCCTGATCAATGGAAAACCATTTTACTTCAAAGGATTTGGAAAACATGAGGATTCCGCATTTCACGGACGCGGTATGGACGTCTGCCTGGATGTCAAAGATGTCAATCTGATCCACTGGCTGCATGCAAATTCCTTCCGTACCAGCCATTATCCGTATGCGGAAGAAATGTACCGTCTGTGTGACCGCGAGGGAATCGTGATCATTGACGAGGTTCCGGCAGTCGGGATCGGTGCCGGAGCGGGCATAAATCCTTATGAAACATTCCCGATCCGCGAGCACCATGAGCAGGTCATTAAAGATATGATCGCACGCGACAAGAATCATCCGTGCGTTGTCATGTGGTCACTTGGAAATGAACCGGATACGGAAAATTTTCCGGAATCTGCATATGAGTACTGGCATTCCCTCTATGAACTGGCACATGAGACAGACCCGTCAAATCGTCCGGTCACTTTGGTCTGCTGTCAGAACAACTATGAAAAAGACATGGTCACAAGGAGCATGGATGTCGTCTGCATCAACCGCTACTATGGCTGGTACAATTTGTCCGGAGATCTTGATGCTGCCTGCTATGGACTGAACCTGGAACTGGATTTCTGGGAGTCCCAGAATAAACCGGTCATGATCACCGAGTACGGCGCTGATGCTGTAGCCGGCATCCATGAGTGTGTGCCGGAAATGTTCTCGGAGGAATTTCAGGTGGAGTTTTACAAGAGACAGAATGCGCAGTTTGATAAGAGGAAGTTCTTTATCGGTGAACATGTCTGGAACTTTGCGGATTTTGCGACTGTGCAGGGATGCATGAGAGTCGATGGTAATAAAAAGGGACTGTTTACGAGAGAGCGCAGACCGAAAATGGCGGCGCATTACTTTAAAGAGAGATGGGGAGAGATACCTAATTTTGAGTATAAGGGTTAGGTGGTAAAGCACAAAGCGGGAGCCACAAACTAAAGGAGAAATCATGTCAAAAAATATTCGTGAAATCAACATCAACCAGATAAAAATCCACGACCCATTCTGGTCTGCCATGCAGCACCGCATGACAGACACCGTCATTCCGTTTCAGGAGAAAGTATTAAATGATGAAGTGCCAGGCGTGGAAAAAAGCCATGCCATTGAAAATTTTCGTATTGCCGCAGGTTTAAGCGAAGGAGAATTTTACGGTATGGTCTTTCAGGACAGTGACGTCGCAAAATGGTTAGAGGGTGTCGCCTATTCGCTTGCGGTAAAGCCGGACAATGAGTTGGAAGCGCGTGCGGATGAGATCATTGACATCATCGAAAAGGCACAGCAGCCGGATGGCTATCTTGATACCTTTTTTATTGTAAAAGAACCGGAACACCGCTGGCAGAATTTGCAGGAGTGCCATGAACTTTATTGTGCCGGACATATGATGGAGGCTGGTGTCGCATACTATCAGACAACCGGAAAAGAAAAACTGCTTCATGTGGTGGAGCGTCTTGCTGACCATATCATTTCCAGATTTGGAGAGGACAAAGAGCCGGGAATACCGGGACATCAGGAAGTGGAGATCGGACTGATGAAACTATACCGTGCAACCGGAAAAGAAAAATACAAAAAGATGGCACGGTATTTTCTGGAAGAACGAGGAAAAAATCCGGATTATTTTTATGAGGAAAAGAAAAAAAGAGGCTGGCAGCATTGGGGACAGTATAGCTTAGAACCGTTAGATCAGAGATACACGCAGACGCACGCTACGATTTATGAGCAGAAAGAGGCAGTCGGACACAGTGTCCGTGCTGTTTATATGTATACGGCAATGGCTGACCTTGCCGGGGAAGATAAAGATGAGAGACTTTATGAGGCATGCCAGACTTTGTGGGATAATATTGTAAAGAAAAGAATGTACATCACCGGCGGCATCGGTTCTACGGTTGAGGGCGAGGCATTTACGATTGACTATGATCTGCCAAACGATATGGCATATGCAGAGACCTGTGCTTCGATCGGAATGATATTTTTTGCGAAGAGAATGTTGGAGATCAGGCCGCTTGGAATTTATGCGGATATCATGGAGCGGGAATTTTACAATGGAACCATCAGTGGTATCCAGTTAGACGGAAAACAGTTTTTCTATGTCAATCCGCTTGAGACCAATCCGGGAACTTCCGGCACGATCTTCGGTTACAAACATGTGCTGCCGACCCGTCCGGGCTGGTATGCTTGCGCATGCTGTCCTCCAAACCTGGTACGTCTTGTGACTTCACTTGGCACCTATGCGTGGAGCGAGAGTGATACGACACTCTATTCCCATCTTTTTTTGGGACAGACAGCAGATTTTGAAAAAGCAGTTGTCAAGGTAGACAGCAGTTACCCGTGGGAGGGAAAAGTAACCTATCAGGTAAAGGCGAAGATGAAAGACGCATTTGAACTGGCAATCCACATTCCGTCCCATATCCGCATGGATACACTTTGCGTGACAGTCAATGGAGAAAAGACAGATGCAGCATCCTGCATAAAAGACGGATATCTTTATCTGAAGCAAAACTGGGGAGAAAATGATGTGATTGAGCTTACATTTGATCTTCCGGTACGCAAAATTTATGCAAACACAAACGTGCGTGAAGATGAAGGCTGTGTCGCCCTGATGCGTGGTCCGGTTGTTTACTGTTTTGAGGGAGTTGACAATGGCGAATGTATTCAGGCGCTACGGATTCCAAGAGAGATCAAAGCGGAGACAGAACTTTGCAGGGAAGGTGTATTAGAAGGAAATGTATTGATCCATCTGCCGGGATACCGGATGGAGAGCAGTGATGCACTTTACTCCGAGGAACGCCCGAAGCGGACAGATGTGACGCTGACCGCAATTCCTTATTATGTGTGGGCGAACCGGGGAGAAAACCAGATGCGTGTCTGGATGCCGGAGGAGTGATCTTTCCGACTAGTTTTCTACACGAAATACCAGACATCCGTGTGCTGGCGGTGTGACAGAAATGGCACTGCCGGATACGGATGTTTTTTCTTTGCTCCAAAGTTCCGTCAGGCTGGCATCTTTGTGGGCACAGGGTTCATCGCCGACATGGAGCGTTTCGATGTCACAGTGGATCGTCTGTGTCTCATCCGATAGGTTGAAGAAGGCGGCAAAGTGTTCACCGGTAACTGCATTGTATGCACACCAGATGGCTTTTTCATCGTCAAGACATACCTGATGCGGCTTGCAGTCCGGGGTTAACATGGACAGCACATCGCGGTTAGTAAGAAGGGCAAGTGTGGCGTCATCTAACTTTGTCAGTTCACAGCCAAGCATCAGAGGGGAACCGAAGAGACACCAGAGCGTTAACATGGTATGCTGTTCCTCCGGTGTAAAATTAGTGTACCATTCATGACCGAATCCTTTTCCAAGCCAGCCGAGCGGAAGCATATCGCAGTCCGGGTAACATCCTTTTGCCACATGGTTCTGCCAGAGCTCACAGCGGTGGAACATATCTTTTAACAGATCCCATTTATCCCAGAAATCATCGGTGATACGCCACATATTTGCATAAGTCTCATAGTGCCATGCGTGTTCGATCAGTGCAGGTCCCGGAGAAAGGGATAAAACGATCGGCCTGCCACAGCGTGCGATCGCCTTTGCGAGCATTTCTATCTCATGGCGTGCAGAATAAGGATTGGCCGGATAGATATTGGTATTACAGATATCATCGCACTTGATGAAATCAACACCCCAGGAAGTATAAAGTTCCATCAGGGAATCATAGTAAGCCTGTCCTGCCTCCGTATCGCGGACACCGTACATATCCGGGTTCCATCCACAGATGGAGGAAGGATTTGCGACCATATCGGCAGTCACGTTGCTGCCCTTGATCTTACAATGGTTATGCGCAGCAGTTCTTGGGATTCCGCGCATGATATGGATACCGAATTTTAAACCGAGACTGTGGATATAGTCAGCAAGGTGGGTAAAACCGGTTCCGTCCGCAGAAGATGGAAAACGTGCCGGATCCGGCTGCAGTCTTGAAAATTCATCCATGGCAACATCCGCAAACGGGATATATTGGAACTGATCGCGCATGGAACCGGCACCGATCGCGTACCATTCGATATCAACGACGATATATTCCCATCCAAACTCCTTTAAATGTGCAGCCATGTAATCTGCATTTGCTTTCACGGCATCTTCTGTCACAGTGGTGTCATAGTAATCGTAGCTGTTCCAACCCATAGGCGGCAGCGGTGCAAAATTATTTTTGTTCATAAAAAACCTCCAGAATTGATTTCCTAAGCCGATTATACTATATAGAAATTACAATACAATACGCATTGCATTTCTTTTCACATTTTTTTATAATGAAAATAATGTTGGAACCGTTATTTGATTCTGACATTATTAAAATCAGAATGACAAAAGACATATCACGATAATAAGAAAAATAAGAGGAATAATCATGTCCGAAAAGAAAAAAGTAAAGATAAACGGTTTTGTTTTTACGGATGAAGCGGAAGCAGAGCAGGCGAAAAAGGAAGCACATGGGATTCATTATGTGGAAGAACGCGCAGATATGCATCATCCGGAAACGGTGCTTGAAATATATAATAAAATGGTGAAGCAGGAACTGTTTGAAACAGCGGTTGGATTTACATACTTAAAAGAACTACAGGAATATCTGATTCAGAATCCGTCCATTAATAACAGTGATATTCTTCCGATTTCCGTGACACATCCGGTGTTAGAGGAGAGCCTCCGGAAAAAATTAAGGATTTCTGCAAAAAACAGGGCGAGCGAAAAGAAGGCGTCAAAAAAAACGGATGGATACCGCAAAAAATATGAGATCACGTTATTTATATCTGTGATACTGGCAGTCAGCGTGATCGGAATGTTTATCGTTGCATCGACGAGCGACAGTCCGACGATCATCAATTATGAAAATAAGCTGATTGATAAATATGCGGCGTGGGAGCAGGAACTTGATGAGAGGGAAGCCGCGTTAAAGGAACGTGAACAGACGGTGGAAGAACCATAGAAGACATCACATTTATTTCATAATTATCTGTTAGGATAACATGCAGGTTTGTACTCTGGCACAAATTTGAGATGTGCAAAAAAGCAGCGCAGAAATGAGGAACAAAGATGGAAAAAATTAAAATATTAGTTGTGGATGATGAAAGCAGAATGAGAAAATTAGTCCGTGATTTTCTGGTCAGGGAAGATTATGAGGTGTTAGAAGCGGGAGATGGAGAAGCAGCACTCGATATTTTTTATCAGGAAAAAAATATTGCATTGATCATTTTAGATGTCATGATGCCAAAGATGAACGGATGGGAGGTCTGCAGGGAAATCAGGGAGACTTCGAAAGTGCCAATTATCATGCTGACGGCGAAGGGGGATGAGGAGGACGAGCTGACAGGGTTCGAACTTGGAGTTGATGAGTATATCTCAAAACCGTTTTCTCCGAAGATCTTAGTTGCGCGTGTCGGTGCAATTTTAAGAAGAAGCGGAAAGGCACCGGAGGAGGGAAAACTTCTTTCCATCGGCGGCATCGTGATCGATCAGACTGCACATACAGTGACGGTGGATGGCAGACAGATCGAATTAAGCTTCAAGGAATTTGAACTGCTTACCTATTTTATGGAAAACGAAGGCATTGCACTTTCCAGGGAAAAGATTCTTAATCATGTCTGGAACTATGATTATTTCGGGGACGCCAGAACGATCGATACACATGTCAAAAAACTGCGTGCCAAGATCGGTGAAAAAGGAGATTACATAAAAACCATCTGGGGCATGGGTTACAAATTCGAAGCAGAAGAAAATGGCAGTGATAAGTAATGATGAAAAGCAGGAAAAAAGAATTTAAAAGAAAATATTTTGGTTCACTGACACACCAGTTGATCCTGATCAGTATCTGTCTGGTTACGGGAACACTTCTTTTGTGCTGGTTTATCAACACGGTTTTTTTAGAACCGTACTATGTGATCAATAAACAAAATACGCTGCTTTCCGGATTTGAGACGATCGATGAAGCGAGTGAGGCAGGGACACTTGATGACAGTTCTTTTGATGTGACATTTGACAATCTCTGTGCAAATGGGAATATCACCGTCATGATCATAAGCTCCGACCGGACGATCGTGCGGTCTTCCGTCAATGATACGCAGAAAATGATGCTGGAATTTATGAATATCATTTTTGGCGAAAAACAAAATGAAGTGACGGTGATGATGCAGTCGGATAATTATATTATTCAAAAACAGACGGATACCAGGTTAGATTCAGAGTTTCTGGTCCTTTACGGAACACTTTCAAACGGCAATCTGATCCTGATGCGTACCGCACTTGAGAGTATCAGGGAAAGCGTCAATCTGTCCAATACATTTCTGGCATGGGTGGGTGTTGTCGCTGCAATCATCAGTGCAGTCGTGATCGTGTTTGTCTCAAGAGGCATTACAACACCGCTTCTGCGTCTGACCGATATCTCAAAACGCATGACGGAGCTTGATTTTGAGGCAAAATACCAGCCGGGGCGCAGATACCACAACGAGGTAGATGAGTTAGGCGAATATATGAATGTCATGTCGACCACGTTAGAGCATACGATCTCCGAACTGAAAAGCGCAAATAACCAGCTGCAGATCGATATTGACAAAAAGACGCAGATCGATGAGATGCGCAAAGAGTTTTTATCCAATGTATCGCACGAGTTAAAAACACCGCTTGCACTGATCCAGGGCTATGCGGAGGGATTGAAAGAATGTATCAATGATGATGCGGAGAGCAGGGACTTTTACTGCGAAGTCATCATGGACGAAGCGGACAAGATGAATAAAATGGTCAAAAAACTGCTCACTTTAAACCAGCTCGAATTTGGCAATGAGGTCATCACCATGGAGCGGTTTGACCTGACAGAATTGATCCGGGGGGTGATCAATTCGTCTGCGATCCTTTTGAATCAGAATGAGATCACATTGGACTTTACACAGCAGGAACCGTTATATGCGTGGGCGGATGAATTTAAGGTGGAAGAGGTAGTGACCAACTATCTGAGCAATGCGATCCATCACGCAGAGGGAGAAAAGCGGATCGATATCAGCTGTGTACAGAAAGGGGACAAAGTCCGCGTCAGTGTTTTTAACACGGGAAATCCGATACCGGAAGAAGATGTGGACAATATCTGGATCAAATTTTACAAAGTGGATAAAGCGAGAACCAGAGAATACGGTGGCAGCGGCATCGGTCTGTCAATCGTCCGGGCAATCATGGATTCGTTCCATCAGAAGTGCGGCGTGATCAATCATGAGGACGGAGTGGAATTCTGGTTTGAATTAGAAACAAATAATGGAAATTTTTCAGTTGATAAATCATACCAAAAATGCTAACATATGGGTATAGTTCGTGACAATAGAATGTTCGCAGAGTGCGCATTCTGTTGTTCATGATAATAGAATATTCGCAGAGCGTGAGTTCTATTATTTACAGATATTTTGAGAGGAATGCCATGAAAAGAACGGGAATGAGATTAACGGCAGTGGCAGCAGTGACAGCGTTGCTGCTCGGTGGATGTGGAGAACAGCCATACAGTTTAACAGAAGATGAGGAAGGCATGATTGTGGATTACTCGGCACACGCTGTGGCAAAATTTAATACGAGCCAGCCTGACGGTCTTGCAAATGTGAGCCGCAATGAGCAGGAAACAGAGGCAGTGGATGAGTCACAGACGACGGAGACTGAGAATAAAATCACACTGGATGCATCCGGCAATGCAGCTGCAGGAGAACAGAGCACAGAGAATAAAACAGCAGAGCCGTCGACACTGGATGAACTGTTTGGAGGAGAAAATCTGTCGGTCACATATACCGGAGCAGAAATTGCAGCAAATTATATGGAGGGCGGTTATTATTCGCTGGATGCAGAGCAGGGCAAGACATTTGTGATTGTCGGTATTGATATTACAAATTCCGGAGCGGATGAAATAGCGATAGATAACTTTGCAAAGACACCGAAGTTCTCTGTTATGGTCAATGGTCAGGAAAAAGCAGAGGAAGAAAATACAATACTTCCATCTGATTTTGCACTGTATCAGGAAACAGTCCCGGCTGGAGTAACAGAAAATACTATCTTATTGTTTCAGGTGCCGGACAGTGTGACCAGTGTGGACAGTCTGGATCTGTTTGTAAATATCAGCGGTACAAATTATCAAATTACTTTGTAATGATATTAGTAATGTGCTATAATAAATGCAGTATTTATGCAATGGAAAAAGAGACGAATTGCGTAGCAGATGATACGCGGGAGGAGAGACAGGAATGGATACAAATATACTTTTAGAGTCAGGAACAAATGAACTGGAGGTCCTGGAATTTACATTAGGAAATAATCATTATGGAATCAATGTTGCAAAGATCAGAGAGATATTGACGTATCAGCCGGTTACACCAGTACCAAATTCTCATCCAAGTGTGGAAGGTATTTTTATGCCGCGTGATACGATGATTACTGTTGTTAATCTGAAAAGATGCCTGGGAATGCCGGAGGACGGAGAAAACAAAGGACTTTTTATCATCACGAACTTTAACAAATTAAATATTGCGTTTCATGTAGATGCTGTGATTGGTATCCATCGTGTATCATGGGAATCCATCATCAAACCGGATTCAACGATCAATACGGAGAATAACAGTGCATCCACAGGTGTCATTAAGATGGATGACAAGCTGATCATCATCCTTGATTTTGAGAAGATTGTATCCGATATCAGCCCGGAGACAGGACTTAAGGTATCAGATGTTGATAATATGGTAAGCCGTGAACGTTGTGACTCTCCGATCCTGATCGCTGAGGATTCACCGCTTCTTAGCCGCTTGATCACAGATTGTCTGAAGAAGGCAGGATACACCAATCTGATTGTGACAATGAACGGTCAGGAAGCATGGGACAAACTTACTGAATTTGAAAAAGCAGGCAATGTGCGTGACAAGGTTCACTGTATTATCACGGATATCGAGATGCCGATGATGGATGGACACAGACTGACCAAACTGGTTAAGACAAATGATAATATGAAGAAGATACCGCTCATTATTTTCTCATCTTTGGTCAATGAGGAAATGAGAATTAAAGGCAAACAGTTAGGGGCAGATGCTCAGTTGACAAAACCTGAAATCGGCAATCTTGTAGAGGCTATTGACAATTTAATTGATAAAAGCATTGATTAGGTTGAAGCGAAGAGGGGGATGTGATGTATTGTCACATCCCCAAATTAAGTTATAGGCTTGACGGAGGTATCGGATGAGCGGGACAGAAGATTATCTGGATGGACTGTTAAATTCCATATCTGAAAAAGATTTGGATACAAAGAAAAAAACCGGGAGTGAAACGATGCAGACAGAGGAAGATATTATGAATGATATGGAAAATGATTTACTTTCCAAAGAAGCGGAAGATAATTTTTTAGAACAGTTTGAAAAAGAATTGCAAAATGAGAAGTCGTCACCGGAAGAGGAAAAAACGGATGATTTCTTTAACAGTTTAGATCAGATTGTGGATGGAGCAGATCATAATAATAATGATGATGATTTCCTGATGGATACGCTTGGAGATATCCCGGGTATCGATGATGTGACAAAAACAGAAGATTTGTCACAGGCACAGACGATGGAAAAAGAGCCGGATGAACAGTCTGAAGATACAGCAGAACCGGCACAGGCGTCAGATGATGCCGGAAGTGATACTTTTGGTATGGATGATGCAGGCAGCACAGGACTGGATGATTTTGGAGACCTTGGCGGGGCTGATATGTTTGGAGACAGTGAGGCAGAAGAAACCGAAATTACTCCGGATGGCATAGAAGAAACTCCGAAAAAAGAAGGTTTTCTAAAAAAAATATCACGCATTCTTTTTGGGGAAGATGATGAGGATGAAAAAGGTGATTCTGTCTCATCTCAAAAAGAACCGCTAACAGGAGAAAATGCGGGTGACATTGATTTGTCAGATCCAAATATGCAGATATTGCAGGAACTGGGAGATATTCCGGATATATCGGATGCACCGAAGGAAGAAGAAAAGCCGGATCTGAAAGAAGAGAAAAAGAAGAAAAAAGAGAAAAAGAAAAAAGAAAAGAAGCCAAAGAAAGAAAAGAAACCAAAGCCAAAGAAAGAAAAGAAGCCAAAGCCGCCAAAGGAACCGGATCTGACTCCTCCATTGCCGAAGGTGCCGGTAATTCTGATCTTTGTAATGGTATTCTCATTCCTTATTCTTGTGGTGTTAGCAACAAATCTGGTCGGCTATTCAAGCAGCTTTTCAAATGCAGAAGACGCATATGCAAAGGGTGATTATGAGCAGGCATTTCAGGATGTGGCAGGTCTTGAAGTGAAAGAGAAAGATCAGGATACCTACAGAAAATACCGTATTCTGGCATATACAACAGGTCAGTACAGAGCATATCAGAATCTGGTGAACCAGAAAATTTATGATATGGCACTGGATTCACTGATCAGCACGATCGGAAGATGTGAAGAATACAGCAGTGATGCCAAAGAACTTGGATGTGAAGGAGAGATTTCAGACATACAGGCAAAGGCAGAGGAAGCATTAGAAGCATTTAAGATTGATACGGAAAAAGCACTTGAAGTATATGACATGAAGGATCGGACTGCATATTCAAAAGAGATTTATCAGATACTGGATGATGCAGGACTTAGTGAGGAATAAAAATGATAGCGATCATTGACTATGATGCAGGCAATTTAAAAAGCGTACAAAAGGCACTTGACTTTTTACATCAGGAATGCGTGATAACGAGGGATTTTCATGAAATCCGTCAGGCAGACAAGGTGATCTTACCGGGGGTTGGTTCTTTCGGTGAGGCGATGGTCCAGTTAAAAAAATATGAACTGGATAAAGTGATACAGGAAGTGGCGGAGGAGAAAAAGCCATTTCTTGGCATCTGCCTTGGTCTGCAGCTTTTATTTGAGGGCAGTGAGGAAAGCAGCGGAGTGGAAGGTCTGCATTTGTTAGATGGGCAGATTCTGCGTATACCAGATACAGAGGGATTAAAAATACCGCATATCGGATGGAATTCACTGGATCTATGGAATAATGGAAGGCTCTTTGCAGGATTGCCGGAGCATCCATATGTTTATTTTGTTCATTCTTATTATCTGAAAGCAAAAGATGACAGAATTGTGAAAGCAACTACGGAATATGGCACACATATTCATGCTTCCGTGGAACAGGACAATATCTTTGCATGTCAGTTCCACCCGGAAAAGAGCAGTACAGTCGGACTTAAGATACTAGAAAATTTTGCCGGGATTTAAGACAGGAGGATAAAAATGTTTACAAAACGAATTATTCCGTGTCTGGATGTGAATAACGGACGTGTGGTAAAGGGTGTTAATTTCGTAAATTTAAGGGATGCAGGAGATCCGGTTGAGATCGCAGCGGCTTATGATAAGGCGGGGGCAGATGAACTGGTATTTCTCGATATCACAGCAACCTCAGATGCCAGAGAGACGGTCGTGGATATGGTGCGCAAAGTGGCAGAAAAAGTGTTTATTCCATTTACTGTAGGCGGCGGTATCCGTACTGTGGATGATTTCAAGGCATTACTCCGTGAGGGTGCGGACAAGATATCGATTAATTCTTCTGCAATCAACCGTCCGGAACTCATCAGTGAGGCGGCAGATAAGTTTGGCAGCCAGTGTGTGGTGGTAGCGATCGATGCAAGAAAGCGTGCAGACGGTTCGGGCTGGAATATTTACAAGAACGGTGGACGTATTGATGTCGGAATTGATGCTGTGGAATGGGCAATGAAAGCGGACCGGCTTGGCGCAGGAGAAATTCTTCTGACCAGTATGGATTGTGATGGAACCAAGGCAGGTTATGATCTTGAACTGACCCGTATGATCGCAGAAAATGTTTCTATTCCGGTGATCGCTTCCGGTGGAGCGGGGACGAAAGAGCATTTTTACGATGCGCTGACGGAGGGAAAAGCGGATGCAGCGCTTGCTGCTTCTTTATTCCATTACAAAGAACTTGAGATCTGTGATCTGAAAGATTATCTGGCAGAACGCGGTGTCTCTGTCAGAAGATAATAAGAGGGTAAATATCATGGCAATGATTACGAATGACTGGCTCCCGGCAATTCAGGGAGAGTTTAAAAAGCCATATTACAGGGAACTATTTCAATTTGTAAAAGAAGAATACAGCAGGGCGGTCATTTATCCGCCGGCAGATGATATCTTCAATGCGATGCATTTTACACCACTTAGTGAGGTAAAAGTACTGATCTTAGGACAGGATCCGTATCACAATGAGAATCAGGCACATGGTCTGAGCTTTTCCGTACTGCCATCACAGAAGGAGATCCCGCCATCTCTGCAGAATATTTACAAAGAGCTTCAGGATGATCTGGGATGCTATATTCCGAACAACGGATATTTAAAAAAATGGGCGGATCAGGGCGTACTGCTTTTAAACACGGTGCTGACTGTCCGTGCACATCAGGCGAATTCCCATCAGGGAAGAGGCTGGGAGCAGTTTACGGATGCAATCATACAGGCAGTCAATGCACAGGACCGGCCAATCGTATATATGTTGTGGGGAAGACCGGCACAGAGCAAGATACCGATGCTGACAAATCCGAAGCATCTGATTTTAAAAGCGCCACATCCAAGCCCACTTTCTGCATACAGAGGTTTTTTTGGATGCAGACATTTCAGTCAGGCAAATGATTTCTTAAAAGCAAATGGGATCGAGCCGATCGACTGGCAGATCGAAAACCTGTAAGTTCCCATAAATGAGGAGTGCCCAGACACCTTTCGGCGCCCGGGCTATTATGAAAAAAATTTATCAAGTATAT
>PPYE01072023.1_pt1 | contig 33700 bp, 31 predicted proteins | sample 1559881 | NCBI WGS metagenome assembly PPYE01 (sample SAMN08240022, study PRJNA423297) | Human gut metagenome, whole genome shotgun sequencing project.
TTTGATGTCTAATTTTCAACCTGTATAAAATTTTCAAAGTTCTTTCATTTTAGCCTTGACTTTTTATTTGCAGGCTGTGCTGCTGCTTTTGCAAGCTTTGCCGCCTTTTTCTTCTTTTTCTTTGCATCGTAGGATTCATCGTCTGTAGTCGCATTACGGAATACAAACTTGAAGAATGCATCCTGCAGGAATTTTGCAATGATGATAATGATCAGCAGGAATACCGCCATGGCCGATGCCAGACCAACTTTCTGATTGGTATGTGCAATGGTGTTCATAACTACGAAGAAGGTACCTGTTCCGTTGGCACCGGTTGTGATAACGAACGGAGCCTCGAAAGCACTTAAAGAACCTGTGATAGACAGGATAATATTCAAGGTTACGATGGTTTTGATACTTGGCAGGATGATGTAGCGGAACTGCTGGAACTTGTTTGCTCCGTCCAGGTCTGCTGTCTCATAAAGAGAATCATCCACAGACATGATGGCACCGATGAAAAGTACCATGTTCTGTCCGAAATATCTCCATACGGAAGACCCTACCAGTGACCAGTTGTTTACCGACTGATCTTTCAGCCAGTACGGAAGGTTATCAAGCTGGAATCCACACCACTGAAGAACGGTATCAAATACGAATCCACGGGTGTAGAAAAATTTAAAGATAAATCCGATGGCAATACCATCGATCAGATATGGAAAAAACATAAATCCCTTAAAAAGGTTGCTGCATTTTACCTTCATGCTGAGAATGGTTGCAAGATAAAGCGCAATGGCAAGCTGGATCAATGCACCAGCCATATAGTAAAGACAAAGTTTCAGAGCGCCGATGATATCGTCTCGTTTAAAAATGGCTCTGTAGTTATCAAGACCTACAAATTTTCTTGCGCCAACATATTTCATCTTGTAGAAACTGAATTTTACCATTTCCGCAAATGGAAGATATGTAAATACAAGTAACAAGATCAATGGAATAATGGTGAATCTTTTACAGCTTTCAGATCTGTGATGAACTCATCTGGAGTTTTCGGAAGCTCTGTGATTCCTGCCTCTTTGAAAACTTTCTTATTATAGAGAACGCCACGGCCTACAACTGTGATCGGGATACCGTATACTTCGTTCTCATACAGCCATCTGTTCGGATATTTCACTTCTTTTTTTACAGAATCAACATCTCCATAGGAAAGGAAGTAAGTGGAGAGGTCGGATTTGTCAACCTCCGGGATCATCATGATGTCGCCCCAGTCACCGCCCTGAAGACGAAAATGTATTATTATGAAGGGACATATCTCATGGATTACTTAAATCACTTAAATTTCAGGCAGCAATTTCTTTCCAGCGTACACACAAGAAAAATGGTAAACATTGAATATACGCCGGATTTTCTCATTCCCAATAATTATCACTACGAAAAAGAGCTGCTTTCCCCTCTCTCACCGGAAAGCTTTTTGTATCTTCTGGGTGGTGGAAGTATCCATACCGACTCTCCCCTGGCATTTCGTTTTTCTTCCATGGATTGCCATCTGCTCCTTCTTACCACCATGGGCAGCGGAAGGATCACAACTCCGGGAGGAAGTGAAGGAAGAGGCAAAAAAAATACTGCTTACCACGGATTTTTCCATCCATGAAGTAAGCAGTATAATCGGTTACGAAAATACGAACCACTTTATTAATCTGTTTAAAAAATATGTAGGTTTCACGCCAGGGAAATTCAGACAAAAGGCACTGGAGGACCGATTCTCCTCACACTTTCCCGTTCAATGAATCTGCCCGGGATCACAAAGGTTCCGGTGCTGTACCTGGCATTCAGTAATTTATGCAGGATAATATGCACCACCCGCTTGGCCATCTCCTTGGTGTCTATCTCATAGGTAGTAAGTCCGATACCGGCAAACTGGTCTGCCAGATAATTATCAAAACCAACAATGGAGATATCTCCTGTCACATCGTACCCTTCCCGTACAAGCTTCTGGTACATCATGCTTGCCGCCAGGTCACTGTTACAGAAAAAGGCGGTTGGCATATCTTCCGGAAGGATAAATTCTTTCTCATTATCCATCACGCCATCACTGTCACGGTCATCGAGCACCCAGTCTTCCCTCCAGGGAACGCCATGTTCCATCAGGGATTTCAAGTATCCGAAATACCGGTCATCAATACTGGTGGTCATCAGTCTTTTTCCCACAAAACCAATTTTGGAATGGCCCATGGAAAACAGATAGTTGGTCATCTCGTAACCACCCATCAGGTTGTTGGACACCACACAGTCACTGGATTTCCCTCTTCCCGTAGTATCCAGGCTGATCAGGGGAACCCCTGCATCTTCTGCCAGAAATTCCGCATATCCTCTCTCAAACTCTCCCATTATGATCAGGCCGTCTGCCTTTTTCTCAAGGAGCACCTTAGGAAGTTCTCTCCGTTTCTCCACTTCGCTGCTGATCACTTCCAGCATGGCAAAACAGGTTCTGGAGACCGCCTGCCTGGCGATCTCCTGATAAAGTTTCCAATAGAAGGACTGGTTCTCGGACACATAACGATCCGCAACAATGATGCCCAGTGTGAAGCTTTTGCCTTCATTTGTATTTTTTCGGGACTCACTTTTCTGATATCCCATCTCATCTGCCAGCTGGATGATCTTTGCCCGTAGTTCCTCACTGACGCCCTTCTGACCGGAAAGAGCCTTGGACACGGTCACGGTACTGACATTCAGTTTCTTTCCTATATCTGCAAGTCTGACTGCTTTAGCCATTTTTTAACCTCTTTTTTACTATATATTCTGTTTTAACGCTATCATAGATGTCCCGCAAAATCAAGAGGTTTTGACAATTGTCAAGCGGATATTCGCAATCCGCTTCGCTACTTGCTCATAACCAAATAACTGCTCCGCAGTTTATTTGGTTAAATTATAAGCTTCTTTACTCTGTCATCGCCTTTTTTAAAGCCTCAAGTTTCTCCTCGGCATCTTTAAAGTTTTCGCCTTTTACACCGAAATAGTATTTGATCTTTGGCTCAGTTCCGGAAGGACGAACACAGCACCATGCATTGTTTTCCAGCTCATAATAAAGAACATTGGATGTGGGAAGTCCTGTGGATGTGGTTTCTCCTGTGATCATATCCCTGCGGCAGTCACTCTTGTAATCGCGGCATGCAAGGACTTTGAACCCGCCAAGCTCTTTCGGCGGATTCTCACGGAAGGCATTCATCATGGCTGTGATCTTCTGGGAACCGTCGATTCCTTTCAGGGTTACTGTCGCAAGGTCTTCTTTGTAGTAACCATATTTCTCATACAGTTCCACCATAGCATCCCAAAGCGTTTTTCCCTGGAGTTTGTAATAAGCCGCAACCTCACACAGCATCATCACTGCAACCGGCGCATCTTTATCTCTTGCATAGGTTCCCGCCAGACAGCCGTAGCTCTCCTCAAGTCCGAATACGTAATGATGACTTCCTGTCTCATCAAACAGACGGATCTGCTCGCCGATATATTTAAAGCCTGTGAGGACTTCGATCAGAGCTGTATTGTATTCTTTTGCAACAGCTTTTGCCATATCTGTGGTAACGATGGTCTCAACAAGGGCAGGATTTTCCGGCATAGTACCTGTTTTTGTACGCTCCCGCAAAATATACTCGGCGATGAGCATGCCGGACATATTTCCGGTAAAGCTTACATATTCACCGGTTTTCGTATCTTTTGCATGAACACCAAGACGGTCTGCATCCGGATCTGTGGCAAGAATAATATCTGCATCTACTTTTTTTGCCAGCTCAAGGGCAAGTGTCCAGGCATTTTTGTCCTCCGGATTCGGATATGGAACTGTTGGGAAGTTTCCGTCCGGAACTTTCTGCTCTTCCACAACATAAACCTGTGTGAAACCAAGCTCACGGAGAACTCTTCGGACAGGAATATTTCCGGTTCCGTGAAGTGGTGTGTAAACGATCTTCATATCCTTGGCAGCCTCCGGGATGATCTCCGGGTGGATGCTCTGTTTTTTCAGCTGCGCGATATATTTGTCATCAAAATCGGTTCCGATGATGCTGAACAGATTCTCTGCTCTGGCTTCATCTTCTTCCATTGTTTTTACCATGGAAAAATCCGTTACTTTTGCCACTTCTGCAAGAATGTTTTTATCATGAGGCGGTGTGATCTGGGCACCGTCTTCCCAGTATACTTTATATCCGTTGTATTCTCTCGGGTTATGGCTGGCTGTGATCACAATACCGGCAATACAGCCAAGCTCACGGACTGCAAAAGAAAGCTCCGGTGTGGGACGAAGTGACTCAAAAAGATAGGTATGGATGCCGTTTGCATTCAGGCAGAGCGCTGCCTCTCTTGCAAACTCCGGTGACATGATACGGGAATCATGGGCAATGGCAACGCCTTTGTCCTGACCGTTCATGGCAATGATATAATTGGCAAGTCCCTGTGTGGCCTGACGCACAGTATAGATATTCATACGGTTGGTTCCTGCTCCGATCATTCCGTGGAGTCCGCCGGTTCCAAACTCCAGCTGACGGTAAAAACGGTCCTCGATCTCTTTTTCGTTCCCCTCAAGGTTTTTCAGTTCCTCCTGGGTCTGTGCGTCGAAATACGGGTCTGTACACCACTTTTTGTAGGTTTCCTGATAACTCATATTTTTACATCCTCCCTGATTTTTATTATTTTTTACAATACTTAACTGGAAATTTCCCGCACACAGCCTTCCTATGAAGCAGCCCATGTGACTTTACTTTCCCGTCAAATATCCAATATCAAAACCTTATATCCCGTCAGTTTTTTCTGGTTACGCTTCTGCCAGCCGGTCAAAGATCTTCACCAGAAACAGCGAATTCACAAATGCCTGCACACCGCCGCCCACAAATACCCAGATCCAGAAGATCGCGGAAAAGGTCTGCGGAGAGATCAGAAACCAGAGCACAGGAAAAAGATTCACAACTGTGATCACAAGAGTCTGTCCGATGTGGCTGGCTGCCAGTCTGGCACCGTTCTCAAATGTCTTTTTTACCGTATTCTCAAACTTTGCAAGAAGCGGAAATACATAGGAAAAGACTGCTGCGCAGATAATCCCGAGAACAATACAGAAGCCGTACATAAAAGAAGCTCCCTGTGCCCTTCCTGCTGCTCCCAGGATATGAAAATCCGCGACCAGCACCACAACCACCACCAGAACGATCACAGTTACCGGTAATGACTGAAGAAAATTTTGTTTAAAAGAATGGAAAAATTCTCTTGTCACAGTGGTTTCTTCATCTTTTACAAGCTTCAGCAGCACATAGTACAGAGCAATGGTAGATGCGCCGATGGTGAGCACCGGGATACAGCACAAAAGCCACAGGATGCTCAGCCAGAAAATGTTGAAGATCTTTGTCATGATCTGTGTGTAAGCACTGTCGCCGCGAAAATTATCTTTAAAAGCCATTATCTTTTCCTCCCCAAAAAGAAATATTTAACCAAATAATTACTTCACCGTTATTCGATGTAGATCTGCGTAACGAATATGGATTGCAAATATCCGACCGGCCACTCATTCCTCCATCAGATACTCCAGAAACTTCAGTGCGTTCTCCGGATTTTTTGTTCCAACCGCTACTGCAAATACCGGATCTTTGATATATTCCGACATCTCCGTGAACCGATTGTCCCCGGAAAGACTGATCCCGTAAGGTTTCACCTCTCCCTGACCGGTTTCATGATCCTCAAAGGAAACCTCGTCATCCTCTTTATAACCGGCTGCATACTGATAAGATTCCCCGTATTTTTTCTCCAGGTCTTCTTCTGTTACCTCATCCAGGCTTTCAAAATAGCCATAACCTGCATATTCCTCAAACAGCTCCCGATCCAGGATCACCACATCGATCTGCACGGTTTTCCGTTTTCCATCTGCTCCCAGAAGATTACTCATATCCGCTGTAACCTGTGCAAGTTTCTTCTCATCCAGAGATTCATCGATCACTGCCGCATAGAGAAGATTCTCCGTTCTCGGCCTTGCCACATGCCATATCAGGGATACTGCCACAGCAATAAGAAGGATCACTCCCACTGCCGGAAGGAGATAATAGTCTTTCAGATATTGTATTTTCTGCTGCCGGTCCATTTCCGGCCATTTTCTTACTTCGGATTTCCGCATAGGTTCTCCTCGTCACAATTCCTGACATTCTTCACATTTAAGTAAGTAGAATGTTTATTTGTTTTTTATTTGGCTAAATTTTAGTATCTTTTTAGCTAAATGTCAATCTGATCAGCCCGTTAATTTTGCAATGTACTTAACTTTGTCTAATACGCACAAAAAAAGAGGCACTGTTTTTGTTACTTTTACAGTGCCTCTCTGAGTCGTTATACTACTGGCCTAAATGCCGTTGTTTTATTTTGCAGTAAAATGATACAGTCTGCTCTTGAAATCGCCCCAGAAATCTTTCATCAGGAATCCACCCTTCATCAGCATCTCTCCTGTGTAAGTTTCCTCTGTTCCTTCCAGTCTGTATGTTACCTTCGGATCAAAGCCTCTCAGAAATACTTTTCTGGAATGGCTGTTTGGTACGCCAAGTACCTGTACATAAGTTACCAGCACTTCTTTTTTGTCCTGTGAGGAAAGTGCCCAGCAGTCATATTTATGGTTTTCCCGGTAGGATGCGATCCGGTAATACTCTCCCTGCTGGATCAGGTGTCTGTATTTATTGTAGGTTGCCGTCTGCTCCGGAATCAGCGCTCTGTCCTCCTCCGGGATCTTTGTGATATCCAGCTCATAGCCGAAGGTTCCTGCAAGAGCCACATGGCCCCTTGTCTCAAATGGTGTCACACGTCCCACAGAGTGGTTCGGGCAGTCGCTGACATGGGCACCGATCACAGAAAGGGGATATATCAGTGCGCTTCCTTCCTGGATCATCAGACGCTCCACTGCATCCGTATTGTCGGAACACCAGATCTGCGGGCTGTAATAAAGCATTCCCGGATCAAAACGTGCGCCGCCGCCGGAGCAGTTCTCAAGAAGAAGATCCGGAAACTCCGTAACCAGTCTCTCCTGAAGCTCATAAACACCAAGCACATATCTGTGGAAAAGCTCCTGCTGTCTTTCTTTGGGAAGATAGCTGCTGCCAAGGTCAGAAAGCTGACGGTTCATATCCCATTTCACATAGGCAATGTTTGCACTTCGAAGAACAGATGCCACACATTCGTAGGCATAATCTCTTACTTCCGGTCTGGAAAAATCCAGAACATACTGGTTTCTGCTCTGGGTTGCCTCACGGCCCTGGATCTGGATCGCCCAGTCCGGATGTGCACGGTAAAGGTCAGAATCCGGTGAGATCATCTCCGGCTCAAACCAGATTCCAAACTGAAGGCCGATCTTGTTTACTTCATCTACCAGATGTTTCAGGCCGCCTGTGATCTTCTCTTCGTTGACTTTCCAGTCACCAAGAGAACAGTTGTCGGAATTACGTTTTCCGAACCATCCATCATCCATGACCAGCATCTCAATGCCACATTTTTTTGCCTCTCTGGCAATGTCAAGAAGCTTGTCCGTATTAAAATCAAAATATGTAGCCTCCCAGTTGTTGATCAGGATCGGACGTTTCTCATATTTAAATTTGCTGCGGATGAGATGGTTCCGGTAAAAGTCATGATAACTTCTTGTCATCGCTCCAAGACCGTTTCCGGAGTAAACTATAACCACCTCCGGTGCCTGGAATTCCTCTCCCGGTGTAAGGAGCCAGGAAAATTCCTCCGGATTGATTCCCATAGTCATACGGAGGTTATCAAACTGGCACAGCTCTGTCTCCGCCATAAAGTTTCCGGAATACACGAAATGCATGGCGTAAACTTTACCGTTTTCCTGCTCGGTTCCGTTTGTCACAAGGGCAATAAACGGATGTTCCTGGTGGCTGGACTCTCCTCTCGCGGAAGAGATCACCTGTTTTCCGTAATGGAGCTCTCCTGTCTGGATGTGACGCTCTCTTGCCCAGGTTCCGTGAAGAGACAGCATGGAAAAATTCTCATTGTCCATATCCAGGCAGGCACTTAAGATCTTCTCGATGCGGAGATCTTCTTTTCCCTGATTCTGTACACGGACGCTTCGCGTAATTACATTTTCTTTCTCAAAGGCAGTATAGGAAAGGACCACCTCGAGATCCAGATCTGCATCTTTCAGGGTAATCTCCAGTGTTTCTGCCTCATCCTCTGTGGCAAAAGATGCCGGAAGCCCTTTCAGTCCTTTTTTGCCTTTATAGATCTCATGTCCTGTGTAATGCAGCTCACATCCCATATTTCCGGCTGCATTTCGGATATTCAGGCAGCTTTCCCGGTAATCTCCGATTCCTCCGGTTGGATACTCCATGGGAAAGAAATCAAGGAATGCGGATTTCTCTCTTTTGTTTACCGATGGTGTATACGGCGGCTCTTCCATTCGAAGAAGATAATTGTCTGCCTCCATAAAAAGTCTGTCCCCGTAATAAATATGTCCCAGAAAACCTTCCGGGCTTACCCCCATCACATAGGTGCTTTTTTCCGTATCAAGACGGAAGATCTTTTTCTCTTCATTAAACGTAACTGACATGTGCCTTCTCCTTTTTTATATTATTAAGCGGATCTTTACGATCTGACTTTATGACTTCCCCAAAACCTGTCAACGCTTCTGCGCTTTATTTTATAAAGCTAATTTTAGCTGTATTATAGTTAATTTTAGTCTTTAAGTCAACGTCTGTTTCTGCTTTTCCCTGATTCTTTTTTGCCCCACTATGTCTCTACTCTTTCACAGACACCGCCGGCATTTCCAGATACCGGTTCAGATCTTCCGTGAGAATACGGATCTTGTCTCTGGTGTCTTGCTCTTTGTAAGTCAGCCGGCTGGCGATCCTGGTAATATAATCCTCCTCTTCAATGATCTCACAGGTCTCCGGGAAATTAATATCATAGTACTGGGCAAGATAAGATACCCAGTAGTCCACCGGCACCTGTCTGTCTGCAGATAATACTGACTCCCTTCTGAGACAGGATTCCCACACTGCCGGCGAGATCAGGCCTTCTCCGGCTATTTCCTCGGAAACTCCCAGCATGGCTTCAATGGATGCCACCAGTTTCACCCGGCAGTTATCCAGTTTATCTGCATCCCGGATCAGTTTTGCATGAAACAACGTTCTGGCATCATGGATTCCTTCCAGTTTAAAATCACTGTGCTTACGGATCGCCGCATTGATCAGATCATCAAACAGATCCTCACGGACAAAACGCCGGATCATCTTTTCCTCCCCGAAGAGAAGTTCCGCCCCGAATACTGCATGATCCATGGTTCCCGGCTCAAAACTGTGAAATCTTCGGATCTGTTCAAAACGTCCGATATCGTGAAGCAGCCCGATCAGCTCTGCAAGTTCCACATCTTCCCTGGAACACTCCATCCTCCTGGCGATCTCCCCTGCGTATTTCACCACACCGTAAGTATGCTCGATCTTCAGATAGATCTGCTCATCCTGCCGGTCGTATTCATCCAGATAATTTTCAAATTCCTGCTTTGCGTGTTCAATATCGATCATCCCGCCACGCACCTCCTGACTTTTCTTCTGTTCCTCTGATATCCCCTGCAAAGAATCCCCCGTTTATAAAAATAGTATCAAAAAAAGCGCTATCCTTCAATAACGCTTTTTAAAATATTTAAACTTTTTATTTTAATTTATTCATATTTCACGATTTCTTTCCGCAGCCGCTTCATGATGCGTTTTTCCAGGCGTGAAATATAAGACTGTGAAATTCCCAGGAGATCTGCCACCTCCTTCTGTGTTTTCTCCATTCCTTCCCGGTTTCCGATTCCAAAACGCAGACGGATGATCATCTGCTCCCGCTTCGTCAGTTTACTGATGGCTTTTCCCAGAAGCGCGATCTCCACCTCATCTTCCAGACGTCTGGAGATCACATCATCGTCCGTTCCCAGGATATCAGAAAGCAGTAACTCATTTCCATCCCAGTCCACATTCAACGGCTCGTCGATGGAAACTTCCATCTTGGTCTTGCTGTTTCTCCGGAGGTACATCAAAATCTCATTTTCAATACATCTGGATGCATAGGTAGCAAGTTTGATATTTTTTACCGGATTAAATGTATTGATAGCCTTTATAAGTCCTATGGTTCCGATAGAGATCAGATCTTCCACACTAACTCCTGTGTTGTCAAATTTTTTTGCAATATAAACCACAAGCCGGAGATTATGCTCGATCAGAACGGCCTTTGCCTCTTTTTCCTTTTCTGTCCCAAGCATTGCTATCACTTCAGCTTCACGCTCCGCCGGCAGCGGTGCCGGAAGGATGTCATTTCCCCCAATATAAAAAACATCTCCCGGTCGATTGATCATAAACCTCTGGATCACCTGAAATGGATAAGATCTTACAGCTGCTCTGTTCATAATATAAGCCCCCTTCTTAATTTAATAGTCTGGAATTCAAAAGTATCCCGTACTCTTCTCCCAAAGCTGAGGGCTCGGATGTTATGGCAAGCACTGGTTTTCCCACATGTACCACCCTTCCGGGAGTTTGGATCAGAAATTCGTCAAGAACCACTGCCAGCAGCAATCCTTTTTTTCCATCTGCGGTACGACAACTCAGAAAATGTGGCTGCAGACTGACAAGCTCCGTATTTTCCAGTCCCTCTGGCTTATCTCTGATATCCATCAGTTTTTTTACCAGTTCTTCCGATACCAGGCTTCCCAGAAGTTCCTGTTTTATAACAGATACCGGCTGTTTTTTCACGGGATCCATAAGGAAGTTTCCCGTATCAAAAAATCCATATGTCTGCTGTATCTTCCCCTGATATTTAAGCGTGACCGGATAAATATTCCTTCTGCCAAATCGGAAGGTCTCGGCTGCACACCCCAGTGTATAAAATGCACCGTAAATCCCTGCCACAAAAAGCAGAAATGTTTTCACCGTCATGGTCCTTTCCGTTTCCAGTGCCTGATAGATCCCGCCTACCACAAAAGCTGTGAAATACAAAGCCAGAATGGTTTTCGCAAGAAGGCCTCCTTTTTTCAGGCGAAAAGCAAAGGATGCCATAAAAAAAGCGCAGCCGCCATGGATCAGTACAGCAGCAGGAAAAATAATCTTAAAAGGTACACAAAGAAGCAGGCAGGATACAAAAGATCCAAAGGCAGCGGATAACACGCATCTTAAGCGTTTCCCGTCAAGATGCAGAAATTTTCCCACAAGTCTTAAAAGCATATAATCCATAAGGAAATTCGTCATAAAAACGATATCTATGTATATATTCTGATACATAAGACTCCCCCACTGCTGTTTTATCTGCCATTGATTCTCAACTTTGGTAAGTACATTTATTATAGGGCAGGCTCTGTGCATATTTTGTCAAAGTTGGATGTCGATTCTTCAAACTTATCGGGGCATTTCTGTCTGCATCGACATTTATAGATTTTTTCTATGGATCAGCGACAAAAATGTATAAATTTCCGTACAATATGTGTATTTATTGATTTTCGCACTTTATAGTGTTAAAATATTTTTTATTATATATTTCGTAAAAAAATTCTATTTTATGAGATACAGGAGGGAATCGAACAATGATCAATATTACCGGACATACCGGGCTTACCGGCCTTCTGGGAAGCCCAGTGGCACACAGCGTATCACCTTTAATGCACAATGAAGCATTTCGTTACCTCGGGCTTGATTATGTGTATCTCTGTTTTGATGTGACAGAGGAGACCCTTCCCCAGGCAGTGGAAGGACTGAAAGCCTGCGGGATCAAGGGCTTTAACCTGACCATGCCAAACAAGAATAAGATCGTGGAGCTCCTGGACGAACTTTCTCCTACCGCACAGCTGATTGGAGCGGTAAATACCGTCCGCAATGATAATGGAAAATTAAAGGGATTTAATACCGATGGTTATGGATTTACCCAGTCTGCCAGAGATGCAGGCTGTGATGTGAAGGGACGCACCATCACCGTTATGGGTGTGGGCGGTGCCGGAATGGCAATCTGCGGACAGTCCGCCCTGGAAGGTGCAAAAAAGATCCATGTTTTTGCACGTCCTACCAGCCGTTACTGGGAACGTGCCGCTGCCATGGCAGAAAAAATGTCTCATATGACAGAATGTCAGATGATCCTTCATGAGATGGATGATCACGCCGCTCTGAAAGACGCACTGGAAGAAAGCACTCTTCTGATCAACGCTACCTCTGTGGGAATGGTTCCGGATGTGACCGGCACAGTCATCCCGGACAAAACTCTGTTCCATCCGGAACTTACGGTAGCCGATGTTGTGTATGAACCAAGAGAAACAAGACTTCTTAGAGAAGCCCGGGAAGCCGGATGTCCAACCTTTAACGGAATGTACATGCTGCTTCACCAGGGCGTAAAAGCATTCCACATCTGGACCGGACTGGATATGCCGGTTGAGATTGTAAGAGAGAAATATTTTAAATAATCCATCCCTGTTAATACACGATCCGCATATTAATTCCCTGTGGGAAATCTCCGTATTTTTCTCCGAAGAGATTGATTCCACCCTGATTTATGGCATCCGGGCGCACTCCGATCCTCAGAGAAATATACGGTTTTCCTGACAGGCGCACGGTTTCCAGTATATTCTCATCGTTCACCTTAATCTCATTGATGTAACATCCATCTTTTCGCAGAGAAACTCCTGTCATAAATCCATACTGCGTCAGACCTATGGGCCATACATTTGGTGTCAGTCTTCCTCTTCTTGCTCCCAGATCTCCCGGACATGTATAAGTCCCAATCTCTGTTCCATTAACTGAAAAAGTAATATCCGACGGCCACTGGGCATTATATCCAGGTGCTTCCGAACAGAGTTCCATGGAAAAGTTCATCTCCTGGATGTTCCAGAGGGGATTTATTTTGTTGGGAAAACGATATTCTATATATCCCCGGCTGAACCAGATCAGCTGCGCCTGCTGCCTGTCCGTCGAATAAAAAGACCTTGGATCATCAAAAGTATCAATTACCCCGTTCATTCCCGCCAGGCCACAGGAAGGTTCCACCTGAAAATCTGTATAATTTCCAAGGGGCATCTGGTATACCAGCGTATTTTCCGCCGCGCTGATATCCGTATCATACGCTTCCAGATGAAACGAAATAAAATCGCACATGCAGACTCTCATGGAGCCATGAATTCCCGGCTGGCTTTCTGTAGATACCAGATGAGCATCCTCCAGACAGCTGATATGCAGCGCTGTTGAAGATAACGGGATTCCCAGTCTTCTGGAAATTTCCTGCAGCGACAGCGGATGCACCTTTATCAGATTCAAAATATCAATCCGCACCGCTGAAGACAGCGCCTTTCCGATTGCTGTGATCCATGGTTTGTGACTCTCTGTTGACAGGTTCAGTTCCAGTTCCTTTTCTGTTGTAATTCCCTGACTGATTCTTTCTTCCGCCATTCTTTTTCCTCCGTTTCAAGATTCATGTAATGAATATCTGCTTCTTTTCTTATTTATTTCATTATTTATGTAATAAATATCATTTTTTCAAAAATATATACAAATTGCATTATACATTCTTGTTACAATCGCAGATTTGCGTCATTTTGCATTAAAACCATTGATTTTTTCGAATTTTATGACTACAATTATGAGTATAAAAAAGAGAAAAAGCTTTTTGAAGCTTCGTTTTTTCCTCTACTTCCAGTAATTATGTAATAAATTTATTAACCCTATTATATGGCAGCCAGCGTAACCTGACAACATTCTTTTTATATCCCGGGCAATACCCATTACGGATATTTCAATATTGATTTTACTCAAAGAAAGGATTTAACTCTATGAGAAATGAATATCCGCGCCCTGATTTCATCCGGGAGAAATGGATGCCTTTAAATGGTACCTGGAATTTTCAGGACGGAACCGACAAAACTCCCGTAAAAATCCAGGTTCCCTTCCCGCCCCAGAGCAGACTCAGCGGGTTTCAGAAAGAACTTACTTCTGACAGAATCACCTATCAGCGAAATTTTTTTATCCCGGCAGAGTGGATCGGTCAGAGAATTCTTCTTCACTTCGGAGCTGTTGACTACAAATGCAGCGTATTTATCAACGATCATTGTGTCGGCTTTCATGAAGGCGGTCAGTCCTCCTTCACCTTTGATATCACAGATTTTCTTTCCGGAGGTGAAGAAACACTCACCGTGGCAGTTACCGATTACCTGCATGATGAAACCGTTCCCAGAGGCAAACAGTTCTGGAAATCATCCGGCGAGTTTATCTGGTACACGCAGTCCAGCGGCATCTGGCAGTCCGTATGGCTGGAGCCGGTAAATGAAGCTCACCTGGAAAAACTGTGCGGTCTTTCCTCAGACTGTGACTTTGTCGCAATCCGTCCGGAAGCCGTCCTGATTTCTCCGGAAACGCTGAATGATGCCGTTCATTTCCAGGGAAAGATCACCGGTGTGATGCTGCGTGGAACTACCATTTCCTATACCATAGACCGTGATGGTATTGAATTGCGGGCAGATACCCTGTTTGAAACCAACCGGCAGCGCAATATGGGCGAAATGCTTCAGCTCCAGATTTTGAAAGAAGATATTCTTCATCTTCATTAATAACTCCTGACTTTACGGAGGTATTCCCTGCAAAAAAACTCCCACCAACAGGCAGCTATAAACAGCTGTCTCTGTCAGCGGGAGTTTGGTTATGTTATTTTATATCTTCTTATTTCTTTTCTTCCTGAACTTCGATCTTACGGATAGTCTTATTCTTGATCTCTTCTTTGATGAAGCTGATGAACTCGCCAAGATCTTTCATTCCTTCATCACCAAGGTAACGGCTTCTTACGGAAACCTTGCCCTCTTCTTCCTCTTTTGCACCAACGATAAGCATGTATGGTACTCTCTCAAGACGTGCCTCACGGATCTTGTATCCCATCTTCTCAGAACGTCCGTCTACGGAGCAGCGGATGCCTGCCTCTTTCATCTGGGCCTCTACCTTCTGCGCATAATCGTTGAACTTCTCGGAGATCGGGATCACACGAACCTGCTCCGGGCAGAGCCATGTCGGGAACATTCCTGCATACTTCTCAATGAGCCATGCAAGAGTTCTCTCATAGCATCCCATAGATGTACGGTGGATGATGTACGGACGCTGTTTGTCGCCGTTCTCATCAATATAGTACATATCAAACTGTTCTGCAAGAAGTGCATCCCACTGGATTGTGATCATGGTGTCTTCTTTTCCGTATACGTTCTTGGCATTGATATCAACCTTCGGTCCGTAGAAAGCAGCCTCTCCTACATCCTCTGTGAACGGAATGTTCAGCTCGTTCAGCATCTGGCGGATATGACCCTCTGTCTCCTCCCATACTTCCGGCTCACCGATATATTTCTCTTTGTTTGTCGGGTCCCATTTGGAAAGGTGATAGGTTACATCTTCCTCAACACCAAGTACCTGCAGGCAGTACTGTGCAAGTGCGATACAGTCTTTGAACTCTTTTACCATCTGGTCCGGTCTTACAATCAGATGTCCCTCGGAAATCGTAAACTGACGAACTCGTGTCAGGCCATGCATCTCACCGGAATCCTCGTTACGGAACAGTGTGGATGTCTCGCCCAGACGGATCGGCAGATCACGGTAGCTGTGCTGCTCTGCTTTGTATACATAGTACTGGAACGGGCATGTCATCGGACGAAGTGCGTAAACCTCTTTGTCCTTTTCCTCGTCCCCAAGTACGAACATGCCGTCTTTGTAATGATCCCAGTGTCCGGAGATCTTGTAGAGATCACTCTTTGCCATCAGAGGAGTTTTTGTTCTTACATAGCCACGTTTTGTCTCCTCATCCTCGATCCAGCGCTGAAGCTCCTGCATCATGATCACACCGTTTGGCATGATAAGCGGAAGTCCCTGTCCGATTACGTCTACTGTTGTGAAGATCTTCATCTCACGGCCAAGTTTGTTATGATCGCGTCTCTTAGCCTCTTCCATCTGCTCCAGATGCTCTTTCAGCTCATCCTTTGTTGCATATGCAGTTCCGTAGATACGTGTGAGCATTGCGTTTTTCTCGCTTCCTCTCCAGTATGCGCTGGAAGAAGAAAGAAGCTTGAATGCTTTGACTCCTTTTACGCTCATCAGGTGTGGTCCTGCACAGAGGTCTGTCCAGTCTCCCTGGGAATAGAAGGAAATCTCCTCTCCCTCCGGAAGATCCTCGATCAGCTCTACCTTATATGGCTCATTTTTCTCTTTGAAGTATGCGATGGCATCCTCACGGGATTTTGTGAAACGCTCAATCTTTGCGCCTTTTTTGATGATCTTCTTCATCTCTTTTTCGATGGCATCAAGATCCTCACGGGAAAATGGCTCGTGGTCGAAATCATAGTAGAATCCTGTATCAATGGATGGTCCGATGGCAACCTTTGCCTCCGGATACAGATTCTGTACAGCCTGTGCCATTACATGAGATGCTGTATGACGGAGAACTGCAAGGCCCTTCTCATCTCTTGCTGTAAGGATGTTAAGCTCACAGTCATCCTCAAGGACTGTACGAAGATCTACAACCTCTCCGTTTACTTCTCCTGCACATGCAGCACGTGCAAGGCCTTCGCTGATGTCATATGCGATATCGATCACTGATCTTGCTTCTGAGTATTCTTTTTTTGAGCCGTCTTTTAATGTAATAATCATGATTGTTTCTCCTTTCGTTTTCAACGAGTTTCTATGATACACAGTGCATTTTCCTGTACCGGAGATCTTTTCCCGGAAAATACTGTGGAGTAATTTTCTCCGGAATAAAAAAATCCCTTACAGTACATCACGCACTGTAAGGGACGAGTTTATTCATTCTCGCGGTTCCACCCTGCTTGCTCCATATAAACAGATACCTGTCAAATACAAAGCCTCTCAATTATGATGATAACGGAATCACCGGACCGGATTGGGGCCACTCGGAGGTAGTTTTCAACTGTTTCCCGATAAGATGTTTCCAGCACTTCACATCTCTCTCTGTAACATTTCACAGTTTACTCGTCTCGTCAACGTGTTTTTATTTCTTTTTCTGTGGTTCATTATAAGCGCAGCATTTTTATTTGTCAACGCATGTTTAAAAAAAATTTTCACAGATTTCCCATCATTTTATCCTTGATGATTGCCAGAATTTCTCTTGGAATGTAGACCAGAAGACGCCAGCTTCGATATCTGGAAGGTACCATAACAACTTCCCGGAAGCCGCATTTCCTTGCAATAGCTGCTCCTCTCCATACATGAAAATTGTTGGTCACCACGCCTATGGAACAATCTGTGGTTCCGATCTTCCTGCGGCTGAATTCCAGATTCTCCTTCGTGCTGGTGGACTCTTCTTCCAGGATCAATCTGTTCCCCTCTATCCCATGTCCGATGAGATAACGGTACATGGCCTCTGCCTCGGAAATGTTTTCTCCGTCACCTTTTCCACCGGAGAGAACTGCCCTTGTGCCAGGATTCTCCTTAAGATAAAGAAGAGCCCTTCTGGCTCGTTCCAGAAGGGCAAGTGTCATCCGTGTTCCGTCCACGTGGGCACCTAACACGATAATGTAATCCAGATTCTTCTTTACGCTCATTATCTTCCGCAGCAGTATTTGTATTTCTTGCCGCTTCCGCATGGGCACGGATCGTTTCTTCCGACTTTGTGTGGTTTCACAACTGTGCCGGATTTCTTCTGCTCCATGTAGAGAGCTTTCTTCTTCTCTTCTGTGAAGATCTTGTCCCACTGAGGAAGGTTGTAAAGCCAGTCAGCCTTGGCGTCTACCATGTTCTTATAGAGAGCTTCTTTATCAAATGCAAGGTTAACCTTGGTGTTCTCATCCATAGTCTCGATCGGGTTCGGAACCTTCAGGCTGTCGTTGATTCCGTCAAGGAAACCAACCATAGTCATAACATCCTGACCGTATTTCTCAGCAAGCTCTTTAACAGTTCCGGAAACAACCTCATCCGGGTTCTCCAGAAGCTGCTCGTAAATGTTCTTCTCAATGTTAAAATAAGTTGCCCAGAAGCGCTGAAGCTTATTCTTATCTGCATTCTGATTATAAGCAACGGAACGCCACTGCTCAAGAATTGTCATATCGCTCATTGTCTGATCCTCTTTTCCAAAATTTTAGATGAATAAAGCGGCCGTTTCATTCCGCTTCGCAATTTTTGTTTATTATATCATCTTTTGGTGAAGAAAGCAAATACATCTATCTCATATCCACAAAAATCCACATAAAAAAGATACTTTCTCACCTGCAGCCGTCACTGTACTGTGCAGAATATTTTTTTGGAAAATCACGAAAAAGGACAGCAACTTTTCCCATTCACTGTCCTTTTCCTATGTGTCTTATATCATATCCTGTTTATTTTACTGAAGGTACTGATTGGACTTCCAGATCACACTTACCAGACGTGCAATGCATGCGCGCAGGTCCTCGATCTTAAGTGTTCCCTCTTTCAGTCCTTTTCTGAAATTGTCATGATCTCCGAAACATCCCGGCATTACCAGGTCATTTCCCGCTCTCATGCAGCCGGATGCTGTACAGCTGTCTCCCTGTTCTGTAGTCGTCCAGTCTGTCATGATCGCTCCTTTAAATCCCCATTCGTTTCTGGCGGACTCTGTACAGAGATCATAATTGTTTGCCGCATGAATACCGTTGATCAGATTGTAACTGGTCATGATGGACATTGGCTGTGCTTCTTTTACCGCAATTTCAAATCCTTTGAGATAAACTTCGCGAAGTGCACGCTCAGACACAACACTGTCTGATCCCATACGATTGTCTTCCTGATTGTTGCAGGCAAAATGTTTGATGGTCGTTCCACATCCATAATTGGACTGAACACCTTCTGTCATAGCTGCCGCAATGGTTCCGGATACATACGGGTCTTCGGAATAGTATTCGAAGTTTCTTCCGCAGAGAGGATTTCTGTGGATATTCATTCCCGGTGCCAACCAGAGTGTTACTCCGAAATGTTCCATCTCTGTTCCGATCATGGCTCCCACTTCACGGATCAGCTCCCGGTTCCAGGTCTGCGCAAGCAGTGTTCCTACCGGGATCGCAGTACAGTACTGATAATATCTTTCTCCCGGAAGTTCTCTGGAATCGTCATAGAACAATCCACCTTCCAGACTGAACTCAAATGGCATGGAAACAATGCTTCCGTCATTTACATGATAATACTTCATCAGGCGAAGTCCTGCCGGTCCGTCTGCCAGAACGATGCTTGCAAGACCTTTGTCTACTGCACAGCGATGTGTTTCACCTGCAGAACCTGGAACGGAAATTCCTGCTGCGCCAAGATTGCCACCCTGTGCTTTGCCCGGATCTCCTGCTGCCAGATCGATCAGATCTTCTTCTGACAAGGTATTTACAAAATCCATTGCTTCTTTTTCATAGAGGTCTGCATTCTTCTTATATTCCACAGTCTCGGTAGCAATGTCTGCTCCACGAATGTTAAGAACAGTCAGTTCCTCCTCTTTCGCCTGCTGCGCTGCTGCCGCCGCACGTTTTGCTGTTTTGGATGCTTCCTGAGAAATTTCTTCCAGTTCCTGTTTCAGCGGGAAAAGATTTCTGACCTGTCTTCGGATCACTTCCTGATCCAGTTTTATGCCTCCGCAGAGTTTTGCTGATGCAAGACTGTTTCCGACCCATATGCCATAAAAACCACTCTCAAGGATCCATGCAGCTCTCTTCTCATCATAAGAAGTCAGCCCATCCATCTTTACTTCCATGGTAACTTCCTGTGCTTCTCCCGGTTTCAGCTCGTTTGTCTTTGCATAGGCTGCAAGACGGTGTGCTTCTTTTTCGAGGATGCCGCCCGGCAGGGATGCGTAAACCTGTACGACTTCTTTACCGGAAACATTTCCCGTATTTCTGACCGTTGCCGTAACACGGATCTTTTCTGCTGATACCGCTTTCAGAGCACATCCGGTGATCTCAAAGTCTGTATAGGAAAGACCGTAACCGAATCCATAGCGCACCGGAACTTCAAAAGTATCAAAATAGCGGTATCCCACATAAATTCCCTCATCATAAAGCTCTGTTTCCACATTTCCGTTATTATGTGAAAACTTCTCGGAGCTGGGATAATCCTCATATTTATAAGCCCAGGTATCTGCCAGTTTACCGGATGGGTTCACCTTACCGGACAGGATATCCGCAAAGGCATTTCCGCCTTCCATTCCAGGCTGTACGATCACCAGAAGGGCTCTGATATTGCGGAACTCATCCATAAAGGAAAGATCCACCTGTGCACCTGCATTGATCACAACAACCACATTCTTATAATAAGCACAGATATCTGCCAGCATCTGATGCTCTTCTTCACTGAGATCATAATCGCCTTTGTCAGCAGTACGGTCTGATCCTTCTCCTGCGATCCGGCTCAGAACATAGATCGCGTTTTCTGTATCTTCTCCTTCGGCTGGTTTCTGGATCGGATCTCCTGCCGGCATCTTAAAGGGAGTGGTGCTGTATACCGTAAAGAAATCCATGGTATCTGCACCTTCTCCTGTTTTTGAAAGGATACTTCTCTTCCACTCCTGACGTGCATTTTCATAGATCTGGTCGTAGCTTTCGATCCACGCTTCTGTTGTCACCTGGAATCCGGCATTTTTCATTCCCTGAAAAACAGATACGCGTTCACGCTCATTGACATCTCCGGAGCCGGTTCCTCCCTTGATGGTCCTGCCTGCACCGGCACCATAAAGTGCCACTTTACTTCCTGCTTTCAGCGGAAGGATATGATCTTCATTTTTTAGTAAAACGATTCCCTCTGCCGCTGCACGGCGGGCCACTTTACGATGTTCCAATTCCCATGGCTGCACTTTGGGATCTGTAGTGCCGGAAAATTTTCTCTCTTTCAAAATACGTGTCATGATTATTCCTCTCTGATAAAATCTGCAAATGTTTCTTTTATTTTCTGTTCGTCATCTGTACCTGCATTCAGGACTAGCGGCTTGGAAAGATCAAGGCTGAAGATTCCCATGATCGATTTTGCATCTACATAATATTTTACCGCTCTGCAGATCCATGTCGCAGTCAAATTTGCTGCAAAGTTTATTGAATTTATCTGCATCCTGCATGGATACGATGTTTACTGTTAATTTTACCATAATCAGACTCTCCTTTTCCAGTTAAATTCAAGCGGATATTTTGAGCAAGCGGATAAAAGCATCCGCATTCGCTACGTAGCTCTACACCAAATAACTGCTACGCAGTTTATCAGAAGGAGCTACGCTCCTCCTGATACAAGCAAGTCCCCCTCGCAGGGGACTTACTTGATTTAGTTAAAGTACTTCCTGAGAAGATACGTCGGGGTGCAGCTCCATGCATGGCAGTAGCTGTTGACAATGCTGCTTCCATAAGGAGATTCCGCCGGATTTTCCGGATTGTAAAGTTCCCAGAATGTATCCGCACCGTGGCTTAACATTCCGCCCCAGTAATATTTCATATATTCCATTGCCTGGTCTCTTTTTCCGCACATCAGAAGTGCTTCCACAAAATGATGGTTCATGTACGGAGAAACCATTCCTTTTTCCGGTTTTAACTCCACCAGACGGTCCAGGATTTCTGCTCCCTCTGCGCTGTCTACCGCGCCTGCCAGGATCAGCCATACCTGACTTGCATAATTGATCTGTTTTTCCTCTCCGCTTATGAAAAGGCCGCTCTCTTTATCAAAAAGATATTTTTTCGCAGCTGCTGTTTTCGCCACAGCTTCTTTTTTCATCTCTTCGGCTTTTTCAGCGTCTCCGAGGATTTCTGCGATCTTCTGTACCTTCTTTGCACAGTATATATAAACACCCTGCATTGCGCTCTGCTTGTTCAGACCATCCGTCCAGTCGATAAAGCCCCAGAAACCATCTCCTTTTTTCATAAGTTCCTTTTCATCAAACTGCTCTTTCGCAATTTCCATCTGACGATATGCACAGGCACTTAAATCTTTTAAAGTTTCCCTGTCACCGGACGCTTCGTAGTAGTCACAGAGGGTTGCTCCAAAGAACATGGAATAATCCAGAAGGAAGGTATCATCCACGATAAATTTCGGTTCTGTGAAAAGGCAGGCGCTGACCTGGCCATTATCCTTTGTCTGTCCAGCGAACAGATACAGACATCTTTTTACCAGATCCATGTTGTGGAAGGTCTCATAGTTCGCAAGTGCCTGGAGCCTTAAGTCGCCAAGCCACAGACGACGGTCTCTCTTTGGTCCGTCCTCGAATACGGACTGCATACAGTTTTGCAGGGTACGGAGGCTGACACGGTCCAGTTTTCGGATCATTTCATCCTCACTTTCCACCGGCTTTACATCTTCCATACTGACAGCGGAAACACTGACACAGGATACATCTTCCACTACCATCTGCCATTTCAGTGATGTATCTATCACCTCGATCTCCATATAGCGGAATGCATATCTTCTTGGAAGCTTCAGCTCTGCCGGAAGGACATCGACATGGATAAACTCTTCCTGGATCCATCCACGGCTGATCCACCCATCATAATCTGCGGAGTCCTCTGTCATCTCCTTGGCGATCTCACCGAATTTCAGTCTGAAAAATGCCGGTGCATCCTGAGGGCTTCCTAAGGAGTTCAGTTTCAGGGTCACATATCCCACCTGATGATCTCCTAAATCCAGACAGATCTTATCTCCTTTTGCCAGGTGATAGCTGGAAAGATTTCCGATCTCATCTTTTTTATGAACTTCCGGATAAACATCTTCTGTTTTTACGATATCTACGATAGAAACCGGACGAACTACCGTTTCCCGTAACTTTGGTGTGCATGCTTCTGCTTTTTTTACAAAATCCTCATTGGTCACACGGACCATCTCAAGGTCACTGCTTACCTCTGGCATTATGCGTTTGCTCTCCTTTCATCCAGTTCTTTGACGATCTGCGGATAGATCTTATCCAGATCATAGAACATCATTGTGATAATTGTTGCGATATTTGTGATGATCGGCACCCAGATGTACATTGCTGTGATATAAGTCTGAGCCGTTGCTGTCTGTGTTGCAAGGTTTGCGTCAAATCCACCAAACTGAAGAAGTGCCGCACCGATACTGCTGGCGATAGCCATTCCCACTTTTCCAATGAAACCATTTACTGCGGAAAGAGTTCCGGCTGTATTTACACCGGATTTCCACTCACCATAATCAACAGGGTCCGGCTGCATTGCAAAATGCATACTTCCCTTCAGTCCGTATCCTGCTGCCGCGATCACCGCACCAGCCAGAAGAACCGGAACATTTGTGCCGCCAAAGAAGATGATCAGAAGACCACCCATATGTACAAAACTTCCTCCAACCATCAGATTTCGTTTTGATGTGAGTTTTACAAGGAACGGTGCACAAAGATTTGCTACGATTGGTACCAGTGTTGTGATGGTCGCAACGATCTGTACCAGTGTCGTGTTCTGTACAACATAAGTAAAGTAATAAATAACCGCACTTGCCTGGATCACAAATCCACCAAAGAACCAGACGATATTCAGTGCAAAAAGTTTCCACGGTTTGTTGTGGAGCAGACAGGAAATGTTTGCTTTAAGGCTGACTTTTTCCTGTTTGATGGTTACACGCTCTTTTGTGTTAAAGAAGCAGAAGAAGAATACAAGGCATCCGACTACACCGAAGATCATCATAACGATACGGAATCCAAGTGCCTCGTTGCCGTTTCCGAATTTGTCTACCAGTGTCAGGGCAAAAGCGCTGACTACAGTGGAACCGATGGATGAAAAGAAAGTTCTGCAGGATGCAAGGACGGTTCTCTCATGCGGGTCTTCGCTCAGTGCCGGGAGAATGGATGCCATCGGGATATTTACAACGGTGTATGCAGTGGAAAGCAGAATGTAAGTAATGTATGCGTAGATCAGCATACCTGTCTGTCCGATATCCGGTACAGAGAATGCAAGGACTGCAGCCACACCAAATGGAACCGCACCAAACAGAATCCATGGTCTTGATTTACCCCATTTTGTGTTTGTCTTGTCAATGAGGAATCCTACGATCAGGTCGGAAATTCCGTCAATTACTTTTGTTACCAGGAACATTACACTGACTGCACCGGCATTCAGATGCATGACATTTGTGTAAAAATACAGCAGATACAGGGAGATCATCTGCCAGATCAGGTTGCAGGCAAAATCGGAAGATCCATAACCGATTCTCTGACGCCACAGGCCGATCTTTACTTTCTTTTCAACTTCGTTCATCTCTTTTACCTCCAAATTTCTTTCTGGCATTACTGTACACTTTTTCCCTTTTTCTTCCAATTGTGATTTTTTTTGTAAAACACTGACGTTTTTTTCGATGATTATGATATACTTTCCTTATCTCTTATGAAAGATCCGCACGAAAAGGGGACTGTTATGAAACTTACCAGAGAAGAATTTCAGAAATACATTTATGCCTACAATGAAGATGAGATTTTTTACAAAACACTTTACCTTCAGGAGAAAGATCATCCGGGATATCAAGTTGAACCAGGCATGCCGTGCCCTCAGGGAAACTTCTCTCAGCAATCATGCCATCTGCGAACTTGTAGGTTACGAAAGTCCGGAACATTTTATGCGTACTTTTAAGAAAACTTATGGAATGACTCCCGGTGAATACCGGAAGAAGAACAAAGAATAACGTAATAATGTAGTCAAAAATACGGAACCTCCATCCGTGCAGATAAATGTATCTGCCTTTCGTTAAAGAGAAGTTCCGCAATAAAAAATTTCAGGATAAATTTTTCATGATAAGCAATATCCTGCTGTCATAAAAAAACGGAGAATTTTATATATTATCTGTATAACCGATTCCGTTCCGGGAGATACTTATCATATCCTCCCCTTTAGACGCAGAGGGCTTCGCGATGGTGCAGGTTCTCTGCGTTTCTCTTTTTACAGCAACTCATACTGCATCATCACAAATTACTTCACACCAAGTTCCTCAAGCTCTTTTGCCGCCTGTTTCAGGTTTTCGAACTGAATGGTACGGATCCCTGCTTTTCTAGCCCCTTCACAGTTGATGGCCCGGTCGTCCATAAATACCGACTTCTCCGGTTTCAGATCATAGCGTTTCAGAAGTGTCTCATAAATATCCACTTCCGGCTTGATCTGCTGTACGTCGCAGGAAAATACCACTCCGTCCATATATTTCAGGAACGGCATATCTTTTTTGGTTCTCTCCAGCATATAAGTTCCGTAATTAGAAAGAACATAGAGATGATATCCCTGGTTTTTGAGATATTTCACCCAGGTTTCCGCATAGTCATAAAGATGCATGCATTCCGGATCCCGTCGTACCACTTCACGGATATCCTTCTCATATTCCGGTGCACTTTCTACAAATTTATCTACATACCAGGACTCCTCGTGGAGTGCTCTGTCCTGTTCTTCCCAGATTGGGTTTCGAAATGTTACATCCGCAATTTTTTCATATTTTTCTTCCGGAAAATTGTAGCTCTTCAGATACTCTTCCCAGTCATATCCCATCAACACATTTCCCACATCAAAAATAACATTCTCGATCATACGGTTTTCATCCTCCTTTGGTTTCTCAGGTCCCCAGATCCGGTACGCCATCCAGAAAACATAAGCCACGATCGGTACCAGTACTGCTGCCGCAAAAGCGCCCCGGAACAAAGCCTGTGAGTTCTCACTGCTGCCCCATGCAAACACCATGGGAAGGCAGAACACGAGAAGCAAAATAACAACGCCTGCCAGTGCCGCAATTCTTTTAAAATTTTTCATTCGGAATCCTTTCACATGATATACCAGTTGTTATAGTCAATATTATCATCAGCCTCTTAACAAAAGGGCGCCGGAGAAATTTCCCCGGCGCTGCCTGTCGTAATCCTGTCACAGTAAATGATTATCTGTAAATGATGTCGTTTCTTCCTGGTCCGTTTGAGATCATGGTGATCGGGAATCCGATGTGTTTCTCTACGAACTCTACATATTTTCTGCAGTTCTCCGGAAGATCCTCGTATTTCTTGATTCCACGGATATCGCATTTCCATCCCGGAAGCTTCTCAATAACCGGTTTTGCTTTCTCAAGCTGCACAGTTGTCGGGAATTCTGTTGTTACCTCTCCGTCGATCTCATAGCCTGTGCAAACCGGGATCTCATCCAGATATCCCAGAACATCCAGTACTGTAAAAGCAACGTCTGTAGCTCCCTGGAGACGGCATCCGTATTTGGATGCAACACAGTCGAACCATCCCATACGTCTCGGACGGCCTGTAGTAGCACCGAACTCACCACCGTCACCGCCACGTTTTCTCAGCTCATCTGCTTCCTCGCCGAAGATCTCAGAAACGAATGCACCTGCTCCGACTGCGCTGGAGTAAGCCTTGCATACGGTAACAACCTTCTTGATCTCATATGGAGGAAGGCCTGCACCAATAGCGCCATAAGCAGCCAGTGTGGAAGAAGATGTAACCATAGGATAGATTCCGTGATCCGGGTCTTTTAAGGTTCCAAGCTGTCCCTCAAGAAGAACCTGTTTACCCTCTTTCAGTGCATTCCAGAGGTAGAGAGATACGTCACATACGTATGGCTCAACCATCTTCTTGTATTCCATCAGCTCATTCATGATGTCTTCCGGTTTCAGAAGTGGTTTATGATAAAGGTGCTCAAGTGTTACGTTCTTGGTCTCACAGATACGTGCAACCTTCTCTTTCAGTGCTTCCTCATCAAAGAGCTCGCTTACCTGAAAACCGATCTTTGCATATTTGTCAGAATAGAACGGAGCGATTCCAGATTTTGTGGAACCGAAGGCCTTTCCACCAAGGCGCTCTTCCTCATACTGGTCGAACAGAATATGGTAAGACATTACCATCTGCGCTCTGTTGGAGATCAGGATCTTCGGTGCCGGTACTCCACGGCTTACCACTTCATTGTACTCCTTGAAAAATACAGGAATATTCAGTGCAACACCGTTTCCGATGATGCTTGTTGTATGTCCGTAAAACACACCTGACGGAAGTGTATGAAGTGCGAATTTACCGTAATCATTTACGATGGTGTGGCCGGCATTGGCTCCTCCCTGAAATCTTACGATGATATCGGCTTTCTCAGCAAGCATATCTGTGATCTTGCCCTTACCTTCATCTCCCCAGTTTGCTCCTACTACTGCAGTTACCATAACACAGTTCCTCCTTGTGTCTTTCTCTATTATTCGGAACGGCATGTTCTCTGTCTGTAATGCCAGAAGACATGCTATTCCTGTCTGTGTTCATTTCTTAATGTTTATAACCTTCCGCAATTATACGTTGATCTCAACCTTAACCCCAAGCAGATCCTTATGTGCATCCAGAACCGGCTGTACCACATTGGCAATAAACGCCTCTGTCTGCTCTTTTGCACGTCCTGTATATCTGGACGGATCCATGGATTTCTGAAGATCCTCAAGAGTCAGGTTAAATGCCGGATCCGCAGCGATCAGTTCAAGAAGGTTGTTATCCTTGCCTTCTACCTTCACGTTCTTGCCTGCTTCCATGGAAAGCTCACGGATACGCTCATGAAGCTCCTGACGGTCTCCACCTGCCTTAACTGCATCCATCATGATATTCTCAGTCGCCATGAACGGAAGCTCGGACATCAGTCTCTTCTCAATAACCTTCGGATAAACAACCAGTCCGTCTACAACATTGAGGCAGAGATCCAGGATTCCGTCAATTGCAAGGAATCCTTCCGGAACGCTGAGACGCTTGTTTGCAGAGTCATCCAGAGTTCTCTCAAACCACTGTGTCGCAGATGTGATAGCCGGATTCAGGGCATCGATCATCACATATCTGGACAGGGAAGCGATTCTCTCACTTCTCATCGGGTTTCTCTTATATGCCATGGCGGAAGATCCGATCTGGGATTTCTCAAATGGCTCCTCCACTTCTTTCAGATGCTGAAGAAGACGGATGTCGTTGGACATCTTATGTGCACTTGCAGCGATTCCCGCAAGGATATTCAGCACACGGGTGTCCACTTTTCTGGAATAAGTTTGTCCGGAAACCGGATAGCAGGACTTGAATCCCATCTTCTCGGCGATCATCGGATCGATCTTGTCGATAGTCTCCTGATCTCCGTCAAAGAGTTCCAGGAAGCTTGCCTGTGTACCGGTTGTTCCCTTAGAACCAAGAAGTTTCATAGTGCTTAATACATACTCAAGGTCCTCAAGATCCATCAGGAATTCCTGTGTCCAGAGAGTTGCCCTCTTACCTACGGTTGTCGGCTGTGCCGGCTGGAAATGAGTAAATGCCAGAGTTGGCTGATCTTTATACTGTGCTGCAAACTTGGAAAGCTCCGCGATCACGTTCACAAGTTTCTTGCGGACAAGTTTCAGTGCCTCTGTCATAACGATAATGTCGGTGTTATCTCCTACATAACAGGAGGTTGCTCCCAGATGGATGATGCCTTTTGCCTTCGGGCACTGTACACCAAACGCATACACGTGAGACATTACATCATGGCGAACCTGACGCTCACGCTCCTTAGCCACATCATAGTTGATATCATCCGCATGAGCTTTCATCTCATCAATCTGCTCCTGGGTGATGTTAAGGCCAAGCTCACGTTCCGTCTCAGCAAGTGCGATCCACAGCTTTCTCCATGTGCGGAATTTCATGTCCGGGGAAAAAATGTACTGCATCTCTTTGCTTGCGTACCGCTCTGACAGCGGGCTTACATATCTGTCTGTATTCATTATTATCCTCCTGATTACATACATCCGGGCCGGAATGGCGAATGATCCGTTATCTGCCCGGATCTGGTTAATTCACGCCTCTTGAAATTATATAACATTGCCTCTTCAAAAGCAACCGTTTGTTACTCCATACCCTGATGGAATTTTCCCAGAAATTCCTTCATTCTGCCATTATCGGAAGAAAATACCTCCTGTGGGGTTCCCTCCACCGCGATCACACCCTTGTCCATAAAGATGATGCGGTCGGAAATATCTCTTGCAAAATTCATCTCATGGGTGACGATCACCATGGTGATATGCTCCTGTGCCAGATCCTTGATAACCTTCAGGATCTCCCCGGTGAGCTCCGGATCCAGTGCAGATGTCGGTTCATCAAAAAACAGGATCTTCGGATTCATGCAGAGGGCACGGGCAATGGATACTCGTTGCTGCTGTCCTCCTGAAAGCTGGAAAGGATACGCATTCTCCTTATCTGCAAGACCCATTTTTTTAAGAAGACTTCTTGCCTGGGCATAGACTTCGTCTTTTTTTCTTTTCTGCACTTTTAAGGGTGCGTCTACGATATTTTTCATTACGGAAAAATGCGGGAACAGATTAAACTGCTGGAACACCAGTCCCACATCTCCGGTTTTGATGATCTCGCCGCTGTCCGGTGTCTCAAGACCTGTGGCACAGCGCAGGATGGTGGACTTGCCGGAACCGGAAGGACCGATGATACTTAACACTTCTCCCTCTTCCACATCAAGGGAGATATCTTTGAGGACTTCCAGTCCGTCAAAGCTTTTTTTGATATGTTTCATTTCAAATAATTTCATATTATATACTCTCCATTCCGGTTAACGGTAGTAATTCATGCTCTTCTCAACCTTCTGCATCACAACTGCCACGATCAGATTGAACACATAATAAAATACGGCAGCGATCACAAAGGGCATCATGGTCGTCTGTGCACTTGCGATCTGCTTGGCAATGGTAAACATCTCCGCTACTGCCACAACAAAGGCAAGGGAAGTATCCTTGACCAGTGTAATAACTTCATTGGTAATGGATGGCAGTATCCTTTTGATCACCTGTGGAAGGATGATGCGGAAAAACGTCTGCACTTTATTGTATCCGAGGATCTTTGCAGCCTCATACTGTCCAACCGGCATGGACTCAATGCCGCCACGGTAGATTTCTGCAAAATAGGCCGCATAGTTGATGGCAAATGCGATAAATACAGCGATCAGGCTGTATCCCATGGAAATACGGATTCCAAAGATAAAATATGGACCGAAATATACAACCATCAGCTGCAGCATCAGAGGAGTTCCTCTCATGATGGATATGTAAGCGGATACAATGGCACGGATCACTTTGTTTTTGGACATTCTGCCAAAACAGATCAGAAGTCCCAGCGGCAGAGAAAACAGCAAAGTTACAAAAAAGATCTCAATGGAGACCAGCATTCCTCCTGCCAGCTGCTGAAGCATTACACTAAAACTCATTTTTTTCCTCCTGGTTCGGAGTATCTGTCCCATTTATCGGACTGATACCTGTAATTCCTGTAAACAACAGGAAATGAGCGTGCCCGGCAGCTCTTCCAACGCCGAAGCACCCTCATTTCCTTTTTATGCAAAAGCTTCAAAAACTTCTGCTATGTTTCTTATTTCTCCTGCTGTTTGATAGTTTCTGAAAAATATCTTCACAGTTTTTGCTGTAATCTGAGACTGGATCACTTAGATTCAGAATCCGCTTCTTTCTCTGTGCTATCTGCACTTTCTTCTGTGTCAGCTTCTGTGGAATCGGAATCTGAGTCCTCCTTATCCTCGCTGATGCAGAGCATACTCTTATCCAGCTCATATTTATCTGCAAGCTTGTCAACTTCACCGGACTCGTCAAGTTTCTTGACTTCATCCCATACCAGATCTTTCAGCTCATCGTTACCTTTCTTGAATCCGATGCCATACTGCTCATTCTGGATCGGCTCGTCAAGGATCACGTATTTATCCTTGCCTCTCTGTGAAAGCTGATAATTGGCAACACCGATATCAACGGCAACTGCATCTGCAGCACCGGAATCAATGTTCATAAATGCGGTGTTGTAATCCGGGTTCTCTGTGAGAGATGCGAAGCTGTCCTTCAGATCCTTGTTATCATCGTTGTTCAGTGCGTCCAGTGCAGCGGATGCAGCCTGTACAACTACGTTCTTACCCTTAAGGTCTGCAAGCTTCTCAATTCCGGAATCCTTGGCAACTACGATCACCTGCTCATTGTTGATATAAGGATCGCTCCATGTATAATCATCCTCACGGCCGTTAATGGTAAATCCGTTCCAGATACAGTCGATGGTTCCGGAATTCAGCTCCATATCCTTGGAATCCCAGTTGATCGGCTTCTTGACAAGCTCCCAGCCAAGATTATCACATACTTCCTGAGCCAGGTCAAGGTCAAATCCCACATATTCTCCATTATCATCCTTATATCCGAATGGAGGGTACTCTGCGTCAAATCCGACGATCAGTGTCTTATCCTCAACACCAGCCTGTACACTTACTCCTGTTACCATCATTCCTATTGTCATCGCTGCCGCCATTACTACTGCAACTGTTCTCTTCTTCATGATCGTTCTCCTTTTTTTCGTTATTCCTTTATCACGTGGTCACTCTACTACGTGAAAGCGTATGGTTATAGTAACATACCAAAAAGGAGCTGTCAAGAGCAAACCTTCTGCTCTGCCAGATAATCTTTGTATTTCTTTCTTGCGGTTTTTAAATAGGCTCTGGAAATAGGGATCTCAGTCTGTCCAATTACAAAACTGTTCTTTTTGAGTGTGTTCACTTTCTCCAGATTGATGCAAAAGCTCTGATGGCATCTCATAAAATTACTGTCGGAAAGCTGTCCCGCAAAATCTCCCAGACGCGCTCTGCAGCTGAGTTTCTTTCCGTCGGTAAGGTGGAAGGTTACATTATGGAGGCTGCTGGATATGTACGCCAGACTGTTATGCTGGAGTGTATAAACCTGAGTTCTGTAATGAAAATGCAGCGCCTTTCCGCCTTCTCTTTCACAGGTGGTCAGGATAGGTAACAGCACATGCTCCAGTTCTCCGCTTTCTACAGGTTTCGTCAGATAATTAAAAGCAAATACCTCAAAAGCTTCTTTATAAAATTTCTCATTTTCCGCTACCATGATGACCGGAATATAATTTCCCCGAAGCCGTATCGCACGGACTGTCTCCAGGCTCTTTCCATTTTCACCATCCAGCCCCATAAATACCACATTACAGATCTTATGCCCTTCCGTCAGTCCGTCAAGAAGGCTCTGCCTGCTACGGTATATCAGGATCTCTGCATCCGGAAGCAGCGTTGAAAGCTGTCTGTAAAGCTTCTGAGCATCTTTTCGTATTTCATCACATACCGCAATAGTTATCACTGCCATGGTTCTGGTTCCCTCCGCCCTGTTCTTTCTTGATATGATCTATTCTATTTTCAAAAAAACTGTCTCGCAATATGTGCCACCAATTGTGCTCGGATTTTTTACAAATAATTGCAATTCCTGATCTGTTTTTGTATAATAATGCCACAAGTATGAAAAAAGGAGAATTATTATGTCTGACTTCAGCAGCAAATGCCGTGAATATCTAAAAAATACAGGAGAAACGGTATACCAGTTATCTGCATCCTCAGGCCTTGACCGTACCTCTCTGCAGCGTATGATCACAGGCAAACGTCTGCCTGGAATGGATTTTGTCCGTCAGTTCTGCGATTCGATCCGGATTAATCCATCCCAGCGTCAGGAACTGATTGAATTATATAAAATCGAAAAAATTGGAAAAGAAATTTACTATAATCGGAAATACATCCAGGAACTTCTCCGTGTGATCAGCACCCAGCAGATGCTTTTCTCCTCTGGTTTTCACAGTCTTACTTCTCTTCCGTTTTACAGTGGAGACTTTTCACTTGATGTGGAAAAAAAAGTTTTAAACCTTTTTGAAGATATCCTGCTCTCCGGTTCCGACGAAAAGATCTGCACCAACATTCCTGCAAACTGTCGGCTTATTGTACAAGTTTCTGCACATCTCTATCCGGAATATCAAAAGCTTCCTCCTGTTATCCAGATTCTTCCGCTTCACCAGAATCCTACCGCATCACCGGACTATAATATGAACCTGGAAACTTTTTTGTGTACCATTCTTCCGATCCTGTGCGGCTTTCTCAATTATCAGCCCTACTATTATTACACCCAGGCCGGAAGAGAACTTTTCTGTTATGAATTGTTTCCGTTTTTCTTTATTACAGAAAAGAAACTCCTGCTTATTTCTTCTGATATGTCAACTTTCATATCTACAGAAAATCCGGAAGTTATACATTTCTATCAGCAGGAATTTCAGAAAATCCTGGAAAACTCCAGCCGTTTTTTCCAGCAGTCGGATTCTCCTTCACAGATCCTGGAGATTTTCGGTTCCATTATGAACACCAATATTACAACAAACTTTGCGCTGGAGTCTCATCCATGTCTTGCGTTGATGTCCTATGGACCCGACTTTGTACAGGCCCTCTTTGAAAACAGAGATATTGATCATTCCAACTCTGTTTATACACAACTGGTTTCTATTTTAAAACAGCCGCAGTTTGCCTTTACAGAAAACGACACTTCCTGTAACTATTTCACCCTGAATGGAATCCGGAAGTTTGCACAGACCGGTCTTCTGGACGGTCCATATTCCTATCATCAGACACCACTTCCAAAAGAAGAACGGAGAAAATCGATCCAGCACATTCTTGACACAGATATGGGCGGTGAAAAATGCAAGATCCTTAAGCATTCTGTCCTCCCTGAAACGGGAATCCATCTTGAAGTTCTGTCCGATTATTCTGTTTTTCTCTGTTTTCTTTCCAAAGAAGATACTTTTATGTGCGTTTATCTGAAAGAAACCAGTATCGGACAGGCTCTGGACGACTATCTCTCTTCTCTTTCCGAAGAAGAAGCTGTCTACACAAAAAAAGAAGCCCGGCAGATTGGTATGCTACCCTCATATAGGACAATGAAATATAAAAGTCCTATATGGGGGTATTTTCATGTTCAGAAAGAGTAAG
>PPYE01046550.1_pt1 | contig 33699 bp, 29 predicted proteins | sample 1559881 | NCBI WGS metagenome assembly PPYE01 (sample SAMN08240022, study PRJNA423297) | Human gut metagenome, whole genome shotgun sequencing project.
TTTTCGCACCGTCAGGTGGTTTTTGTTCTCTCATTCAAGCCCGCTTTTGACTTGGAAACCACTGTCTCGCGGACAGCTTTGATAGGGTACCACTGCTCCCTCCATTTGTCAACCCTTTCTTCGACTTTTTTCAAAAAAATTTTCCACCGTTATAGAACCCCTATTTTGCGTTCTCCATTTGACAAGCTGTCGCCATAGACTATAATATAGGTATCCTACTTGCTTCGGTTCTGGGAAAGGAGGCCGCGCAATGAACCTGGAATTGAACAACAAGCAGTTTCGCAGGCTGCTGGACCTGGTGTATATCGGGAACTGGATTTTGAACTCCACTCGGGGTGAACAGCGTTTTGCTGACTACGATGAAGTGGAGAGCCTTGTATTTGGAAAAGCTCTGATGGAGGGTATGCCCGCTCTAGCTGAGATCTACCATGGTGAGATCGTCCCTTCTCAGGCCTTTGTGGAGGGCGGAATCCATGAAGCCATTATGGAATATGAAAACAATGTCTTCTTTGATATTTTAGCGGAGGATCTGGCCCGTCGGGATATGGATGATGCTCCCATCGATGAGAGCAACTACGATGAGCTTGCCAGCCGCATTGACGCCTATATCAGCGAATTTGAAGAACATGGCACAGATAACATCTTAGTGGATATTGATATCCCTTAAATCCAGGCAGCAAAAAGCCTGTGCGCTTAATCGCGCACAGGCTTTTTTATGTCTTCTTGCGAAACAGGAAGGTAATCATGAACCAGACAGCCAAATACAGGGTAATGGCCGCACCGGCGGAGGTATCAATATAATAGGACGTCATCAGTCCCGCGATCCCGGCAACCACCGCTCCCAACAAGGAAAAGAGATGATACTGCGTCATATTCTTGGCGATGTTCCGGGCCGCTGCGGCAGGCAGGACAATCAGGGCGTTAATGACCATAAGGCCTACCCAGGTCATGGAGACAGTCACCACTACTGCAATAGCTGCCGAGAAGATAGTCTCCTGCCAAAATACCTTTACTCCCCGGCTGTCTGCCAGGGCAGGATGGACCGCAGAGAGCATCAGCTGGTTAAAGGATACCGCCCAGAGGACGATAATCAGCACTAGAATGACCGCCAGCAAGCCGATCTTGGCCGGCTCTACCGAAAGAATATCGCCGATGAGCAGGGCGTTGAATTTGGTAAAGGAGCGCCCGCCCAGGGTAGAGATAAAGATACCCAGAGCGACGGCGGTAGAGGAAAATACTCCGATCACAGTATCGCTGGCCAGGGCAGAACGGCGGCGCACCCAGTTAAAGAGCAGGGCAAACACCACCGCAAAGTCTACGGCCGCCCAAGTAGGCTCGTTAAAACCACAGATGGCGCCGATAGCCATTCCGGTAAAGGCAGAGTGGCCCAGGGCATCCGAAAAGAAGGACATGCGGCTGTGTACCACCATAGTGGAGAGGATACCGAAGAGCGGAGAAATGACCAGCACCGCCAGCAGGGCGTTTTTCATAAAGTACATCCCGCCGCTTTGGGCCCAGTCAAAGGGCAGCAGCTCTACGAGGGAATACCAAAGCTCCATCAATTCTCCCCTCCCTTCCCCACCCGCAGGTGGAACGTCTCATAAAACTCTGGGGAGGAGAGGATTTCCTCCGGAGGCCCAGATTTGAGCACCTTTTTATTGAGCAGGATCACCTTATCGGCAAACTGCCCCAGGGTGGCAAAGTCATGGGTGGACAAAAGGATGGACAGGTCGTACTTGGTGCGCAGCTCATCCAGCATCTCCAGCAGTTGGTGCTCCCCTTCAATGTCCACACCGGACAGGGGCTCATCCAGAATAAGAATATGGGGCACCGGTTCCAGAGCCAGAGCCAACAGCACACGCTGAAGCTGTCCGCCCGACAGAGCCCCCATGGCCCGGTCCAGCAGATCTTCCCCGTGGACCCGCGCCAAACTGCTGCGGCACCGCTCCCGGTATTTTTCCGGGATAGGCAGCCAAACCGGCCAGCGTGCCGTGGCGGCGGTGAAAAAGTCCAGTACACTTACCGGGTCGCCCCGGTCAAAGCTGGGGGACTGAGGCACATAGCCGATCAAAGGCCGGTTGCCTCCAGTCACGGTACCGTCCGCCAGGCGGATGGCAGGCCCACCTGCCGGGGAGAAGGTAATATTCCCCCCGTAGGGCAATTGACCCAGGATACTGCGGAACAGAGTAGACTTGCCCGCACCGTTGGGGCCGATCAGGGCGGCAATCTCACCGCAGTGGAGGTGGAAGGATACATCCTCCAGGATCTCCTCTCCCTCCAGACGGACGTTGAGCCCCTCCAGCTTCAAACAGCAGGCGTCAGAGCAGCCACCCGCCATTTTTCCATGCTTGATCTTTCTCATCCAATGACCTCTTCCCCGGCAAAGCCGTTGACGATCGTCTTTACATTTGAGGACAGTCCGTCCAGATAGTTGCTCAGCTTCCCATCGTTGGGGCCATCCATCAGCATAGTGAGCTGGCTCACCTGACACCCGGTCTCCCGGGCAATGGCCTGGGCAGTGGCATCAGAGCCATTGATTTCGGTAAAGATGATAGGAATATTATTTTCTTTCACCAGAGAGACCGTCTCATTGATGACCTGAGCGCTGGCCTCGCTGCCTTCCTCCTCTTCAATGGCGGCCAGAAGAGGCAGGTCAAGGGCCTTGGCAAAATACTGGAAGCCGTCGTGGAAGGTAATGAGGCCAGAAATCGTGACGCTACCCTCCTGCTCTGCCTCTTGGATCATCTCCTGGAGGTTGCTGTCCCAACTGTTCAGCAGCGCCAGAGCCTCTGTTAGATTATCAGAGTAGGTCTGCGCATGGTCCGGATCTGCCTGGGACAGGCCTTTCTGGATGTTTTCCGCCATAATCATGGCATTTTCCGGGTCCATCCAGATATGGGGGTCATAGTGCTCCCCATCTTCCTCGTCCCCGTCGTGGTGGTCATGGCCCACCATCTCCAGCATCTGAACTCCCTGGGAGCAGTCGATCACAGCTCCCTGAGCCTGGCTGAGGGCGTCATCCATAAAGTCCTCCAGCCCCGCTCCGTTCATGGCGATGACATCGGCACTTTCAATGAGCTTCATGTCGCTCACCGTCAGCGTGTAGTCGTGCAGACAGCTCACCTCGCCGGTGTTCAGCCGCTCCACCACAACGCCATCTACGTTCTCCGCCACGGCGCTGGCCAGCAGATAGACCGGATAGGTGGTGGCCACCACCGTCAGCCGGGCTTCCGACTGACTCTCCTGTCCCTCTTTGCTGCTGCCGCAGGCGGTCAGCAGAAGGGCGGTGGCTAAACCAAGGGCCAAAATGGCTCGTTTCTTCATATATTGCATTCCTTTCTATGGTCTGCTTCTTTCCCAACGTGCATAGTATAGCTTCTTCTTGGAAATTTGTAAATAAAATTTCCCCGCAGCAAACAGGCCGGTCCCATTCCGGGACCGGCCTGTTGAACCTTTGATTTACTTCTTTGTTTTCTTCTCCAGCAGCTCCAGCAGCAGTTCTTCATTATGAAGGGCCGCCTTGGCCAGAGCCTGAGACTTCTCTTGAAGCCGGTCCAGATTTTCCTGGTAGTGGGCCATCATCTCATCGGCGCAGGCCACCGCCTGCTGAAGATCAAAGTGCTCCACATGGCCTGCCGAGGGCATGTCCAGCTCCTGAAGATAGCTCTCCACCTTGGGGTCATAGACCAGTCCAATGCAGGGCACCGCCATACGGGCGGCGAAGATCAGGGTGTGCAGCCGCATGGCAACACACAGCTTGGCCCGGCCCAGCACCGCCATCAGTTCCCGCGGCGTACAGGCGGTATCCAGCAGATAGGAGGGCTCCTTCATCAGCTCCCGCACCTGATTGGTAGTGGCCCGGTCGTGGCCGGGCTGCATCAGCAGGAACAAAATTTCCATTCCATAGGTCCGCCGCAGATGGTCGCACAGACCGGCCAATTGTTTGGGGAAATCCCCGGTTCCAGGCCAGTTGCGCACCGAGATGGCAGCAAAGGGAGTATTCTCGGGCAGCTGTGCAGAGCGCAGCAGCTCCTCTCCCCGCTCCCGAGGTGCAGGAGGCAGGTTAAATACCGGGTCGGCGGTGACATAGAGGTCGGGGCGCTTTACCCCCATCTCCCGCAGCTCGTTGGCGGAGCTGCGGTCCCGCAGAGTGACCAGAGCCGCCCGCTCCACCGCCCGCTTTACCCGGCGGCGGTTTTCCGGCTTACGCACGGGACCGATGCCGTTGGCGTAGAGCATCACCGGCTTGCCAAAGAGCTCCGCCCCACGGATGATGGACAGGTAGTACATCAGAGATCGGGTGGAAGTGCGGTCCTGCAGCAGGCTCCCGCCGCCGGAGAGCAGGGCGTCGCAGCTGCGCAGCGCGCCCAGCACCTTCCAAAAGCGGAACCTAGGCACGGCCTCCAGGCCGCACAGGTTCCAGGTGAGCTGGGGATCGTTGGAGAGTACCGTCACCGAAATATCCTTGCTGGCCGCCAGGATTCCCTCGTGGATGGACTGAAGGATGGCGTCGTCACCGGCATTGGAAAAGCCGTAGTATCCGCTCATGACTACCCGGTACTTGCGCCGCCGCACCTGCTCGTACACATCCAGGCAATCCTGGGCCATGCGCTGTACCGAATAGTAGGTCTGCACTGTCTGACGACCATAGGCACCCAACCGCTGCTTCTCCTCCTCTGGAAGGTCCAGCGCCTGGGTCACAGCCCAGTATAGCGTCTCCTCGTCGGCCACTGGGTCTGTGCGGCAGCAGAAGTTGGTATCAATGGCCTTCTGCAGCAGCTCCGGACAGAAGAGTCCGGTATGCCCCTGAGCACCGGACAGGACCACCGGCTTTTCCTCCGCCATGGCCTCCAAAGCCGAGCGGGACACACCCACAAACACCTGGCAGGCGGCGGCAATGGCGTTGACGTCGGTACGGGGACCGGTGAGCACCACACAGGTGCGGCCCAGGTCCTGGTTTACTTGCTCCGCGCGCTCCTTGAGCTGCTCAAAGCTGTCGCCGCCGCCGGTAATCAGGATGTGGATGCCGGGGTAGGCTCCATCCAGCTTGGGAGCCAGCTCAATGAGCTGCCGGGCCGTGTGGCAGGCCGCCTGATCCAGTCGGCTGACGTGGCCGATCACCACGCCGTCCCCCAGGTCAAACTCCTTCCGCACCGCTTCCCCGGATACATCCGGAGAGAATTTATTGGTATCGATCCCGTTGATGGTGAGGGTAATGTGCTCGGCCGGCACACCATACTCCCGCACCAGATAGTTCCGGATGTCTTCGCTCACTGCCAGGGTACGTTCGCCCCAGTTGGACAGCAGCTTGAGCACGCCGCTGACCTCAAAGACGCCGTGGCAGGATGTGACAAAGGGAAACCTCAAACTGCCCTGCAGGGTACCGCACAAAAAGGCGGGGATGCGGGCATGGGCATGGACGATATCCGGCTTCTCCTTGCGCAGGATGTCCTTAAGCAGAGCGCGGGAGCGCATCATGTTCTTCACACTGCGCCGGTTCATGGGCACGCTGTAGTGCCGGATCCCCGCGGCAGTCACCTCCGGGACATACACTCCCCCGTTGGAGGCGATCACCACCTCATGTCCTCTGGCCTTCAGTTCCTTGGACAGCTCCACGATATGGGTCTCGGCTCCGCCGATATCCAGCCCCATGGTCGCCATGAAAATCTTCATGGGCAGTTACTCCTTCCCGGCCTCAGCCCTCCGGCTGGGCCGCTTCAATGCTGACAATGCGGCCCAGGAAGAGGCCGTATTTGTTGTTGAACTCCCGGCTGGAATTGACTCCCAGGTTATACACCCGGTTGAGCAGGTAGTTCCCGTTCTCGTCGATCAGGCCCTGGCCTTCAATGGTGAGCAGCAGGTTGTAGCGGCCCTGAGCGGGCACGATCTCATAGGTGCCGTCATCCAGCTTGGCCTCATAGGTACCGTCGCTGACCTGAATGTCGGTGATGGTACCCAGAGAGCCGCCGGTGCTGCGCTCTTTATCATAGATCTGATCGCCCACCTGGATGGCGTCCAGCATGTACTCCGGCTGGTTTTCCACCGACATCTGATACACAATGGTGGTGGTCGCCACATTGCTGCCGGTCTGAGGCTTGTGGGTCTTAACATAGATGGCTGCGGCCATAACAATGACCGCCAGGATGACGATCACGTCGATCACACTGATTTTGCCAAACAGGCGTCCGTTCCGGTCAATGATCTTCATCCCTCATTCCCCCTCTCAATGGCAGTCACAGGTCCGCTGCCCATGTAGCCCGGTCCCCGGACATAGGCAGTCTGGCCCACCCGGAAATCATAGCCGCCGCCCAGCAACAGCGTCTCTCCGTTGTCGGTGCAGGCACTCTCCACCGTCACGTATACATCTTCATAGCCCGCCAGCTCCGCATCCACATAGCAACGCTCCTCCTGATCGAGGATCTGAGTCACAGCGGGCTTGGTCTCCACCGACACCACGGTGCCGATGCTGTAATTTTTCACGGCATCCTCCAGCTTGTCCCCAGCCTGGATGAGCTGGCTGTCACCCTTGGCCATCTTCTGGAAAACCACAGTATAACGGACCGTCTGGGAGGTAGCGGCGGTGCCGCTGCTGTCACCACTGCGCAGGCTCAGCCAGGCAAAGGCAGCGCCGGCCAGCAGCACAACAATAAGCACAATGGCGTCAAACAAGTTCAGCCGAATGCGAAACTTATGCGCGTTTTGTTCCATGGGATACTCCTTTCAAGGTCTCCAAATAGACCTGTTCCACTTTTTTGGCAAAGATCTCGCCGGTAAACTGAGACTGATAGATCTTTTTTGCGCCCCGGCTCAGCTTCTCCCGCAGCTGGGGCTGGTCGATCATCCGGGCCATGGCGTCGGCCAGAGCCTGGCTGTCCTTGGTGGGGAAGAGCAGGCCGTTCTCTCCGTCCTGGATGACCCAGGGGTTGCCGCCGTAGTCGCTGGCAACGGAGGGCAGACCCAGGCTCATTCCCTCCAGCAGGGCCATAGAGGTGGCCTCGGTACCATAGGAGGCGTTGAGCTGTACGTCCAGAATATTGAGCAGCTCCTTCACATCGGAGCGGAAACCCAGCATCTGCACCACGTCGTCCACGCCCATCTCCACTACCGCCCGGCGCACCTCTTCTTCAAAGGCGCCGGTACCGGCCACCAGGACACGGAAGTTCTGATATCCCCGGTCCTTGAGCTGCTTGGCAGCATAGACCAGGTACAGATGCCCCTTGTAGTCCTCGATCCGTGCCAGGATACCAAAGACTACGGTCCCCTCCGGGATGTTCAGCTCTTCCCGCAGGGCGGCACGCTGGGCCGGAGAGGTCTCCTCCACCGCAGCCACTCCATTCATGACCAGGGTAATCTTTTTCTTGGAGATACCCCCGTCGGTGAGGTTCTCCGCCGTGGCAGGGCTGACGGCAATGATGCGGTCAGCGTAGTGCTCGTTAACCAGCTTGTTCACCCAGCGGCCCGGGGGACGGCGCAGCTTGGCCGGTACCGGGAAGGCAGAATGGCGGCTGTAAATGACGGGCACATGGCAGCGCTTGGCCGCAATCCGTCCGGACAGGGCGCCGTGGGTGTGGACCAGGTCGGGCTTCACCGACCGGATCACCTTCTGGAGCACTTTCACGTCGTCCTTATGGTAGGAGCGGTCGGCCATGCCGTCCACTTCCACCACCTTGGCGCCCGCCTGCTCCAAAGGCTCCTTCAGCAGGCTTCCCCGGGGGATGGCCGCCAAGGTCTCAAACTTGCTCTTGTCTGCAAAGCGCAGATAGTTGAGAATCACCCGTCCCGCTCCGCCGATGTTGGTATCACTGATGATGTTCAACACGCGAATCATGCTGTTTTTCCTCCTTCCGGCAGGGACATGCGCCGGGAAATCAGCGCTCCCACCCCAAGATAGGCCCAGAACAGGAACATGACCCGGTAATTATAGAAGGAGTAATCGGTCATGGCCTGGACCAGGAAGCCGGCGATGCCGGCCCCCACCGCTACGATGTGCAGGCGGGTAAACCAGTCCTTCTCCCGGCAGAACGAGGCGCACATATCCCGGAAAAAGCGGTAGAGCAGCAGCACAAAGATTATTAGTGCAACAATACCCGCGTCACACACGATCTGCAGATACAGGTTGTGGGCGTGGGGAGCCACAATCCCGCTGTAACTGTATTTCGGATAGACCAGATTGAAGGCCGCATCCCCTGGGCCGATGCCGCACAGCCAGTAGTCCTTCAGCATGGCCAGGGTGCCGATCCAAATGTACACGCGGTACGAGGTGGAACTGTCTCCCAAATCACCGATGCTGGAGAAGCGGTTGATAATGGTATCCGGCAGTACAAAGTACAGGGCCACCAGGGCAATGGGGGCCAGCAGCAGCAACCGGGGCTGCAAAAACAGGACAAAGAGGAAGCCGGCAAACAGCAGGCCCAGCCAGGCGCCCCGGGACAGGGTAAGCAGCATACATACGCACATGATGCCGCAGCAGATGAAGTACCACACCCGCTGTGCCCAGTCCTTGGCGGACAGCAGGCCCGCACCGCCCAGAGGGATGGCCAGGATCAGGTACTGGCCCAGCATGTTGGGGTTCTCCAGGGTGGAGGGCACCCGGAAGCTGTCGCCAAACATGTCGGCGTCCACCCAAGCCGTGGACTGATAGCCCCAGCCGAACAGATATTGGAAGATACCGTACAGGGCTACCACCGTTCCGGCCAGCACCATCATGGCGATAAGCACATCCAGCTGCCGCCGGGTGGTGACAGCGTTTTCCAGCATAATGGTAAACAGCACAAAGGCCACGGTGAGCATGCCGCCCAGCAGGCTTCCTTTCAGATTCACCGAGAAGAAGGTTCCTACCAGATAGATGCCGGCATACAGCCAGATATAGCGGTTCATGGGGACATAGAACAGGTCCCGCTGCCGGTCCCGCATCAGGTTGAGCAGCACGGAGAAGCTGCCCACCATCGCCAGCCCCAACACCGCCATGGTAGGCAAAATGGGGGCCAAAACCACTGCCGCGCCGCACCACAGCCAGCTTTTCAGAAAAATACTTCCTGCAAATAGCTTCTCCAGGCACAGCATCCGCCAAAGCCAATTCAAAAACTGGTGGATCTTATCCCACAGACGGTAAAAGACACTGCTTTTTGACTCCGCCTGTTCCAGGGCCAGGGGCGGGTGGATGAACCACTGGATCACGCCGCTTCGCTGCCACTGACCGCTGAACCACAGGCAAATCGCCGCCAGCACACGATAAAGCACGCTGGCTTGTATTATGGTTCGCATTTGTTCCATATGTTCTTTAACCTCGTTTCCGCACTCGTTTCACCATATCCCGGACCATATTCGCTTCATCCAGTCCGGTCAGGGTAGCCAACAGGAAATACACCGCCACGCCGACCAGGGCGCAGATTCCCAGCAGCACCAGCTCCCCTACCTTTCCCTGGGGCAGCAGGTTCTCCAGGCCGTACCGCACCGCAGGCACCACCGCAGCCATGCCCACCGTGGACACCAGCATCTTGCCTGCATCCCTGCCAAAGCCGGCATTGAACACGCCGCCGCCCTGTTTTTGCAGGGGGATCAGCAGCAGCAGAGCGTACAGAGTGGAAGAGATCGAGGAGGAGATGGCCAGACCGGCCACGCCCAAAGGCTCGGTGAGCAGCATACAGCCCACAACATTGGCCAGAATGGAGATCCCGCCGGCAATCAGGGGGGTGCGTCCGTTCTGCTGGGCAAAATAGGCCCGGCTGAGAATATTCTGCAGGCCGTAGCCCACCATGCCCAGGGACACCCACACCAGAGCCTGGGAGGTGATATTCACCGAGAATTCGTCAAAGGCTCCGCCTCCGTAGAGGAAGGAGACCATGGGCCGGGCCAGAGTCATCATTCCCGCCGCCATGGGCATGACGAAAAACAGACTGCTGTGCACCGTCTGACGGATGGTGTCCCGGAACGCATCCTCCTGGTGCTCCGCCGTCAGCCGGGAGAGCTTGGGGAAGATCACGTTGGTGATGGAGAGGATAAACACGCCCGCCACCACCAGATACAGGTTGGTGGAGTATTCCATGGCCGACACGCCCGCTCCATCGTAGAGGTGGGAGCCGAACTTGGTGTTAATGGTCAGGTTGATGGGCTGCACCCAGGTGGAGATCATCACCGGTCCCATCAGAGAGAAGGCTTTTCGCATCCCCTCCGAGCGGAAGGAGAAGTCCGGGTGGTAATGAAAGTCCAGCCGCCGCAGCGTGGGCACCTGGATGAGAGCCTGGAGAAGCCAGCCCACCAGATAGGCCGCCGCCAGTCCGTATACGCCGAACCGGTCATCCAGGAAAAAGAAGTAGCCGATGATGACCAAATTGGACACAGTGCTGATGAGGGCCGGGATATTGAAGCGGTCCATGGACTGCAAAATACCCACAAAGGAGAAGGCTACTCCGGTAAACAGCACCGTGGGGAACATGGCCCGGGTGAGGGATGCGGCCAGGGCCGCAGTCTCGGCATCGTAACCGTCGGCAAACAAAGTGACCAGTGGCTGGGCAAATACCATACCCAGCACGGTGAGCACAGCGGTAAGCAGCGCCATCACCGACAGGAAGTTGCCGCCAAAACGAAAGGCCTCTTTCTTCCCTTTCTTGGTCAGGTACTCGCTGAACACGGGAATAAAGCAGGCCGCAATCGCGGAGGCAAACACCACGTCAAAAAAGACCCGGGGAATACGGCTGGCGATATAAAACGCCTTGGCCTCCATCCCGGTGGTTCCGTAGTGCACCGCCATCAGATGATCCCGGTATAATCCCAGCACCTTGCCCAGCAAGGTGATCGCCATAACCATACTGATGGTTTTTGTAGCATTTTCGTTGTTTTTTGCCAAGCTTTCCTCTCCTTTCCCGGACCGCAGTCCATACCATGGAAATAATCGCTTTATTCTACACCAAGGTTTTTTCTTTTTCAACTGTTCTTGCGCCGGATTCACGGCTTGTTCATAACTTCCTCTTGGTTGTTTCTCCCATTCCGAGGTTTTTTTGCCTGGTTTCTCCCATTGAATCCCAGGAGCTTTCCTGCTATAATGTATTATGTTCGCCTTTTCACAGGCGCCTTTCGGCCCTATCCACATTATTATTACAGCAAAGGAGTTCCCATGAAACACGCAGTCCAATCTCTGTCAAAACGAGCTGCGGCAGTGCTTCTGGCCGCAGCGCTCGCCCTTCCAACCGCCTATGCCTCGGCTGGGACCCGTTGGCTGACCTCCTCTCAGACCCTCACCGATGGTCTGACTTATGTCAACACCATAACCCAGCATTCCTCCGCCGGGCGGGTGGAGAGTTACTCCTTCCAGCTCAGCCCCGACAGCGATGTCTACCCCATCATGGTCCAGTCCTCGGGCACAGCCTACGGCGCGGCCACCATTAACAAGGCCATCAGCTACGCGGAAAGTATGGGCTATAACGTCATCGGCGGCATCAACAGTGACTTTTTCGGAAACGGCGGCGTTCCTCTTGGCATCTCCATTGAGGACGGCATCTACAAATCCAGCCCCGAGGGCAACAACGCCGTGGCCACCGTCAACGGACAGGTCTCCCTGTCTGTCTCTCCCCAGGTATACATCACCCTCACCAACCAGAGGGACAACAGCACCGTGGAGCTGACCCATTTTAATAAGTGGCGTAACTCCTCCGGCGGTCTCTACCTTTATAATGAAGATTTTTCCACTATCTCCACCCAGACCAATGCGGCCGGCGGCCGTATGGTCCGTTTTAAAGTAGTTGACAACGGCAAAAGCACCGACCTTACTGTCAACAGCACCCTGACCCTGGAAGTGGTCGACGTCTTTGAGACCTCCGACGCTGTCCCCATCGGAGAAGATAACTACATTCTCACCGCAGCCTATGAGTCGGGCTTTTATGAGGTCTTTGCCAGCTACCATGTGGGCGACCGGGTCACCCTGACCACCTCCTGCTCTGACTCGGTCCTCTCCAATGCCCAGTGGGCCAGCGGCGCGGGCGACATCATCGTACGCAACGGCTCCATTACCGACAGCTCCCAGTGGGTCTACGGCAAGGATGGCCGCAACCCCCGCACCGCCCTGGGCGTCAAGGCAGACGGCACTCTGGTGCTGTACGAGGTAGACGGCCGTCAGTCCGGCTACTCCGGCGGTCTGAGTGAAAAGGATCTGGCCGACGAGCTGCTTCAGCAGGGCTGCCAGTGGGCGGTCAACCTGGACGGCGGCGGCTCCTCCATCCTCAGCGCCCGTCTGCCCGGCTCGGACAGCGTGGACGTTCAAAACTCCCCCTCCGGCGGATACCCCCGCAGCTGCGCCACCTTTATCCTTCTGGTCACCGACGACCCCGGCACCGGACCTGCCACCCGGCTGGCTTTGAAGGAGGACGGCCTGGTGGTACTGGCCGGCTCCAGTGTCACCTTGGGCGACGTGGTCTCCATCAATGACGGAGTCAAAACCGTCAATTCCCGGGTCTCCGACGCACAGTTCACCTCGAAGAATGGTCTGGGCTCCTTTAACGGCTCGGTCTATACCGCCGGTGCCAAGGGCGGCACCGACACCATTGAGATCTACTCCCCCTCTCTGGGCCTCTACGGCACCGCCCAGATCCACGTGGTCACCGCCCTGTCCCAGCTCAACGTCACCAAGGCGGGCAGTTCCAGCTCCCTGACCTCCCTGTCCATGAAGGCAGGCGACTCGGTACAGCTCTCCGCCACCGGAACCTACTGGTCCCGTGACGCCCTGCGCAGCGGCTCTGCCGCCAGCGTGACCTGGTCGGTAAGCGGCGGCGTGGGCACCATCACCAAGGACGGCCTGTTTACCGCCAACGGCACCAGCAACAGCGGCACTATCACCGTCAAAGCGGGCGGCGTCACCAAGAACATCTCGGTCTCTCTGAGCAATGTCCACACCGACGTCACCCCTGACCACTGGTCCTACACCGCGGTGGAGTATTGCTATGAGCACGGCATCGTCAGCGGCATTTCCCCCACTGAGTTTGGCCGGGATTACTCCATCTCCCGGGGCGACTTTGTTCTGATGCTTTACAGCGCTCTGGACCGTCCCGCCGTAACCGGACAGCCCACCAATTTCACTGATGTAGCCTCCACAGATTACTATGCCACCGCCATTGCCTGGGCCAGCGCCAACGGTCTGGTCTCCGGCATCTCCGCCACGGAGTTTGGTCCCAAGACCTTGGTCACCCGTGAGCAGGCCTTCACCATTCTGCACCAGGCCATGCCTCTGCTGGGCATCACCTCCCCCACCCCTGATCTGAGCGTACTGGATCAGTTCTCCGACAAGGATCTGATTGCTGACTACGCCAAACCCCACATGGCCGCCCTGGTCTCTCAGGGCGTGGCCAGCGGCGCTGGCGATACCATCAATCCCCGTGGCAATCTGACCCGTGCGGAAATGGCCGCTCTGCTGTACCGCCTGCTCACCTATGATGAGACGGAGCAGCCCGAGCAGCCCACCGTAGATCCGGACGCCACCCTCACCCTGGATCCCACCCAGTCCCAACTGGCCTCGGCCCAATCTCTCCAGATCCAGGCCGTGCTCACCGGTGCTCAGGGAACGGTCTCCTGGCGCTCCAGTGATCCTACCATCGCCGCCGTCTCTTCCGATGGCACCGTGACCAATGTGTACACCGGCAGCGGCACCGCCCAGGTCACCATTACCGCCACGCTGGGCTCCCTCTCCGCCAGCGCCGTGTTCACCTGTGAAAGCGCGGAGCAGGTGGGTCAAGTGACCGCCGAACCCAGCCTGAATGTGCGCTCCGGTCCCGGCACCACTTACTCCATCATCTCCAGCCTCACCTATGGACGCAGAGTGGTCATTCTGGACGACAGCACGGACGGCTGGTATCAGGTTCTCTTCTCCAACGGCTCCGGCCAGGCCGTCACCGGCTATGTCTCCGCTGACTATCTTACTGTGACCTGACTGAACGCATAAAAATGGACCCGCTGCAGCATGCAGCGGGTCCATTTCATATTATTGAAGGTTATGCTCCTGCCGTCTCTGCCAGAGCCGCCCAATATACAGTGCCAGCATAGCGCACACTGTACCCACCAGGGCGCCGCCCAGCACATCGCTGGGGTAATGCACCCCCACATACAGCCGGGAGAGCCCCATCAGCACCGCCTGAATCACCGCCGTGCGGCGCATCCAGGGTTTGGGAAGGGTCCTGGCCCACACCAGCCCCGCCGAAAAGGCGGCGCAGGTGTGCCCAGAGGGGAAGGAGTTGGGGTCGCCGGAGGTGAGCAGAGGGATCAGACCCTCCACCACCGTATAGGGTCTTGGCCGGGTAAAGATCAGCTTCAGCCCCAGGTTGGTAAACAGCAGACTGAAGATGAGCGCACAGCCCGCCAGCAGTCCCGCCTTCCGGGTGGGACGCCAGAACAGCATGGCCACAGAAAGCACAATCCACAATATCCCCGCGTTGCCCAGCGTGGTAAAGGCCTTGACCACCGGGTCCAGCCACGCCTGCCGCACCGCCTCCTGGATCCACAGCAGCACCGCCTCGTCTATTCCCTGTATCGCCAGCGGCATATTTTTTCCTCCTATCCGTCCTTGACCGGCCCTCTCAGGCCCGATATAATGGTCTTGTCCCTGCCCGTTCCCCTTGTGCGGAATCGGCAGGCAGTTATGGTATTATACCCGCTTTTTCTCCGCTGCGCAAGGGCGGTGGAGCCCTGTTTACAGGAGGTCTGTCCCGTTGAAGCAAATCATCTGCCTCTCCAATGAACCCTGGAGTGCCTCCCCCGGCCGGACTCAGCAGCTACTCTCCCGGCTCAAGGACACCCAGATCCTATATTTTTCCCCTGCCGCCCGCTGGAACGACCCCAGTTTCCACGCCAAAGGCCGGCAGGTCAAACAGAATATCACCGTCTATACGCTTCCTCCCCTTCTGCTCCCCATGGACGAGCGCTTTGGCCATTTCTTCCGCCTGGGGCAGCGGAAGCTCAGCCGCTTCATTGCCGCCAAGGCCGCCCGCGCCCGGTTCTCCTCCCCTCTCTTGTGGACCACCTGCCCGGAGCACGTCCACCTGCTGGACCGACTGGACTACGACGGGCTGGTTTACGACTGCGACCGGGAGTGGGACGATCTGCCTCTGGCCTGGGAGGGCGCGCTGGCCGGCGCGGCCGATGTGGTGTTTGCCGCCTCTTCCGACCTAATGGACCGCCTGTCCCCCTGCAGCAGCAACATCGCCCTGCTTCCCAACGGCGGGACCTACCCGCTCTTTGCCAAGGCCACCGCCCCCGACCGGGTACGCCCCAGCTCCCCCTTCCATGGTCCTGTGCTGGGCTATGCAGGCACCATCCACTATGATTTGGACCTGTCCCCCCTGCTCTACGCCGCCCAGGCCCGGCCCGACTGGACGTTTCTGCTCTTAGGCCGGCGAGAGCACAACCCCTTCCTGCGCCGGCTTTCCCGTCTGCCCAACGTGGTACTGCGCCCCTCCTGTCCCCTGATGGAGGTACCGGAACATCTGGCACAGTGTCAGGTACTGCTCAATTTCCTCCGGGACGATCAGCCCGACTGCGACGTGATCCCCACTCGAATCTATGAGTATCTGTCTACCGGGCTGCCTATTGTCACCATGGTCTGGCCCGATCAGGTGGAACCCTATCCCGACGTGATCTACGCCGCCCACTCCCCTCAGGAATTTCTTACCGCCTGCCAGCACGCTCTGGAGGAAATCCCCTCCTGGATCGCTCCCCGCCGTCGTTCCCACGGCGCTGCAGGCGCCTGGTCTGTGCGCGCCGGCGAGGTCTCCCATATTTTAAGCGTGTCCGGACTGCTGTAACCCCTGTCCGCTCTCCACCCCTGTACAACTCCCCCCTGACTTTTCCCCGTCTTCCTTGTACAAGCCTACGAATTTCCCAGGGCCTCTTGCAAATTCTCCAAGGATTCGATAAAATGGAACTCTAATTGATGGGACAAGGAGGTTCTTCCATGGTTTGCGGATTTTTCCATTCCGTTTTTCACCTGGATTGTATTTTCCACGGTCCCAATCTGTCCAAATATCCAAAAGCATAAGAGATGATCAGGCTGTCTGTGCGCGCAGATGGCCTGACTTTTTTCTTTTCCAAAAACAAGAAACCTTATGGCGTTTGGATCGGACCATCTGAAAGGAGAGAGCATCTATGAGCAAAAAAGTGGCTGTGATCATGGGCTCGGATAGCGACTGGCCGGTAGTAAAGGGTGCCTGTACTCAGTTGGAGGAGTTCGGCATTCCCTTTGAAGCCCACATTCTCAGCGCCCACCGCACCCCTGCCGCCGCCGCGGAATTTGCCCGGTCCGCCCGGGCCAATGGCTTTGGCGTGCTGATCTGTGCCGCGGGCATGGCCGCCCACCTGGCCGGCGCCTTCGCGGGCAACTCCACTCTTCCCGTCATCGGCATCCCCATGAAGGGCGGCGCCATGGACGGACTGGACGCCCTGCTGGCTACCGTCCAGATGCCCAGCGGTATCCCTGTGGCCACCGTGGCCATCAACGGCGCGAAAAATGCTGCCGTGCTGGCCGCCCAGATTCTGGCTGTCTCGGATGACGAGCTGGCCGCCAAGCTGGACGCCGCCCGGGAGAAGATGGCCGATCAGATCGCTCAGAAGGAGCAGAAGCTTCAGGCCGAGCTGGCCTGACCCCCGCGTTCCCGCCCATTTGCAAGATCCACTTTTCAACATATCGTTTGAAACAACATCAGGAAGGAAGGATTTCATTATGAACAAACTGGAGCAGCTGTACGAGGGCAAGGCCAAGAAGGTCTATTCCACCGAGGACCCCAGTGTTGTTATCGTCTCCTACAAGGACGACGCCACCGCCTTTGACGGCGCCAAGAAGGGCACCATCACCGGCAAGGGCGCCATCAACAACCAGATGACCAACTACCTCATGCAGCAGCTGGAGAAGGCCGGCGTGCCCACCCACTTTGTGGAGGAGCTCAGCGAACGTGAGACCGCGGTGAAGAAGGTCTCCATTGTCCCCCTGGAGGTCATCGTCCGCAATATCTCTGCCGGCCACTTTGCCAGCAACTACGGCGTGAAGGAGGGCATCGTGTTTGACGAGCCCACCATCGAGTTCTCCTATAAGAACGATGATCTTCACGATCCCCTCATCAACGATTACCACGCGGTCGCTCTGAAGCTGGCCACCTGGGACGAGATCGACCTCATCAAGAAGTATGCCTTCCAGGTCAACGACTTCCTGAAGAAGACCCTGGCCGAGTGCGGCGTCACCCTGGTCGACTTCAAGCTGGAGTTCGGCAAGACCGCCGACGGCACCATCGTCCTGGCCGACGAGATCAGCCCCGACACCTGCCGTTTCTGGGACTCCAAGACCGGAGAGAAGCTGGATAAGGACCGCTTCCGCCGGGATCTGGGCAACGTGGAGGGTGCCTATCAGGAGATGGCCCGCCGTCTGCTGGGTAAGTAAGATTGATCAAGACTAACTTAGGGAGGCACTAACATGGGAGGCTTTTTTGGCGCGGTGGCGCACCAGGACGTGACCCTGGATATCTTCTTCGGAGTGGACTACCACTCTCACCTGGGCACCCGCCGGGGCGGCATGCTGATCTACGACGAGCAGGACGGATTTCAACGCCAGATCCACTCCATTGAAAATACCCCTTTCCGCACCAAGTTCGAGAAGGACCTGAGCGAGTTCCACGGCAACTGCGGCATCGGCTGTATCAGTGACACGGACCCCCAGCCCCTGCTGGTGCGGTCCCACCTGGGGCTGTACGCCATCACTACGGTGGGTATCATCAACAACTCGGAGGAGCTGATCCAGCGCTATTTCTCCGACCACGGCCACCAGTTCATGGCCATGAGTTCGGGCAAGGTCAACGCCACCGAGCTGGCCGCCGCCCTTATCAACCAGAAGGATGATCTGGTCAGCGGTATTCTCCACGCTCAGGAGGAGATCCAGGGCTCTCTCACCCTGCTCATTCTGACGGAGAAGGGCGAGATCATCGCCGCCCGTGACCGGCTGGGCCGTCTGCCCGTGCTGGTGGGCAAGAAGGAGGGGGCACACTGCGTCTCCTTTGAGTCCTTCGCTTACCACAAGCTGGGCTACCAGGACGCCTACGAGCTGGGTCCCCGTGAGATCGTGCGTATCACCGCCGACGAGTGTGAGACCCTCTCCCCCGCCGGCGAGGAGATGAAGATCTGCGCCTTCCTGTGGACCTACTATGGCTACCCCAACTCCAACTATCAGGGCATCAACGTGGAGGTCATGCGCTACCGCAACGGTGAGATCATGGCCCGGGACGAGGTGTCCCGTGGCGCGCTGCCCAAGGTAGACTATGTGGCTGGCGTGCCCGACTCCGGTCTGCCCCACGCCATCGGCTTTGCCAACCGCAGCGGCAAGCCCTTTGCCCGTCCCTTCGTAAAATACACTCCCACCTGGCCCCGCTCCTTCATGCCTGCCAATCAGGAGGTGCGCAACCAGGTGGCCAAGATGAAGCAGATCCCCGTGCCCGAGCTCATCGAGGGCAAGAAGCTGCTGTTCGTGGACGACTCCATCGTCCGGGGCACCCAGCTGCGGGAGACGGTGGAATTCCTCTATGAGTCCGGCGCGGAAGAGGTCCACATGCGTTCCGCCTGCCCCCCCATCATGTACAGCTGCAAATACCTCAACTTCTCCCGCGGCAATTCCGACATGGACCTGCTGGCCCGCCGCACCATCCAGGAGCTGGAGGGCGACGAGGGACAGCAGCACCTGGAGGAGTACGCCGACGGCACCACCCAGCGCGGTCAGTGCATGCTGAAGACCATCTGCGAGAAGTTCGGCTTCACCTCCCTGGGCTACCAGTCCCTGGAGGGCCTGCTGGAGGCCATCGGCCTCGACCGGGATAAGGTGTGCACCTACTGCTGGAACGGAAAAGGTTAACGGAGGTTTTCTCGTATGAAAAATTCTCATTCTGAGTCCTACGCCGCTGCCGGCGTGGATGTTACCGCCGGCTACGAGTCGGTGGAGCGCATCAAGCCCATGGTGGAATCCACCTACATTCCCGGCGTGCTGGGCACTCTGGGCGGCTTCGGCGGCATGTTTGCCCCCGATATGGCCGGGATGAAAAAGCCGGTGCTGGTCTCCGGCACCGACGGCGTGGGCACCAAGCTGCGCCTGGCCCAGCTGATGAACAAGCACGACACCATCGGCATCGACTGCGTGGCCATGTGCGTCAACGATATCATCTGCGGCGGCGCCGCTCCCCTGTTCTTCCTGGACTACATCGCCTGCGGCAAGAACGACCCCGTGCGCATCGCTGAGATCGTCACCGGCATCACCGAGGGCTGCCGCCAGTCTGAGTGCGCCCTGGTGGGCGGTGAGACCGCCGAGCACCCCGGCCTCATGCCCGATGAGGACTACGATGTGGCCGGCTTCTCCGTGGGTATCGTAGACGAGGAGAAGATCATCGACGGCAAGCACTTGGCTGAGGGTGATGTGCTCATCGGTCTTGCTTCCACCGGTGTCCACTCCAACGGCTTCTCCCTGGTGCGCAAGGTCTTTGACGTGGAGCACGCCGACCTCACCTCCCCCATGGACGAGCTGGGCGGCAAGAGCCTGGGCGAGACCCTGCTCACCCCCACCCGCATCTATGTCAAGGCCATTAAGGCCCTGCTGAAGGAGGGTGTGGACATCCACGCCATCAGCCACATCACCGGCGGCGGTTTCTATGAGAACGTGCCCCGCATGATGACCGAGGGCCTCACCGCCCAGATCAAGCTGGACTCCTTCCCCCGCCTGCCCATTTTCGACCTCATTGAGAAGAAGGGCGGCATCCCCGAGCGTGATATGTACAACACCTTCAACATGGGCATCGGCATGATCCTGGCCCTTCCCGCCCAGCAGGCCGCCCAGGCCCTGGAGATCCTGAAGGCCGCCGGCGAGCAGGCCTACCAGATCGGCCAGGTGGTCTCCGGCGAGGCTGGGGTGGAGCTGGTCTGAGGAGGTGCTCCCATGGCAAAGCGCATTGCCGTGCTGGTCTCCGGCGGCGGCACCAACCTTCAGTCTCTGATTGACGCCCAGGCCCGGGGTGAGATCGTGAACGGCGAGATTGCTGCTGTCATCGCCTCCAACCCCGACGCCTACGCCCTGGAGCGTGCCAAGAAGGCGGGCATCCCCACCTATGTGGTGGCCCGGAAGTCCTACCCCTCCAGCCAGGCCATGACCGTGGCTCTGGTGGAGCAGCTCCAGGCGCTGCATATCGACCTGGTGGTGCTGGCCGGTTTCATGGTCATCCTCACCAGCGAGATGGTACAGGCCTTCCCCAATGCCATTTTGAACGTCCATCCTGCCCTGATCCCCTCCTTTGCTGGTCCCGGCTGCTACGGACTTCATGTCCACGAGAAGGCCCTGGAGTACGGCGTGAAACTGTCGGGCGCCACCGTGCATTTTGTCTCCGAGGAGTGCGACGGCGGCCCCATCGTTGCCCAAAAGGCGGTTGAAGTGCTGCCCGACGACACACCCGAGGTGCTGCAGCGGCGGATCATGGAGAACTGCGAGTGGAAGCTGCTTCCCCAGGCCGTGTCTCTGTTCTGTCAGGGACGGCTGAAGGTAGAGGGCCGGACTGTCCGGATTCTGGACTGATCCCCCTTTTCGGTGCGCCCGCCCCTTTACAATGTAATCAAGCGGCATAACTGACGGAAGTGGAGTGACCACGGGGAGTGCCGCCTCTGAGAGCCGACCGTCTGGGCGCACCCGTTTGCACAAACGTGGTGCGCCCATTTGCTTATTTTGTGAAAAGGAGCTTACGTTATGGAACTTCTGAATTTTAACGACCTGCTGCGCAGCCACCCCTACCCCGGCCGTGGCATCATGCTGGGCAAGTCTGCCGACGGCGCCAAGGCCGTGGTAGTCTACTTCATCATGGGCCGCAGCGAGAACAGCCGCAACCGCATCTTTGAGGCCACCGAGGACGGCATCCGCACCCGGGCCTTTGACGAGAGCAAGATGGTGGACCCCTCCCTCATCATCTACCACCCCGTGCGCAAGGTGGGCGACACCCTGGTGGTCACCAACGGCGACCAGACCGACACCATCCGGGACGGCCTGCTGGAGGGCAAGAGCTACATCGAGGCTCTCCGCACCCGCTGCTACGAGCCCGACGGCCCCAACTACACCCCCCGCATCTCCGGCGTGGTGGAGAAGGACGGCGCCTTCTGCCTGTCCATCCTGAAGAGCGCCGACGGTGACCCCAGCTGCAACCACCGCTACTTCTACGAGTACGACGCCCCCCTGTCCGGTGAAGGCCGCTTCATCCACACCTACCAGGAGAACCTGGACCCCCTGCCCTCCTTTGAGGGCGAGCCCCGCCGGGTGGCCATCTCTGCTCCCGACGCTCAGGCTCTGGCCAAGGAGGTTTGGGAGAACCTGAACGAGGACAACAAGGTCTCCCTGTATGTCAGCTACATTGACCTCTCTTCGGGTCAGGCGGACACTGTGATCATCAACAAGCACCAGTAAGAAGGAGGCCCCCATGCTCTTGACCGACCCCATTCTGGAATTTCAGCGTGCCCGAGCCGCCGCTGCCTTCCAACCCCCGGTGCTCTGCTCCTCCAAGGCCTTTCCCCTGCTGCTGGCCGGGGTACCCGCCCTGCGGAAAACGCCGGGCCTGGCCACTATGGAGGACGCCGGAGAGGAGTACTTCACCTCCATCCCCTTCTGCCTGAGCAAGGAAGATCAGCAGGCCGCCCGCACTCATCTGTCTGAGGTGTTCGGCATCACCGATAAGGACAGCCTGATCGCTTTCTGCCAGAACACGGTGCACATCCACCAGGAATATCTGGATTTTGAGTCCTTCTGGGAGGACCGCCCCAATTTCTCTCTGGATGAGCTGACCCCTCAGGCCCTGTCCGGCTTCCAGCGCCTGTCCGACTTTGCCCGGCAGTTCCAGCCCATTGTGGGCCGCCGAGGCTTTCTGGCCTGGGACATCAGCGAGACCCTGGGCTATCTCCGCTCCGCCTGTGCCTGCGAGCTTATCTCCATGGAGGAGTACCAGGAGCTGTCCCAGTATTGGGTAGACCAGGCCGCCGCCTTCCACAGCTGGGATGAGTACGCTGTGGACCTGGTATGCGGCGCCGCCTACTGGGCTTTCCGCATTGGAGGCGAGCAGGACGCCGTCTCCTACCGGGATCTGAACCTGCGCTTGGTGCGGGACCTGCTGGGCAGCAAGCAGGCTTGGTGCGGCCGCATGTGGCCCCGTCCTGCGGGAAAGAGCTATAAACTTTCCGAGCCGGAAATGCGGCCTCTCCTGAAGGATTGGGACGGCCCCGCCGCCTGTCTGGCTACCGACGAGATCACTGTCTCCGGCAAACCGGTAGGCTACTGCTACCGGGAAAAGCCGGAACGGGAGGGTCAGGACAGCGGCTGGCGCTTCTTTGCCGCTGTGGAGAGCGAAGAGTACCTCAGCGACCCCTCCCACATCGGAGTCTACTCCCTCAACACCATCTGCAATTATGACCCCGACCTGATCCCCCTGCTCAGCGCTCCCTACGGCAGTGCCTTTGCCCGTGGTGAGGACGGAGCCTTCCACTATGAACCCCTCAATCCCCAAGATTCCGATCAGAAAGGATGAAATACGATGACCGAACTGGAACTGAAATACGGCTGTAACCCCAACCAGAAGCCCGCCCGCATCTTCATGGAGGAGGGCGAGCTGCCCCTGAAGGTGCTCAACGGCAAGCCCGGCTACATCAACTTCATGGATGCCCTCAACTCCTGGCAGCTGGTCAAGGCCCTGAAGCAGGCCACCGGCCTGCCTGCCGCCGCCTCCTTCAAGCACGTCTCCCCCGCCGGTGCCGCCCTGGGTCTGCCCCTCACCGACGTGGAGCGCCATATCTACTTTGCCCCCGAGGGAGAGCTCTCCCCCATCGCCTGCGCCTACATCCGCGCCCGCGGTGCTGACCGTCTGTGCTCCTTTGGCGACTGGGCCGCTCTCAGCGACGTGTGCGACGCCGATACCGCCCGTTTCCTGGCCGCCGAGGTATCCGACGGCATCATCGCCCCCGGCTACACCCAGGAGGCTCTGGAGATCCTGAAGACCAAGCGTAAGGGCGGCTACAACGTGGTGGAGATCGACCCCAACTACACTCCCGCTCCTGTGGAGCGCCGCAACATCTTCGGCATCACCTTTGAGCAAGGCTACAACGACCTGGACATCAACGAGGAGATGCTTCAGAATATCGTCACCGCCAACAAGGACCTGCCCCAGCAGGCCAAGCACGATATGCTCCTCTCCCTCATCACCCTGAAGTACACCCAGTCCAACTCCGTGTGCTACGTGAAAAACGGCATGACCATCGGCGTGGGCGCCGGCCAGCAGAGCCGCATCCACTGCACCCGTTTGGCCGGCAACAAGGCCGACATCTGGTGGCTGCGTCAGCATCCGAAGGTCCTGGGCCTGCAGTTTGTGGACAACATCCGCCGTCCCGACCGGGATAACGCCATTGACATCTACATTTCCGATGAGCACGATGACATTCTGGCCGACGGTGTGTGGCAGAACACCTTCAAGGTGAAGCCTGAGGTGCTCACCGACGAGGAGAAGCAGGCCTGGATCGCTCAGATGTCCGGCGTGACCGTGGGCTCTGACGCCTTCTTCCCCTTCGGCGACAACGTGGAGCGCGCCCGCAAGTCCGGCGTACAGTACATTGCCCAGCCCGGCGGCTCCATCCGTGACCAGCAGGTCATCGACACCGCCGACAAGTACGGCATGGTGATGGCCTTTACCGGCATCCGGCTGTTCCATCATTAAAAATACCTCTAGGGGGGACGTTGTCCCCCCTAGATACGAACTTGGTTCCCAAGGAAACCAAGTTCGATCCCCCCCTCAAGGGCCGGGCATGTTCTGCGGAACATGCAGATGCGCTGACGCGCTCCGGCCCTCGCGGGCGGTAACCAGTTCCCCCCGCGTGCCCCCCTCCGCTCTCCGAGGGGAATTGGCGACAATTTTAGGCCTTTCTCTTACTAAATGAGGTGTTTGATATGAAAGTATTGGTAGTCGGCGGCGGCGGCCGTGAGCACGCCATCTGCTGGAAACTGGCTCAGAGCCCCAAGGTAACCGAGCTCTACTGCGCCCCCGGAAACGGCGGCATCGCCCAGGTAGCCACCTGTGTTCCCATCAAAGCCACCGATGTAGACGCCATGGTATCCTGGGCCAAGGAAAATGCCATGGACTTTGTCATGGTGGCTCCCGATGATCCTCTGGCTCTTGGTATGGTGGACGCCCTGGAGGCCGCCGGCATTCCCGCCTTCGGCCCTCGTGCCAACGCTGCCATCATTGAGGCCAGCAAGGCGTTCTCCAAAGAGCTGATGAAGAAGTACCACATCCCCACCGCCAAGTATGAGACCTTCACTGAGATGGACAAGGCTCTGGCCTACATCGACGAGCAGGGCGCCCCCATTGTAGTCAAGGCCGACGGTCTGGCTCTGGGCAAGGGCGTGGTGGTGACCTCCACTGTGGACGAGGCCAAGACCGCCGTCCGTGAGATGATGGAGGACCATAAATTCGGCCAGAGCGGCTCCACTGTGGTCATTGAGGAATGCATGGTTGGCCCCGAGGTCACCGTGCTGGCCTTCTGCGACGGCGAGCACCTGGTCCCCATGCTGTCCTCCCAGGATCACAAGCGCGCCTATGACGGCAACCTTGGCCCCAACACCGGCGGCATGGGCGCCTTCTGCCCCTCCCCCAAATACACTCCCGAAATCGCCAAGGAGTGCATGGAGAAGATTTTCCTGCCCACCGTGGCCGCTCTGAAGGCGGAAGGCCGTCCCTTCAAGGGTGTCATCTACTTCGGCCTGATGCTCACCAAGGACGGTCCCAAGGTGGTAGAGTACAACGCCCGCTTCGGCGACCCTGAGACCCAGCCCCTGCTGTCCATGCTGGACAGCGACCTCATGGACATCTTTGAGGCCTGCGTGAACGGCACCCTGGACCAGGTGGAGGTCAAGTGGAAGGACGGCGCTGCCTGCTGCATCGTGCTGGCTTCCGGCGGCTATCCGGTGAAGTACCAGAGCGGCTATCCCATCTCCGGTCTGGAGGAGGCGGGTAAGTCCGCCACCGTGTTCCACGCCGGTACCAAGCGCCAGGAGGACGGCACCATCGTCACCGCTGGCGGCCGTGTGCTGGGTGTGACTGCCCTGGGCGCTGACCTGGACGAGGCCATCTCCAACGCCTATGCCGCCTGTGCCCCCATCTCCTTCCAGGATATGCACATGCGCAAGGACATCGGTAAGGTATGAGTCAGCTTGCTCTCCAGGGCGTTGTCTTCGATGTGGACGGCGTTCTCTTTGATACGGAACGACTGACCAACCAGACCTGGTTGGCCGTAGGAAAGGAACTTGGCTGGCCCCAGATCGGCGAGTATTATCCGGAATTTGTGGGACAAAACCGCACGGATATTCATCAGAAAATGCTGGACCTCTTTGGCCCAGAGTTCCCAAAAGAGGAGTTTATGAAGACCTGCTCTGCCTATTCTCAGGCCAGAATGGAGCGGGAAGGCGTTCCCATGAAGCCAGGAGTACGGGAAATTCTGGACTTTCTGAAGGCCCGGAATATCCCCATCGCTTTGGCCACCTCCACCGGTCGGGAACGTACTTTGCGCCGCATGGAGCTAACCGGCCTCGGTTCCTACTTCTCCGCCATCATTACCGGCGATCAGGTGGTCCACAGCAAGCCCGACCCGGAGATCTACCAGCTGGCCTGCCGGGCACTGGGCACGGATCCCGCCCAGACAATTGCTGTGGAGGACTCCCGCAATGGAATTCTTTCCGCTTCTCAGGCAGGAATGAAGGTTATTATGGTTCCTGATATGATCCCCCCTACTCCGGAACTGGATGCACTGCTCTTTCGCCGCTGCGCCAGTTTGCTGGAGGTACGGAACTTTTTGATTCAGCAGCTGGATTCTTGATTCTTAAAACAGAGGACCGACCCCATAGGGTCGGTCCTCTGTTTTTTAACGTCCTTTTTTTAATTCCTCCAGCAAGCCCTGACACCCCTCCAGCACATCCTGGTACGTAGTCTCAAAATCTCCGGTGTACCAAGGGTCGGCCACCTGGCCGGGACGATCCGTATAATCCATCAGCAGATGGATCTTTCCCTCCGGGTCCCCCCCACAGATTCGGGTCATATTGCGCAGATTGGCCTGATCCATACCAATCAGCAGATCATAGTCGGAATAGTCGGCCTTTTTCATCTGCTTGGCCGCATGCCCTTGGCATCCGATCCCATACTCGGCCAGCTTTCGCCGTGCCGGAGGATAAACTGGGTTTCCGATCTCCTCTGTGCTGGTGGCGGCAGAGTCTACCTTGATTCGCTCCTCCAATCCCGCTTTCTTCACCAAATCTTCCATGATAAAGCGAGCCATTGGGCTTCTGCAAATATTGCCGTGGCAAATAAAAAGCACTTTTATCATAGTCTCTATATTCCTCCATAAGCCTGAAAACCCTTGATATTACGAGGTTTTTCGGACTTTCGGTTTTTCTTTAATTTTTCGTAAGTCTCCATAAATCTATGTAACTACACCACCAAGTGGTGTAGTAAATGGTGTAGTAATCTTTAAGATACTGCCACCATATTTGCTGCTCATCCGGCAGCAAAATCCCCGTCTTTGGGGGAGCCAGAGGACTGGCGAAACTGAGAAATTTTCGCCATCTGCTGTGCAGCGTGTGCATAGCTTGCATGGGTGTAAACATTGAGTGTAACACCCGCATCGGAATGACCCATCAGATACTGAAGGTTCTTGATGTCCATGCCGTCGTTTGCATAGTTGGTGCAGAAAGTGTGCCGGAACACATGAGGGGTAATGTGGGGCAGGGGGCTGTCAGGATACAGCTTCTTATACTTCTTCATCGCCCAGCGCATCTCGTTCTCGATGTGCAGCGCCACCTTGGGATTACCGTTCTTGTCCAGCATGAGGAAGCCACTGTAGCCATCCACCATAGGCTCGCTCTTGACCTTGGGACGGTGTTCCAGTATCTTTTTCAGAGCATCATAGACGGCATCGGTCATGGGCAGAAACCGGCATCCGCTGCTGGTCTTGGTTTCCTCCACATAGTATTTGCCGCCACGCTCCCGAACCAGCTGATGATCCACACGGATTCTGCGGTTCTTGAAGTCCAGATCCTTGCGGGTAAGACCGCAGAACTCGCTGACTCTCATGCCCGTTTCCAGAAGCACCACAAATTCGTCGTAATACTTGGAGTAGGTCTTGTCACCTCGAATGAAATCCATCCAGACAGCCAGCTGCTCCTCAGTGAGCGCCGCTCTTGCCACCGTATCGTTCACCACAACATCGGTCAGTTTGAATATAAACGGGTTCTTTCTGACGGCATCCTCATCACAGGCCATTTGAAACGCAGGCTTTACCACACCTCGCACACTGGTGATGGTGCTGTACCCTCTGCCGTCCTTTTGCAGCTTTGCAAACCACTGTTTGGCATCAGATACCTTGACGGTGCTGATTTTTCGACGGCCGAAGTCCTCTTTTCTGACCAGATTTAAAACAAACTGGTAGCCGACCTGTGTATTATAGCGCACACCTTTCTTCAGGCTGATGTACTTCTCCAACAGTTCTATTACCGTAATCTGTCCTGCCTCATAGTCAAGGCCATCATCCACCTGCTTCTGAATCGCTTGTTCTTTCTGACGCAGTTCCTGCAAAGTAGGGGCATAAACAGTTTGCCGTTTACCACGGACATCGGTGTATCTGTACTGATAAATCAAATCCTTTCTCTGGCTTTCTCCTGTTTTCAGGATTCGCCCTTTATGATCTTTTCTTTTATCGCTCAATTTCGATCTCCTTTCGTACAAAAGGAGCCTCGATGTGACATTTCTATGATACCACATCGAAACGTCTTTTTCCACGGGGAAACAGCAGATATCAGATGGAAAATACCTGCTCGATAAACTTGTCGAACAGCCGCTTTTTGATCAGACGCTTGTTTCCGACCCACAAAACAAAATTACAGTTCTTGTCGTTGGTGATTTCCCGCAGCTTTCCGGTGCCGATGCCAGAGTATGCTGCCGCTTCTTCCAAGGTCAAATTAGCCTTCTCCCAGATAGGAACTTCTTTCATATAATCCCTCCAATCGTTATATCCAAGTGGCAAAGTGGCAATCTTAGGTATCTATCAAACCTTTGCCACTTCACGCAAATTTCCGTTTCACAGGTTATTTCTTAAACCAGATCCACCAGTCCTTACCCTGACGCTCGCTTGCGATTTTATCTCCCATGGAATTTCTGGCCAGACGGACAGTGCGTTCAGAAATTCCTCGTTCCGCTGCTTCTTTGTTGATCTCCGCAATGGATGCTTTTCCGCCATCAGACAAAAAATCCTCAATCAGTTTTGCGGCCTGTTCCTGTTTCAGTTCTGTTTTGCTGCCTTCGCCACCGGCAAGCAGATCTTCTGCGCTGATGTCATAAGCACCAATCCAGCGGAATCCCTTTTCGTCCCCCAGAGAAAAGGCCAGAGACTGTCCTGGCGGTGCCAGAGAGCTTTTCTCATGGACAATCACCCTTGTGGTGGGATCTGCTTTCACCTTACCGATAAACAGCAGACTTCTGACTACGGCAGTGATGTCAATGGAGCCCAAACCACGATAGGCGCTCTGTGTGCCAGATGCCTTATTCAGGTGCCCAATCATCACAATGGCGCAGTTGGTGTCCTGTGCCACTTCTGCCAGTCTGCGAAAGATAGGTCGAACCTCATTGGCACGATTCATATCTACATTGGCTCCGAGAAACGCCTGCAATGGGTCAATGATGACCAATCGGGCACTATTTTCCCGGATGGCTTTCTCGATGCGCTCGTCAGCCAGCGTCAGCGGATTGTCGGCATCGTCAATCACCAACACCCGTTCAAGGTCAGCTTCGGCAGAAAGCAGCCTCGGCTTTACCGTATCTCCCAGACCGTCCTCCGCCGTCTGGAAAATCATATTGAAGGGTTCAAAGGGTTCCATCTGGGGCAGATATTTCCGGTTGGTGCAGGCTGCCGCCAGCTGCATAGCAAAGAAGGTTTTGCCCTCACCAGGGTTGCCCTGAATGATGGTCAGTTTTCCAAAGGGAATGTACGGGTACCAGAGCCATTCCACCTCCGTCTGTTGAACTTCGCTCATGCGGATTACAGGAACCGCTTTCTTTTCTGCTTTCTCCCGCAGTACGATGGTCTTGGAAATATATTTGCTGTGGGTCAAATCGTCCCTGTGCTTCAAAACCTCGTTCCAGTCTTTATCACAGGGAACCAACCGAATCACCGCCATGTGTTCTGGAATGCACGCCAAGAGACGATTGACCGCTTCATTGCCGGCTTTGTCAGAGTCGGTGCAGATATAAACGGTTTCCATGTCCTTGCGCTCAGAGAGAAAGCCATCCAGTGCTTTTGCTCCTACACCACCCAGGGACAGATAATTGCGAGTTTTCCAGTCCTTCGGATACAAGGCGATAAAGGACATTAAATCAATGGGTGCTTCAAATACAAACAGGCTTTTCCCATCACTGCGGCAAGCAAAATTGTGAGCCTTGTCCGAACCGAGCACATCCATACGGAAGCCATCACTGGTTCCTTTGCAGTGGGCATATCTGGGAATCCCAGCTGCATCCTTGCCCACAAACACAATGTTGTGGTGCTGTGCATCCTCATAAATCAGCCCTTCCCGGCAGAACTCCTGTACCAGTTCTTCTGGAATATTTCTTTGTCGTAAGTATGCCATCGCCCGTTCCATATACCGGCTTCTGGGCGGGAGACGAAACTCAGACGATGATGTTGCATTGATCTTATTTACCGGAGCTTCTCCAATCAGCAGTTCCACCGCTTCGGGGAAGCTCTTGCCGAAGAACTCCATGACAAATTCCACGGGATAGCCGCCTTTGCTCTGGCTGTGACGAAACCACTTGTTTCCTTTGACGGTCATACTGTCGTGCCGTTTCCAGCGCCACTCGCTTCCGCTTTTGATTAACTGCTCTCCCTGGGAGCGTAAAAATTCTTCCAAGTTGACCTGATTGGCTCGGTCAATCTGCTCCTGTGTATAACTCATATTCCACCTCCTAATTACAAAGCAGCTTCCTGTTCTTTGACTTGATGAGAATGTATCCAGTTGGGATGGGTTTCACGCAACACTCGATCCACATCCCCCTTGATTCGATACAGAAGCGTCAGCTCCTTTTGTATGAGCTTGTACTCCTGATACTCAGCTTCCCGTTGCGCCGACAGTTCCGAAAACTCATTCTGCCACGCTTTCAGCGGAAACGGTTCTTTATCAAATCCTTTTTCTTTTAATTTCCGTTTTGTCATATAAAACCGGCGAAGTTCTCCTTCATGTTCTACCTTGTACTTTTCTCTGGCTTTGGCAAAGCGGTATTTTTCTTTTTTCATTTCGTCTGCTATCGGCTTTAATTCGCCATAGGTTTTTGCATCCTCCAGAAGCTGCTGAAGCTCTTTCAATCGCTGCTGTTTCTGATTCATGGAAGATTTGCTGGATTCCACTTTCTTGTCAACAGAGGAAAGGTGCTTTTCAAAATCACTGAGTGTCAATACCCCATGCCGATTTAGATAATTACAGGCATCCATAAACCGCTTCAGATTATTTTTCTTGGCCTTGGTTTTACCCCGATCGTAGGTCATAGCCGTTTGATTGCGCATGATGTGGGCTTCACTGAGCAGCTGTGCCAGATAGATTTCCTGCGGTTCTTTCAGCATTTCTTTGGCTTCCTGAATCCACTCTTTCAAGGCAGCAATGGTCACTCTCATACTGCGAATCATGCGATTGGTAGCCTTGATCCAGCGGTTCAGTTCGCCTTTTTCGGTGCGTATGCCTTTCTTCTCCATTTTTCGGATATGCGGCCCTTCATGCACGGTAGGAATCAAATCCAGCCCCTGATCCACATAAGAACGATGGTCGATATGACAGCTAAGCCCTTTTTCCTGAAATTTTGCATTGACCATATCTGCCCAAGCTGCACGCCACTGCTCCAATACTTCTGACTTCCCCCAATTTGTAGTGGGGACTGCATCAAATGCCCATTGACCGTTTTCCTTTTTGATGCGGTTCCCATCCTTGTCCAAGTGATACACTCGGCGCTGTTTGGCTCCCCAAGTCCCATCTGCATTCAGAGGACGAATGGGAACGAGAACATGAAAGTGAGGATTCGGAATGCCGCCTTTTTCCCGGTCGGGCTGATGCACTGCAAAATCACAGATCATTCCATCAGAAACGAAGTGCTTTTGAATAAATACTCTTGCCAAAGCAATGTTTTCCTCCAAAGAAAATTCATTTTGCAGGGCAAGATCAAAGCTGTAGGCAAGCTGGGCGTTACAATTCTTTTCCACCTGTTCCACCTCGTTCCAGAGTGTGTACCGGTCTAAAAGTCTTGCCGGTGCATGTTCCGGTAGCAGGATTTCTGTCAGGATAACTCCGCCCTTTTTGGTGTAATCATGGGTTTCACCGTCCCAGAGATTATGAAGTTTTTCTCCGGCACGGTAGGCAGCACTGGCAACGGCGGTTCGCCCCTCACTGCGTTTGATCTGCGTAACATGGAAGTGATATAGTGCCATCAGCAATCACCTCCCATCTCATGGTTCTGAATGGCTTCTGCCACCAGTTCCTGCACAGCAGTCAGGGCAAAGATCTGTTCCATCAGAGCGTAGAACTCCACTTTTGTCAGGGAATCTGCTTCTTTGGAAATGCTTTGGATCGCACCGCCCATGTTGCAAAGATGGTGTGTGCGCTGACGGTCGGCTTTCTTTTCCAGATGTTTTTTGCGGTTCTGCAACAACTGAATCTTGTGTTCATATTGCTGCACTTTTAATTGGGCAGCTGCCAGCTGTTCCAGTGTTTTTTCTTTGTTTTCCATTTCTTTTTTGCTCCTTATCTTTGACTCATCCTTGCTGCAGCAAGGTATGTAATAAGAGATAGGCGTCAGCCGCAAGAGCTTGCCTCTTGACCGGAATGTAATTCCGCACTATGTAATGTGTTCAGACACAGGAGCATTGACCTTCGGAGAACGCACATACCGGAATGGAATAACCGGTATAGAAGTGCGCCCTTAGTTCTTAAGGGAATTTGGCTTGTTTCACTCCATGAGAAAATTGTAAGTCATTCTGCCGTTCACTTTTATTGCCTCCCTGGTAGATTAATTTTATTTTATCATCGTCTTTGCACGATTTTTATGACCTTGTACGGCAGATTACCCACCGTGTCACTCCCTTGACAAAGAGCTGAATCTATGATAATCGGCTATCATTTTTCGGGGTAAAAGGAAGAGCACCCAACTGTTAAAGTTGGATGCTTCCTGTCAACCATATGGAATTTTAATTGTTTTTCTGAAAACGCATAGTTTTTGTCAACGCCAAACAGAAGCCGAACGGAATACGCCCCATTAGGAGGGAAAGGTTACTTCCTTTTGAACTACCTGCTGCAATTTTGCAGACTATGGCCACGATTGTATAATTGGTGATCCGCTCATACCCTGCACAATTCCATTTATTCTAAATATGAGATTTATTTTTTATCCCAAAAAGTAAGATACATTTGTGCAACGGACTCCAGCAATACAAGAAGAATATGAAGTATGATAAAAATACAGATTGCCGAAATATACTTCAATAATTGGAGTGGGAAAATTGATTTGGTCAGAGCAACAGCAATCAAGAAAATCAGATAAACCGTTTCACAAATAATGTTATATGCTATATTAGATAATAAAATCTGGAATAATGATAGTTGCTTTCCGTTTACCGAATTATAGAGTTTCTCATTCGACAATGTGTTTTTAAGCTCCTGTATATTACGATTATCTGCTGAAACCAGTATCGTAATAATTGCAATAGAGAATGATATTAAAATGGCGATAATATTTATTTGGGTGCTAATAAATTCAGAAAAAACTGCATTGAGTTTTTCACCATCGCCAAAATTAAAGAAAAGAGTTATTGCCAGAGCTGTTGCTGCAACCACTATTGGGAATACAAACTTGACATACAGTTTTTTTCTGGATTTTATATAGTCTTTAACTGGGACAAAAACGATTGACTTCATTATCACCGCCTCGTTTCATCTATAAAAGTTTGAGCCTTATGGAAGAACTCAGAACTACACACTTCGTTAGTTAATCCTTCGGTTTCCACTGTAAGATAGTGTTTCATCTTAATCAAGTCTGTGGCTGCTTCAAATGTTCCAGATTCATTTGTTCCCTTGACTGCTATTTTCTTAATTTTGTTATTGCTTTGCATATCCTCATAATATGCTTTTATCAAATTTTCCGGAAATTTCTTGGCCTTTCTCGGCTTTTTTACAAGAATTTGCACTTCATCACTGATATCTGTTCGATTTGCAAATCTCATAAAGTCATCATTCAGATCATCTTTGCTAACGGTCAACGTAATAAAAGACGTAGTTTTAGCTTTCTTGAGCGATGTTAAAAAATCATCTCCTGGCATTATCTCATGTGTAAGCGTATATAAATAATTATCATCGCACTCCTCACTGTATTGCTTAAATTTGACATTAAGATAATCAATAATGCACTTTATCGAAATGCCATAGTGATTGCTTTCATGTACAGCTAAAAACCGATGTTGCCCTTTCGCTAACCGAATACAAAGATGAGTTTTTTCTTCGTCACCATCCTGCTGCCGTTTTCGAAGTCCAAGTTCCTCCATCGTTTCAGTATCAATCTCTTTCCGCACATGATTATATTTAGCAGATTTGAAAATAATGTCATAATT
>PPYE01311317.1_pt1 | contig 33689 bp, 27 predicted proteins | sample 1559881 | NCBI WGS metagenome assembly PPYE01 (sample SAMN08240022, study PRJNA423297) | Human gut metagenome, whole genome shotgun sequencing project.
TGAGCAAGCGGCTGCGCGCCCATTATGAAGCGCATATGAAGGATGTACGGGACCGGAAGGCGAGGGAGAAGTATGTGCGTATGGAAGGCGAAAAAGAGGGATTTGAAAAAGGGCTGCAGAAAGGGATAAATGAGGGGATAGAAAAAGGAATGGAGAAAGGAATAGAGATTTTTATCTCAGATAATCTGGAAGAAGGGAAAAACAGACAGCAGATTATCGAAAAGCTGGTAAGCAGATTCGGACTGTCAGAAAAGGATGCCATAATGCTTGTGGATAAATATACAGACAGGCAGCAGTAACCAGCTATTTTCATATTGCCTTCGGCAGTGTGGCAGAAGGCTGCATCCGGATTTCCCTGGCCGTTACTGAAATATATTTATATAAGGTTTCTGTTTGGCCTTTGGCATAACGCGTAAAAACACCAGCTTTTTTTGCTGGTGTTTTTGCATGAAATTACAGTGATTTACTTTCTGCTTTTCCGGCCATCGCTATCGGCATAAGTGATAAATCCTACCATTAAACAGTTAACTGATCGCTGCTGCGGCAGCTGCCATTGCTGTTCTGCTTGTCCCCAGCAATGTTGTATAGGATCCGTATCCCAGGGGAAGCAGATATGCTTCAATCGTACTTCCTGCGTATACATCATCACATCCACCAATATAATAAATCCAATAGATATTATTAGAGTTACTGGCAATTATAGTAGTGACAACAGGCAGATATTCACTGTATTTAACCTCTGAAATCTGTACTACCTGAAGGCGTTTTAAATCAATGAGTTTGTCTCCGAATTTGGCCGGATTTTTTTCGAATTTCTTAAAACTGAATTCTTCATCAAGAAAGGAACTGTAATCGTCTATATTGTGTTCGAAAAAAAGCTGGTCATGCTCAGACAGGAAGTTGTCCGCTAACTCAGTAACTGTATAAGGGAAAGAACCTGAGGTACCCAATGAAGTAAAAAATTCCTGCGCATTTGGAGCATATTCACCCTCTATATAATTCCCGGTATAATCCATTAAATCTTCATTTTCCAATATCCTGGAACCATAACCATGAAAGAGTCCATGTTTCCAGCCTCCCTGATATGTATATGGCTCATTATAAGTATTAACGGCTGAAAAAGTACCCTGCCCATCTGCCAGGCCGTCAATGGTATCTCCCTCATATTGCCCTACTCTGTCTACCTCGGTGAAATTAACCAGATAGGCGTTATCCTTTAATTTGCCGGCGCCCTTTAGCATACCATCCTCAAAACCGCCTTCATATAAGAAAGCCTTATCGTTTGAAGTAAATTGACCGCTGCCTGTTATTGCGGAATTATTTATGTCGCCGGAATAAATCCCTTCTATCTGCCGTCCCCTCTCATTTAAGGTATAAGCAAGCCCTTCTATCTTCCCTTTTCCGGAGGTGCAGTTATTGATAATATCACCTTGATACACCAGACCGTCCATACCGGTAAATGTCCCGGAGAAACAGTCCCCGTTGACATCCCCCTCAAAGGTTCCCGTATATTTTTGCCCTGCCGCTTCGAGTTCCATGGGAAAGGATGCTACCCTGGCATCCGACAATTTCCCGGATTCAAAATTTCCCTCGCCGTTCCATTTGGAACCGTCAGGTTCTTCTCCTGTGAAGGCAGCAGCGCCCTCAGGAATCCCATCCTTGAGAAGGCCCGTATATTCCACAGCATAGTTTTCAGATGCCAGGCTGATTTCCAAAGGTTCGTTTTCCACTTCCTTTGAACATGCACTGAGAAGCAGTGCGCCGCATACTGCTGCAAAGATGAATTTCTTTCTCATAATATCCCCCTTTGTAAAAATACATCGATGTGTTGTATAGGAACTATTGTACCAAGTCTCCGGCGCGGCGGCCAGCCCTAAATACATGAAACTTTTGTTTTTCTAAAAACCGGACATCTTTCCCGCTATTCTACTGCCTGATTAGCGCAGTATCGGAAAAAAACTGCCGGCGAAAGGAAAAAGGGAAGACTGCGCTGTAATGACGATAGCAAAATGAAGCTTTATAAAAGATAGCAGAAAAAATTTTATGGACTTGACAAAACCCGTCAGGCTCACTATACTTTCTCAAATTTCAGGAAAAAGCAATTGAATTAACCGTTTGGTTAATCAGTCAGATACCCGGCGGGAAGCAATAACAAAGCCGTGATGGTTAATGTATCGGAAACAACACGCAGATCCTGAAAAGAAAAAGGAGGAGTTGAGATGGAGTTAAGAGTGCTCAAAGGTACGCTGATAAAAAATCTTCTGATACAGTACAGGGCATATCCGGTGAGTTTTTTAGTGGGAAACCTGCTGACTGGTATCTACACCTCAGTGGGTGCGTGGTTTCTCTATCATCTTATGTTTGGGGGAAAGCTCTCGGCGGATTTTGTGGAGGTGACAGGGACGGCGGACTACATGAGTTATGTAATCGTAGGCTGCCTGGTCTATCTTTTTGTGACGCGGACCTGCCTGAATGTGAGCAGAAGCCTGATTACAGAGCTGCGGGAGGGAACCTATGAAAGCCTGATGATTGCCCCGTTCCGGCGGGCGGAATATTTTTTGGGAAATATGCTGGTACAGACGGTTACCACATCTTTGGAGGTACTCGTTTCCGTTGCTGCGGCGTTACCGTTCGGGCTGAAATTTACCGGTATGAATGCAGTGGGTTTTCTGGGGAGCATGCTGTTGTCGTTGTACGCCTTTTTTGCGGTATCCATGGTGCTGGGCTGCATTATGCTGTATACACGGGATACTTATATTTCCCAGAATACGCTGTTCCTTTTTCTCTTTCTTGTGTGCGGGATTACCTTTCCGGCGGAGTACCTTCCGGTATGGCTGCAGCGTATCACGGACTGGATTCCGGTGAAAGGCGCGGTTTCCCTGATACGGGGGAGCACCCTTCTTGGAAAAGACCTGATGGATATGGCAGGGACGGCGGCCTGGGTATTTGGGATCAGTACGGTTACCCTTGCGGCAGGCTTCCTGATGATGAGAAAAACAGAAAAACATGCACTGGAAAAAATGGAGGGCTAACAGTGATACGGGTAGAAAACTTATCGAAAAATTTTGTGGTAAAGGTAAAAGGAAGGTCCCTGCTGCGGGAAAAAAGGACGGTGCGAGCGGTAAAAAATGTTACGATGGAAATAGAAAAGGGTCAGATTGTGGGATTGCTGGGAGTGAACGGCGCAGGAAAAACCACAACGATCAAGATGCTTTCCACACTGCTGGAGCCTACGGAGGGAACCTATGAATTTGACGGAATTGATGCGGTTTCCCATCCCATGGAGGTAAAACGGAAAATAAATATGATTGCAGGCGGCGAAAGGATGCTGTACTGGAGGCTCACCGCCAGGGAAAACCTGTGGTATTATGGCCAGATTTATGGTGTGGAGCCTAAGGTACTCAGGCGGAGGATGGAGGAGCTGCTTGCTCTGTCGGGGCTGTCCGGACATGCCGACGTACCGGTGGAGACCTTTTCCAAGGGGATGAAGCAGCGGCTTCAGATAGCCAGAGGGCTAATTAATGATCCGGCCTATTTATTTCTGGATGAGCCCACCATAGGTCTGGATGCCGTTGTTTCGCGCCAGCTGCGGGAGCATATCCGTTATCTCGCAGGGGAAAAGGGGAAGGGAATCCTTTTGACATCCCACTATATGGGAGAAATGGAGGAACTGTGTGATGTGATTTATGTAATGCAGGAGGGGCGGGTGATACATAAGGGAACTGCCATGCAGCTTGCAGTCTCCGTGTTTGAACAAAAAAAATATCTGGTAGAGCTGTATGATGCGGACGGCAGGGGAGCAGAGCGCTTAAAAAAGGAGCTTCTGGCATCGGATCCGGAAACCGGGTTTGAAGAAAAGGGCGGGGAACTGGTTATTACGGGAAAAAAGGATTTGTCCTACCGGATTGCCGATATTTGTTCCCGAAATGGGCTGTTGATAAAAAAGCTGTATGAAAAAGAACCGAATCTGGAGGATACGGTGCTTCGGATAGCATCTGAGGGGAGGGCGGAGCAATGAACGGTTTTTATCAGGTCTTAAGAGGGGAGCTGGTAAAACAGCACCGGAATTATTTCCACAGCAAAATGATTTATATCTCCCTGTTTCTGTGGCCGGTTTTCAGCTTTATTACCACCTTTTACAGCTATCGTTCCTTTGAAATGGCGGACAGCGCCGTATCGTATCTGACGCGGGAAAATCTGATTGTTTATCTGATACTGGGCTATATGTGCATGAGTTTTTTCCGATCCCTGGTTCAGTCGGCCTGGAATTTTTCCTTTGAGCGGACAGGAGGGACGCTGGAACTGATTTTCCTTTCCCCGGCTAACCGTCTGGCCGTCCTGCTGGGAAATGCTTCCTCCTCCCTGGTGGAAAGTACGGTGGTGATGGCCGTTTTCGGGGCGGCTATCCTGTTACTGAAAAAAGAAGAGCTTTATGCGAAATTTGGCGCCTGCCTGATTGCATTTACCGTCATGCTAATACTGGCTCTTTTGTGGGGAGTGCTGCTCAACGCCCTGTTTTTATTTTCCAGGGATACCGGGTTTTTGTTTACTGTTCTGGAAGAACCGATGGAAACGTTCGCCGGGGTTAAGGTGCCGGTACAGCTTTATCCGCGCTGGGGCAAGGCAGTCAGCCTCTTATTTCCCCTGACGCTGGCGCTGGAAACCATCCGCAGATGCATGCTGGAGGGATGCGGGATAAAAGAGGTGCTTCCTTTCCTTTTTCTTGAAATCATGCTCGGAGCGGCCATGCTGGCCGCAGTCTGTGTTATAATCAGGGCAGCGGAACGGCATGTGAGAAGGGTGGGAAACCTTACGCTGTTCTGATGCCGGCCGCAAAAGGTTGTGATTATTTGCAGATAAGCTTTGGGACAGGAGGCAGGATATGCTGACCGGAATTTGGAGAGAAAAAAATATCAGGGTAGAATTCGTGTATTCCCCGTTGTTTGAAATGCTGGCCGCCATGCATGTGCTCTGCGCCCCGTCCCATCATATATACCGGACCGGATGGTATGAAAGGGTTTCCGGAAGGCTTCCGGGGGATCTGGCCGGGGAGATTTGCCGCCTGGGGGAGGAAACGGGGAAATGGCTGATTCTTATGGATTTTGCCGAGTGGGAGGGGAGGGAAGCCCTTTCGATCCCGGCTGCGCTGCGGGAACTGGAGGCGGTCCCGCTTGACCGTTGGAATCTGGTATTCAGGGAATATGGAAAAGGGATAGGGAGTACAAAAAAGAGGGAGCTGTTGAGGGTAATGGACTCTTTTTATACTCATTGCTTTGCCGGGGAATTCCGGTTCCTTGAGCCGTTCCTGAAACGGATTATGGAAAAGGAATGCGGCCTTTGCGCACAAAGGGGACTGCTGGCGGAAGTGGACGGCCTTCATGAGAGGATTGAGGTTTCCGGGGAAAAAATCATCCTGCATAAAAACAGGGATTATATGTTCCTTCTGGAGGATTTGGACTGCATCCGGATCTGGGGCAGCACCTTCCTGGCCCCTCATCTGGTGATGGGGGAGGGGAAAAGACGTTTATCCCTGATACTTCCTATTTTTGCAGAGAAATACGGAGGGGAGGTTCCTGTGGATCTTCTGAAGTGCATGAATGCGCTGGGAGATGCCACACGGCTGAAAATACTGCGTGCCCTGCGCAGGGAACCCGCTTCCACACAGAAAATCGCGGCGGACCTGCAGATCACCCAGGCAGCGGTATCCAAGCAGCTGAAGCTTCTTCTGGAGGCGGGCCTGGTGAAAAAGACGCGGAGCAAAAGATTTGTACTGTATGAAATTGATCCGGAGGCCGTTGATTTCATTCAGTACAGGCTTTGTGAATTTCTTGGGGAACTAGTTTCCGCACTGTGTATAACAGTACATAAAAAGTGTGCAGGCTGCCGTCAATGGTTCTTTCAGAACCAGACAGGCAGGCCTGCACACTTTTATTCCCGCGAGCAACGAGCCAGGTATCCATGCTTGCATGGATATTTGGCGACTGCCGCGAGGGTCAAAGACCCTGCTGCTCTGCAGCGCTGCAAGTTTGATACCCCGTGGCTTGCAGAGAGGTATTTGATTTTCAGATGCCGGCTGATGCACCGCCGGCTGTTTTCACATATTAATAATTGGTATCCTTATCATAGAATGCCGTATAAGCGTCCTGAAGCTTTTTCAGGGTGGCGGGATCTTTTCCACCCACAGGCTTTCCGTCCAGCTCCACGGCCCTGATGCAGAGTCCGCCGGAGCTGCTGATGATAATTTCATCCGCAGCTCTCAGCTCATCCATGGTGAAGGGCGCTTCCTTTGTAGGAATTCCGTTGGCCTGCGCCAGCTCCAGAAGATGCTTGAGCGTGATGCCGGGCAGAATCAGATTATCCCTGGGAGGCGTGCAGAGAACACCGTCCTTAATCATCAGGACGTTGCTGTGTGCGCATTCCGTTACCCGGTCGCCTCTGTGGAAAATGGTTTCCTGGCAGCCTGATTCCATGCAGCGCTGATAAGCGATAACGCTGGGAATCAGATTCAGTGTTTTGATATTGCAGTGAAGGAAGCGGGTATCCTCCATGGAAATCAGCTTAAAGGCCTGATCCATAGGCACAAGTTCGCAGGGAACGGTAAAAATCATCAGGTTGGGCTTAACGTCCGCCGGAGGGAAATTGTGGGCGCGCAGCGCCGTCCCGCGGGAACACTGCCAGTAGAGCATGCCGTGATCCAGTTCGTTGGCATCGATACATTTCTGCAGCTCCTCTACCAGAGTTTCCCTGGGCATATCAAAGGGAATCTCCAGCATCTTGCAGCTGTTGTAAAAACGGTCCACATGATCCTTTACCGCAAAAATATGATTGTGTGCAAAGGTGGTTGCATCATAGCAGCCGTCGCCGAAGTATACGGCGCGGTCCAGCATGGGGATTTTCATTTCCTCAAGAGGGCCGATTTCTCCGTTGTAATAGCCTACATATTTCATAATCCATATCTCCTGTCTTTTATTTATATAATGATAATTGTTTGTAATAATTCAGACAGGTCTGAACTGTTACAATAGTTCTGTTCCTTCGTGGATGTTCAGATAACTGGCTTGCCGCGTTCTTTCACACTTACTGTTTTTTCTCTTTGTGACGGAGGATTTTGTATCCGCCGATAATCAGGGTGGGAAGCAGGTAGAAAAGGATGAAGCCATAGGACAGATAGGAATAGCCCTTTTCTATCAGGGTAACCACACCGATTCTGGAAAGCAGAAGGGCCGCAATCAGGGTTGCCACGGTAATCAGCCCGCGCTTGCGATCCGACATTTTGGCATTGCCTCTTTCCGCGAGAGCCACGTCAAAACGGTCGATGATCATATGGATACAGCCGGTGGCTGTTTCCACCAGGGTCCAGCCCATAACGAGGCTGAAAAGCCCCAGAAGCACCGGGCCGCCGTTTACCGCTTTAATCATTTCCATCCAGGGAGTAGCCACGTCCGCGCCTACAATCGAGGTGTCGCCGTAGAAGCACATCATTGCAAAATAGGAAAGGAACCAGGGAATTACCATCAGAAGCCCGGCGATAATTCCGGAAACCAGCGTTTCCTTCCGTTTTGTCTGCCTGGTCAGGGAAAACATGCCCATGGGGATTGCATTTATATTATAAGCCACATAGAGGATGCCTGTCCAGATGCACAGCGGGAGAGTAACGCTTCCGCCGACTGCGCTGGTATCCATGGCTGCAAATACCTGGGGGATGTTGCCGCCTTTTTTGACCAGTACAATGATGGTAAAGAGGATATAGCCGCCGTATAGGAGGACGGTGCCTACGGATTCGAATTTTTCAATGACCTTGGAGCCCTTGAAGTTCAGGAGCCCGCAGAGGAATACGATCACCACGGAGCCTAAGATATTCGGCAGGCCGACCTGTTCAAAAATGCTTCCTGTGGCGGCGGCCATAACGGCGATCAAGACAATTGCGATGAGCACGGTCAGGATGTCCATGACAGGCCAAAGCGGCCCTATGACCTGCCTGATATAATTTTTGTAGTCATAAACCTTGTAAATGCGGCAGATTTCAAAGGTCAGAAAGGCGAACAGCGCAAAGCCGATACCAATGGTCAGGCCGGAGATCCAGCCCATGGCGCCGAATTTAGCGCCGTAGGAATATATTTCACGCCCGGTAGCGTAGCCGCCGCCGATGAGAACGGACTGCAGGAGAACGCCCGGCAGGATGTATTTTGCATAGCCGCCCTCATAAAAGTTTTTCAATGATTTCAATTTTCTGTACCTGCTTTCTTTTGTAATTCATTAAATGAATTATAGGATAAAAAATAGCTGGTTGCAAATTGGAAGATTGCATATTACAATAAGTAAAACTTATTACAAGCCAAGAAGGAAGGGAACAGGCAAGATGAATCTGAAACAGCTGGAGTATTTTGTGTCGGTGGCAGAAACCTTGAATTTTACCAGGGCGGCCAGGAAATGTTTTATTTCCCAGACAGCCATGACGCAGCAGATCAGGGCGCTGGAGGAAAGCATAGGGGTTCTTCTTTTTATCAGGGATAAGCATCATGTGGAGCTGACGCCTGCGGGCAGGGTATTCATGTATGAGGCGAAGGCCATTCTGTCCCGGTCGGAGGAAGCGGTTAAGCTGGCCCGCTCTGCGGCGGAGGGGTTTTCCGGCACCATATCCATCGGATTTATCAGGGGCTATGAGCAGAGCCTTTTTTCAGAGACGGTACGCAGCTTTCATGAAGCCTATCCCAATATTTCCATCCGGCTGATCCGGGAAAATATGAGTGCTTTGTACAGCCTTCTGGAGGACGGGGAGTGTGATGTGGCCTTTAATCTGTCACCGTATGTACATAATTACCATGAGCTGAGCCACCGTTTCCTGAAGTCCTATCCGTTGATGGCCGTGCTGTATCCGGGGCATCCGCTCACCTCCAGGAAGCATTTGTCCTACCGGGATTTGTCCGGGGAGGAATTTATTATCATGCAGCCCAAGGGGCGGCCCAATGATGAGGCGGAGGAGGTTATCCTGTGCTACGACAGGGGCGGCTTCGCGCCGAATATTGTAAGCCGGGAAAAAGAGGTGCAGACCCTCCTACTGATGGTTTCTGCAGGGCTTGGGATTGCCATTCTGCCGGAATATGCTGTCAGGTATTACAGAAATACCCGGAATCTGGTGGTGATTCCTATGCTGAAGGAGGATTTGGAGGAGGAAACGCTGGATTTTGAGGTGAGCTGGCTGACGGAAAACCACAATCCGGCAATCGAAAAGCTGCTGGAATGGGTGCAGATTACTAAGGTAACGGAATAAGTTCCTGCGAAACAAGGCGGTTGTCTGAATCGTTACGATTTTGTGCTGAATGGAGGAAAAAAGGCATAAACTGAATAATAAGCGAGGAAGACAGAGACAACATATGCAGGAAATAGTGATTGAAATTATGAATCGGTTCGGTTATCTGGGGATTGGGCTTCTGATTGTGGTGGAGACCATTTTTCCGCCCATTCCGTCGGAGGTTATCCTGACCTTCGGCGGATTCCTGACTACCTGTTCGAAGATGACCATCGCGGGGGTCATTTTTGTATCCACGGCAGCTTCCGTTGCCAGCGCCTTTTTACTTTATGGAGCGGGGGCACTGCTGAGTCCGCAGCGGCTGGGCAGACTGCTGGACAGTAAATTCTGCAAAAGGCTGGGCTTTAAGAAGGAGGAGATTTCGGATACCCTGAAGTGGTTTGACGGCCGGGGCAGAAAGGCTGTTTTCTTTGGCCGATGTGTGCCGATTATCCGCAGCCTCATATCTATTCCGGCCGGGATGGCAAGGATGAACCTGGCGGTATTCACAGTCTTTACTGTGGCGGGGAGCCTCATCTGGGATACTGTGCTCGTTGTGTTGGGAGCGGTGGCGGGGGAATCCTGGGGGATTATAACAGAGTATCTGGATTCCTGTTCCGCTTTTATATGGATTGCCATGGGAACGGCGGCGGTGACGTTTGCACTGCGGGTTTGGAAGAAAAAAAAGAAGAAGGAACATGTGGTATGAGGAAAAGGAGGGGCGTGCGGCCCCTCCGGCTGTGTTATTCCTGTGTTTTATATTTTTGCACCTTTTCCTCCGCTTCCTCCCGAGTAAGAGAAAAATGCTTCTGGAGCTTTTCACAGATCCGCTCATCGCAGACGTCTTCCTCCAGATTTTCCAGAACCATGGCGCGGATGCCTTTTTCAACGCCGTCATTAAATATCATTCTCCCCAATGTCGTCATTGTAATCACCTCTTTCACGTTATCCAATTCATTTTTGTTCAGGAACTTGTCTGCAAACGTATATAATACCGCCTGCATTTTTTCCATTTCCAGCGGAGTTATGCAGTCCCTTGCCGTATACAGTATTTTCAGGCTCCGGATAATCCGCTCTTTAATTTTCATGCTGCCGGACATCAGCGGCGTCAGAAGAAGCGGTACAAGATCCGCTTTCGTCAGCGCCTCTCCTCCGGCCTTTTTCTCCTCCACAGCCTTGAAAAGAAGATCCGAATCCCGTCCTTTCAGCCGTATAATCCTGACACGGTACACATTAATGCCGGAGATTAACTGATAACGGGGGTTCTTGACGTTGGCGGAGCAGATGACATAAGTAATTACATCCACATTATGCGCCCGGCTGGTGGCGGCCTCGTATTCCCGGAAACGTTTCAGGTCTTCGTTTGTGATATGATCGCTTTCAAATTCGAAATGTATCCAGCTTTTTTCATTTGTCGCATAGTTGAAATCCTGATAAAAATGTCTTGCTTCCAGTTTCACGGTTTCGGTCGGCGCAATGTACTCCACTGTCCCCGGAATACCCAGCAGCGGCATCAGCTCTGCACCAAAATATTGGGCAGCTGTTTTCAGGCCCAGATCCTCAGAGTGCCAGACCGGCTTTTCCCCTGAGTTCTGTCCGTTGCTTTGTTGCGGTTCGCGCTCTTTTGCAAACTTATGATAGGGAACCTTCTCCTTGGAAGCTTTCCATGCGGCAGAGTTTGCTTCTGCTTTTTTCCTGCGTCCTTTCACACAGCCTCCGTTCCGTAAGCTATGTATAAAGTTCTGCCTGCCATATAATTATAACTGAAAATCCGACACCGGACAACCGTATCTTACCTGTTTTTTGTGTTTTATTTTGTACTTTTTCCTGGTTTACCAGGCATGGTATTTTTGATTCTTGATTGGAATTCATGTCCGAGACGGACAGAAAAACGAATTAGAAGTATGACAATAAATGAAGATAGGGATTGTTTGTTCCGACAGACAGGGCTTTCACATAATTCCGGCCGGCGGTGTCATCATATTAACCATATAAAAGGACCGCAATATTTAGTCATCAGCAAGCTATATTTCGCAAGCCCCTCCGGTAAGGAAACTGATATAATTAAAACAACAGTAAAGCGTCTCTTTTTCCTGCCGGAAAATGGTACGAAAGCAGCCGGAAAAGGAATAGATATATGAAAAAACGGCGACCGAAGCCGGAAAAGGGGCGTTTAAAATCTGAAAAGTGTGAACAGCGGAATCTGAAATATGGCTGGGAGGAAAATCCCCTGCCCGCTTAGAGGTCGTATTTTGTCCGCAAAACAGGAGGAAATGTATGAGAGACAGAGAAAAGGCCAGACAAAAGGCAAAAGAGCTGGTTGCCCAGATGACATTGGAGGAGCGCGCGTCCCAGCTGCGTTATGACGCTCCTGCCATTCCCAGACTTGGCGTCCCTACCTATAACTGGTGGAATGAAGCGCTTCATGGCGTAGCCAGGGCAGGTGTGGCGACCAGCTTTCCGCAGGCCATAGCAATGGCTGCCGCTTTTGACGAGGAGCTGCTGAAGACAGTGGGAGACGCGGTGGCAATGGAAGGAAGGGCAAAATACAACGAATATTCCAGGCATGACGACAGGGATATCTACAAGGGACTGACCTTCTGGTCGCCCAATGTGAATATTTTCCGTGATCCCAGATGGGGAAGAGGCCATGAAACCTATGGGGAAGATCCATACCTGACCTCACGTCTTGGCGTTGCCTATGTGGAGGGACTGCAGGGCAGCCAGGATGACGAATATATGAAAACAGCGGCCTGCGCAAAGCATTTTGCAGTACATTCCGGGCCGGAGGGCGTGCGTCATGAATTTGATGCCAAAGCAAGCAAAAAGGACATGTATGAAACTTATCTGCCCGCTTTTGAGGCCTGCGTGAAGGAAGCCGGCGTGGAAGCCGTTATGGGCGCCTATAACAGAACAAACGGCGAGCCCTGCTGCGGAAGCCCGACGCTGATTCGTGACATTCTTCGTGGAGAGTGGGATTTTCAAGGGCATTATGTATCTGACTGCTGGGCGATCAGAGATTTCCATATGCACCATATGGTAACAAAAACACCGGAAGAATCAGCAGCCTTAGCGTTGAAATCCGGCTGCGATGTAAACTGCGGCATAACCTATCTGCATTTGCTGAAGGCTTATGAGCAGGGTATGGTTACGGAAGAGGAAATTACCCAGGCAGCGGAACGGCTTTTTACCACCAGATTTTTGCTGGGCTGCTTTGATGAAAATGAATACGATAAGATTCCTTATGAAGTGGTGGAATGTAAGGAGCATCTGGAACTGGCTCAGAAAATGGCAAGAGAGAGCATGGTTCTGTTGAAAAATGACGGAACGCTGCCTCTTTGTAAGGAAAAACTGAACACAATCGGCGTTATCGGACCTAACGCGGACAGCCGTAAACCGCTGGTTGGAAACTATCACGGCACCTCTTCCCGCTATATCACCATGCTGGAAGGAATTCAGGATGCGGTGGGAGACAGTGTAAGGGTATATTATTCCGAGGGCTGCCATATTTATAAGGACAGAGTGGAAAATCTGGGCTGGAAACAGGACAGGATTTCAGAAGCGCTGACTGTTGCGGAGCACAGTGACGTTGTGGTTCTGTGTCTGGGACTGGATGAGAATCTGGAAGGCGAGGAAGGCGATACCGGAAACAGTTACGCTTCCGGCGACAAAAAGGATCTGGAGCTGCCGGAATCCCAGAGAGAACTTCTGGAGGCGGTGGCCGGCTGCGGTAAGCCTGTGGTATTATGCATGCTGTCAGGAAGCTCCATTGACATGCAGTTTGCGGCAGAGCATGTGAACGCCATCCTTCAGGTATGGTATCCCGGCGCCAGAGGAGGTAAGGCTGCGGCAGATATTCTGTTTGGTACCTGTTCTCCTTCAGGCAAGCTTCCCGTAACCTTCTACAAGGATCTGGAAGGCTTCCCGGCTTTTGAGGATTATTCCATGAAGGGCAGAACCTACCGTTATCTGGAAAGAGAGCCACTTTATCCCTTCGGTTATGGCCTGACCTACGGCAAGGTTTCGGTAAAAGAGGCTGCAGTCGTGGGAGAAATCAAAGAAGGCGAAGCCTTTGAGGTAAGCGCTGTATTGGAAAATAACGGGGCTTACGACACCGATGAGGTGCTGCAGGCATATATCAAGGATCTGGAATCCAAATATGCGGTGCCCAATCACAGCCTATGCGCATTTAAGAGAGTAGCCCTGAAAAAAGGGGAAACCGTACAGGTAACAATGCAGGTTCCTTATGAGGCTCTCATGATTGTGGATGAAGAAGGAAAGAAGTACGTGGACAGCACCCGTTTTGCATTATATGTGGGAATCAGCCAGCCTGATGCAAGAAGCATCAGCCTGACAGGCCAGGAGCCTGTAAAGGTGGATATTACCCTTTAAAAAATAAGGTAACAGCCCGGATGTGTCTGGGCTGTTACCTCTGAAATCACTTTTTGGATCAGCGCGAAGCGCCGGCATGTATGACAGGCGCAAAATAAAGAATTCAGTCAGGGGAACCGGCAGTGTCAAGCCGCGTTCCCCTGTTCAGCGATTTGTAGGAGGACGGCGTGCAGTTTTTGGCAGTTTTGAAGATCCGGTTAAAGGTGGAAAGGCTGTTGAAGCCGGACTGCATGGCCACCTCGGTGATGGAAAGATTGGGCGTAAGCAGCAGCCGTTCCGCATAGGCGATTCTTCTGCCGATGAGGTATTCATAGCAGGACACGCCGGTAAACTGCTTGAACAGCCGGGAAAAATGATACTTGCTGAAGCCCGCCCTGGCAGCCAGCTTTTCAATGCTCAGATCTTCCGTGCAGTGGTCATTGATATAGGTACAGATGGACATGAATTTTTCTATATATTCCTGCTGTTTGCTGGGGGAAATGTCAGGGAACTTATTCCCTTCGGCCATATCACTGCGTCCGAGAGCCACAAAAAAACGAAGAAACAGGGAATAGACGCTGGGCTCCCGATAAGGATCCTCACTGGTGTATTCCTGTTTGATTTCTTCCAGATACTTACGGAGAGTTTCAGCCAGCCCATTTTGTCCACCGGCCCGGATAAGGCGGTAAGGGCGGAGCGTGTGCAGGAGGGAATCCATGCCCGTCAGGCTGCAAAGCAGGGAGTAGTCAAACTGCATAAACAGGCGTTCCCCTTCAGGCGGAGCGAAAAGCGAATGCAGCTCTCCCGGGGGAATCAACAGTATGTCGCCCGGGACAACATGGATGGTTTCTCCGTTGGTCCGGGCCGTATAGTCGTTTCGGATCGGCATGATAAGCTCCAGCGCTGTGTGCCAGTGGAGAGGAAAGTCTTCGGGATCTGTGTTGAGAAAAACCTTAATCCCTTTCATTTCCCGGTAGGCCACGGTTTCATGCGTGCCGTTCAGTATTTCTATCATTATGTATCACCTCGCCTTGCGGCAGTAATGGGGGCCGTATTTTTGCTATTAGTATAGCATCTGAAATGATAGCCGTAAAGTGTGAGAGCGGCTGGCGCTGCTTTACGCAGTGGAATATTGGTGTGGAGAAGGGAAGATATGGAAAAAGGGGAAAATATGATATAATTCGATTTAAGATTCTTTTAGTGTTTTTATATAGTGGAAGATTTATGAGCGTGGTTTGGGGCGCGGAAGGGAGCACTTGTGGATATTAAAGAATTGAGGATCGTGGATATTCAGCCGTCGCAGTTCTATATTTCTGAGGAGAAGCTGGAGCAGATTGGGCGTTGGTTTGAGCCGGGGGATTTGTCCGGGTTTGAGGCGGTGCCGGTGAAGGAGCTGGATGGGCAGGTTATTTTTACGGACGGGCATACCCGGGCTTATGCGGCCTGGCTTGCGGGACTTGAGAGGATTCCGTTGGTCTGGGATGAGGATGAGCTGGACTGGGAGGCTTACAGGCTTTGTGCGGATGCCTGCAGAAAGCGGGGAATCCGCAGTGTTGCGGATTTGGAAGAGCGGGTGATTTCGGGGGAGGATTATGAACGGCTATGGAATAACTGGTGCGAGGTCCTGCATGAGGTTTTGGGGCTGCAGAGGGCAGACGGATTGGATTGATTGCAGGGGAAAGGATACGGGAGGATTGTTATGGAGAGGATGCTTCAGGAGGCAAACAGGCTGGTTTGCCGTTGGGATGGAGAGACGCTGATTGTGGAGCCGTGGGGAGAAAACGGACTGCGGGTGAGAAGCGCCATGCTGCGGGAGCCGGAGGATACGGATTATGCACTTTTGCCGCAGGAGAGGGCGGAGGCTGTAATCACGGTTGGGGAAGAGAGAAGTGAAATCAGGAATGGGAAAATTATTGGGGTGATGGAAAAGGGGAAAAATTCCGGCGCTGTGCTTTCTTTTTACAACAGTGAGGGGAAATTGCTTTTGGCAGAGGCGGGAGAGGGCGGCGCGCTCAACCGGAGGAGCCGTTTTTTCAAGCCGGTCATCGGCGGGGATTACCAGCTGGCTGTGACTTTCGCATCCGATCCGGAGGAAAAGCTGTATGGGATGGGGCAGTATCAGCAGGATTTTCTGAATATAAAGTATTGCAACCTGGAGCTGGCGCAGAGAAATTCCCAGGCAAGCGTGCCTTTTCTGCTTTCCAGCCTGGGGTATGGTTTTCTGTGGCATAATCCGGCGGTGGGGCGTGCGAACTTCGGGGCCAATACTACGGAGTGGTTTGCCCAGAGCACGAAGCAGCTGGACTATTGGATTACGGCAGGAGATACACCGGATGAAATTGAGTGCGCTTATTCAGCGGTCACGGGCAGGGTGCCCATGATGCCGGAATATGGGCTGGGCTTCTGGCAGTGCAAGCTGCGTTATTGGAACCAGGAACAGATTCTTTCGGTGGCCGAAACCTATCATCAAAAGGGGATTAAGCTGGATGTGATTGTATGTGACTTTTTCCATTGGCCAAGAATGGGGGATTTCCGGTTTGATGAGGAATTTTTCCCGGATCCGGAAGGAATGGTGAAAAGGCTGGAGGAGCTTGGCGTGCAGCTGATGGTTTCCGTATGGCCGGAGGTGGCCTGGACCAGTGAAAACTATGAGGAAATGAAGCAGAAGGGGCTGTTGGTTAAGGCGGAGAAGGGGATTGATCTGGCAAAGCTTTTTAATGAAAACAGTACCTTTACCGATGTGACGAATCCGCAGGCACGAGATTATCTCTGGGAAAAATGCAGGAAAAATTATCTGGAAAAAGGGATCAGGCTTTTCTGGCTGGATGAGGCGGAGCCGGGCTTTACCACCTATGATTATGACAATTACCGCTGCAGGATGGGAACGCAGGCGCAGGTGGGGAATCTGTATCCCCAGCTGTTTACGCGGACCTTTTATGAGGGGCTGCGCAGGGAAGGGGTGGAGAAGCCGGTGAACCTGGTGCGCTGTGCCTGGGCCGGGAGCCAGAGGTACGGGGCGCTTGTCTGGTCCGGGGATATCCACTCTGACTGGAAAACCTTCCGCAGGCAGGTATGCGCGGGGCTGAATATGGGGATTGCGGGAATTCCCTGGTGGACAACGGATATCGGCGGTTTTACGGGAGGGGATCCGGAGGATGCGGCCTTTCGTCAGCTGTTGGTCCGCTGGTTTGAGTGGGGAACCTTCTGCCCGGTGATGCGCCTTCACGGCGACCGGCTTCCTGCAGAAAGAGTGACGGGAAAGGATGGCAGGCAGCATCAGCATACGGGCGGGCCCAATGAAATATGGAGCTTCGGGGAGGAAAATGAAAAGATACTGGCAGCCTATATCCGGCTGCGCGATGCCATGAGGCCTTATACCAGGCGGCTGATGGAAGAAGCGCATCGGTACGGCAGGCCGGTGATGCGCCCCATGTTTTATGAATTTCCCGGACAGGAGTGCTGCTGGGAAATGAAAGAACAGTATATGTTCGGAAGCGATATGCTGGTAGCCCCGGTTTTGTACGAGGATGCGATGGAAAGAGAGGTTTACCTCCCGGAAGGCCATACCTGGACGCTGCTTCATGACGGTATGGCCTATGAGGGAGGACAGACGGTTTCCGTAAAGGCGCCGCTTTCCGTGATACCCGTATTTTTGCGGGATGGCAGCTGCCGGGAGCTGATCGGCCGGATATAACCGGCTGCATGCAGCCGGAAGCCATGATTTTTACCTGTCAGGCATGCGCCCGGAAGCCATGATTTTTACCTGTCAGACATGCGCCCGGAAACTGTGTTTTTACCTGGCTGACATGCAGCCGAAGGCTATATTTTTTACCTGTCTGATTTTACAGGGAAATAAATGCTGTATGGCTCATAGCCCACATCATGCAGCGGGATGAAACGGATGCCCCGTTCCTGGCCGGTGGTGCGGAAGGTGGATTTCCAGCTTCCCCATTCCCGTTCGTTATCGTGGACAAGGATCTGTTCCGGACAGGAGAGGTCTGGAACGTGCAGTGTGCGCTCCTCGTCGGTAAGACCCGCCAGCACTACGGGACCGTAAAGGAAGGCCGTCATAGTTTCATCATCGGGCAGGGGGCATGCCTTTACTGCTTTCGGCAGCAGGATGCGTACCACATCCCCGTCCTTCCAGGTGCGTTTCAGCGGGACAAAAGAGACGGCGTCGCTGCCGCGCCAGATTTCTTCGCCGTTTACCAGAATCTGTGCTTCGCCTGCAATCCACCAGGGGATGCGGATCTGGAGGGTCATTTCCACCGCCTTTGCTGTTTCAATTTTCAGACAGGGAACCAGACAGTCCGGCTGGGAAGGATACTTGCGGGTGTCCTCCAGTACGGACTGTTTTTCCGAGGAGGTGCTTGCAAGGTGGGAACTGCCTGTAAGCGGATCCTGTTTCTGCAGCAGGGTGACAGGAGTATCCTTTATGCTAAAGGTAACCTGGCTGTCACGGTACTGGCAGACGTAGAGCGTATCCCCCGACTGGTAGTAGAGTCCTCTGTTGAAAGCGGCGTTGGCCTGCACCAGCGTGCCGTGACAGCAGAAGAAATCGCTTTTCTGGCTTGACCAGCCTTTGCGGCTGCCCGCCTGCATGGGAAGAAAATAGGTAAGAAGCCCATGGGAAGGGTAAGGGCTGGTAAAGCCGTGGCTTAAAGTGCTCTGCCAGTACCCCTGCGCCATCAGGCCGTTGTAAAGCAGACGTTCCTGATAATCCGCATAAGAGGGATCCCCGGTCCAGCGAAACAGGAATCCGGCAAGCCGCATCATGTTGTAAACAGTGCAGTGTTCCTGTCCTTTTTGTCCAAGTCTCGCGCTTAAGCGTTTCATGGGCGTCCAGATTTCTCCACAGGTCTGTCCTCCGGTGGCGTACATACCCCGGTCCGTTACAGCAAGCTTCCAGTAATTCTCCGCTATGGTACGCCATTTTTCATCCCCTGTCACATCATAAGCGCGGGCGCAGCCGATGACTTCGGGGATGGTGGTGTTGGCATGCATGTTTGTCAGCACATCTTCTCCGCGAAGGAGCGGATCGAACAGACGCTCCCTGTAATAACGCTCCATCAGCGTCTTATATTTTTCTTTTCCGGTAACGGCAAAAAGCTCCACCCAGATTTCCAGCATGCCGCCGGTCTCAAAATCCAGGATATCATTCATTTCTTCCCGGCTGAAACGGCCGGTCCAGTCGTAAAACCAGTCCGCAAAATTTTCAGCAATTTCCAGTGCAGTTTCATTTTCCGCGTATTCATACATGTCCAGCAGGCCCATAAATACCTTGTGGATTGTATAATGGGGCGCCCATACCTGCTTCCCCTGGGCAATCCGGTACAGGTATTTTTCCGGAATCGGTCCGGCCCATTGTCCGCCGTTTGCCTTCTGGCATTCCGCCAGCTCGTCCACAATCGCATCGGCTTTGGCCTTGATTTCCTTGTCCCCCACAGCATGATAACGCATGGCGGCAGCGGACAGCCAGTGCCCCAGAAAGTGTCCCCGCAGCTGGCAGGTGGGAAATTCCCAGCCGCCGTGCATTCCTTCTATGACGTTGTCGGAAGTATCCCTTCCGGCCTCCAGATTGAAATTAAGCAGAAGAAAGCGGTTTTCCAGATGCATCATATAGCTTCTGTTTTCTTCTTCACGGCGCTTCAGCTCCGAATCATATAATCTGGTGCGAAGGCCGTCCAGTTCTTTTAAATGTTTGTTTGGTTTCATGTGTCCCCTCCTGATGGCAGTATAATGATTAAAATGGTACCGGTTAAGACCACGCGCCATATATAAAAAGGCGATAGGGCTGCGTTTAAACAATGCCTGGGAGTATACCGGTTATCCTGGTTTTCCGGATCCGACGTTATATGTCTCTCCGGTATATCATTATTTTCATTATATAAATGCCGAATAGACAGAGGAATGGACAGAGTGGTAGAAAGCATGTATAAAGTGGAAAAAAACAATTATTTCCTATTTAAGTAAGCGGCTGATGGCTTACACAGAAAGAAGGTTAATTTTTTTGTGGTCAGGAAAGCTGCAACGCAGATAAATACATGCTTTCAGTAAGAATGCAGGACGTATTTTTTCTTATTAGGCCTCAGGCAGGTCAAAAAACAGCTTTCAGACAATAAAAAAAGGCATACCAAATATGGCTGCCATCTTCCAAAGATCATAACGAAGCAATAATTTCCTTCGTAAATTACTACCTTTTGCGAAATGAATTCCTGATTATTTACTGCGAAATCCAATTCGTTAAGCTAGGATTTATTATAATTTAAGTTTTGTATTTTGTCAATCTATGTTTAAAATTTAAAGTTATTATTTGTTTTTATCAGAAAAAATATGCTGCCCGGCATGCCGGGTAACGTTAATTCTGAGATGTTAATTTATAAACCGTCAAAGCTGGCGTCAGAAAATGGAGGAAGACTATGGCAAAAAGAGGCGAAAATATTTACAGAAGGAAAGACGGACGTTGGGAAGGCCGGTACCGTACTCCGGCAAATGAAACAAAAAAAGGCCCCTATCATTCCGTATATGGCAAATCCTACCGGGAAGTCAAGGAGAAGCTGCTGGCTAAAAAGCATGAACTGGCCATAGGCAGGGGAAAAAAATCCCAACTGCCGTCTGATATGACACTGGGAGAGGCCGCCAGGCTCTGGCTGGCCGAAAACCGGGGAAAGTGGAAGGAATCCACCTATGCCACTTACCGTTCAATTGTTGAAAAGCATATCCTGGCTATTTTGGAAAATATGCCTGTAGGCAGTTTTTCAGGAGAAAAATACAGCAGACTTTTTGAGCATTACGGAGGATGCAGCCAGGAAAGGCCTTTTTCCGAAACCTACCTTCGCCAGATTCATATTGTATACGGACAGATATTTCATCTGCTTGACAGAAAATATCACTGCGGAATGCCGGAACGTCCCTGCCCGGCCCAGGGGAGAAAACGCCGTCAGGCCGCGCCGCCTGACACGACTTCATTACAGGTACTGGAAGGCTGTCTGATGGACAGGGCAGGAAAAGGCGACGCAACCAGCATTGGAATATTGCTGTCCGGCTGCTGCGGGCTGCGCATCGGAGAAATATGTGCGCTTCGGTGGGAAAATGTGGATTTTGAGCGGGGAACAGTACGGGTTACGGAAACAATGCAGAGAATCAGGACCTTTCAGGGAGCTAAGACAGGGACGAAAATCATCCTCAGCGAACCAAAATCCAGGACTTCCAACAGAGAGGTCCCGCTTCCGGCTTATCTGCTGTCTTTTCTGCATGGGCTCAGAGGGGATGGAAAGGAATTTATACTGCAGGGGAAAAGGAAAAATTATCTGGAACCGCGTTCGCTTCAGTACCGGTTTAAGAAGCTGCTCCAGGATCTGAAGCTTCCTTATTTTAATTTTCACATGCTCAGACATGTATTTGCAACGAATTGTATTTCCAGAGGCTTTGATATGAAAACGCTCAGCGAACTGCTGGGACATTCCAACGTTACCACGACAATGAGAATATATGTCCACTCCAACATGGAACGGAAAAAACAGTTGATGGCGGATTACAGGATGGCATCCTGACAGAGTGCTTCTGTATGCCGTCAAAAAAATGGTCATTTTTGACAATTAATGTGTAGTAAAGCGGTTTTGGCATGCTTTTTCGCAAAAGGTAGTATTTTACGAAGAGGGATAAATTATTCATTCTTCGGCTGCAGAAGATGGAAGGTACAAGCATGTCCGGAACAAAAACATACAACCGTTTAATGGCGGGAAACCGTTTGTATCAGCGGAGAAAACAGTTGGGATGGAGCAGAGCCTATGTTTCCGGGAAAATCGGAAAGGTTGAAAAATATTATTCGGATATCGAACGGGGCAGCTGCGGCATGAGCATTGAAACGCTTCTGGCGTTATCAAAGCTTTATTCCTTATCCCTGGACTATATTATTTACGGCAACGAGGAGAATAACAAGGGCGAAATACCGGATAAAGGGATGGCAGTGATGAATATTCTGAAGAATTTAAGACCGGAGGAGTATGAATGCTGCCTTGATATGATGCTTTTGTTTGCCGACAGGCTCGGGAGGGGGGGGGTAAAACGGATGACAGAAAACGCCCGATATTACCATGGTACTCATATATATGGAGGGATATTCAAATTATGTGTTAACAATGCATGATTGAATATAAAATTAATGACGCGCAAGGAGGAGAAGAAGATGAAAAGTAAGTCATTAAAAAAAGTGCTTGCAACAGCACTTGCACTGAGCCTTGTCATGGCTCCGGTGATGGGAGTGAATGCTACTACAACCAATAGCAATTCATCCACAGATTCCAACACATCAGTATCCGCAGCAGAGGCTGTGACGATTCCTGAAACAAGCAGTGTAAAGGTTGGGGGCAAGCTCCTGACTACTACAGTAAAGGGAGCCTACATGTCAAAGACAATTCCCGGAACCGTAGTTATGACAGACAAAGCGGCATTGGCAGCAGCATATGGTCTGGCAGCAGGCGAACAGCCCTATGTGAGGATCTATGACATTTCCGAAAAGAAGAGCCCGGCCGCAATGGCAAGCATCAATGCAGCGGCAGGTGCTGTCGGCGGTACAGTGGTAGCGACCGTAAATATGGAAATGGGCAAGCTGGCAGGCGGCAAATTCTCATTGCTGGCACAGGGCGGAGCACCGATTACCATGGTATTCGGAATTCCCAAAACAGCAGTGAAGGCAGGCTATGCATATGCAATGATCTGCGTACGTCCCGGCGGTGTAATCGAGGTCCTTCCTGATCTGGATGCAGATCCGAATACGGTAACCTTTAATACAACAGGCGGACTTGGCGCATATGCAATGATTATGTATCCCGCAGTTTAATTTTACAGGTTGCTGTGGAAACACCATAACAAAGAGGTCTGGGAGATGATTGGCAGTCAGCTGCCGGTTATTTCCCAGTATTCTCGTAAAGGACATGTATGCTGTTTAAAAGAAAGATAAATAAAGCTTCTGCTTATCTGCTGTTTATAATGCTCTTATGTTTCTGCCTGTGCCAGTATGGGCTGCAGAGGCTGTTTGGCTTCTCTCTGTTTCCTGATGAATTCGGCTACTGGGCGCCTGCGGCAAAAATGCTGGGCTGGGACTGGTCGGAAGCGACCTCCCTGGGATCGTACTATTCCTTTGGCTACAGTCTGATCCTGACGCCGGTTTTATATTTTGTAAAGGACTCAATTACCGCCTACCGGGCTGCGGTAGTGCTGAATATGGTTATGATGTGCATGGGACTGTATCTTCTGTACTGTCTTATGCAGAAGCTTTTTCCGGAAACGGAAAAAGAAAGGGCCGCGATTATCAGCGGTATTGCCGTACTGTATCCGCCCTGGATTTTTTATATGCAGATGACAATGACAGAAGCATTACTTCTGTTTTTATATATACTGATTTGCTGGATTTTTATATGCTTTCTGGAAAAGCCCCAGGCAATGACTGCGGTTTTTCTGGTGCTGGCGCTGGTATACATATACTTTGTGCACATGAGAAGTATCGGTATTATTGCAGCAGGTGGAATTGCGCTGGCTTTATGGGCAATTGCGGGGAAAAGCCCCGGCCGCCGCAGAAAGACGCTGCTGGTATTAGGGGCGCTGCTGTGTCTGTTCCTTTTGGGGCTGCGAATGAAAAATGTAATGATTGATTTGCTTTACCATAGGGCTTCCAGTGAGGTGCTTGGCTACAATGATTATTCAGGTCAGTGGTACAAGCTGCGCTATCTGTTAAGCCCAGGAGGCTTTAAAAGCTTTCTGGCAGGCTGTGCTGCTAAAATACTTTACCTTGGAATGGCAACATATGGCCTGGCATATCGTGGTTTTTATTTTGTTATAAAAAAATCTTTGGGGATCTTTAAAAACCGAAAAAAAGGGACGACAGGTGATCTTTCGTATATCTGGGTATTTTTAATGCTGGCATCGGCGGCACAGTTTTTAGTTACGGCTGTTTACACGATAGAAAGCGCAGACAGTATTAATAACAGGCTGGATCTATTCATACACGGCAGATACAGTGAACTGATGGTTCCGGTCCTGATTGCGGTCGGCTTAATGCAGCTTCTGGAAAGCAGGAGAGTATGGCTGGGAACGGCGGTAAGTGCAGCGGGAACGGCGTTGCTTACATGGATTGCGGCCTGTGTGGTAGAGAACAGTAAAACGGGTATGACCAATATTCACGGATATATGATGATCGGCATGAGTTATATGCTGAAGGAAGACGGTAGCTGTCTGACAGTTTTTTTATGGAAGGCCTGGATTTTTGGAATCGTGCTGATGACGGCCACGGCGCTGATTGCTGTATTATATCGGAAAAAACGGTATATGAATTGCTTTTTAATGTTGCTTATTATTTTGGAAATCGGGTTAGGGCTTCAGACTGGAGAACACTATATCTACAACGGAAATTCCTTTGGTTATGGGGATGTGCGTATGGCGGATAAGGTGAAGGAGCTTACGGAATTGGAATCCGATCGTATTATTTTTATTAATGAGGGCGGAACACCTTATATTGAGCAGGTACAATTCAGGCTGAGAGATCGGAATGTAGAGGTTTGGGATCAGCAGGAACTGGAGAAGAAATGGGGATCTCTGCAGGAAAAGGATAAAGTGCTTGTGGAAGCTGAAAGCCAATATAAGGAAAGGCTGGAAACAAAGTTTGAAAAGAGCTGGGAGGATGGTCATTTATATCTGTATTACAATTCACAGTAAATGGCGTATGGAAACTGTTTAAACGCGGCAGCGGCAGGAACGAAAGAAAGGAAGGCTGTTATGAAGCTGATTATTCAAATTCCGTGTTATAACGAAGCGGAAACACTGGAGGTGGCACTGAATGATCTTCCAAGGAAGCTGGATGGAATTGACGAGATTGAGTATTTAATTATCAATGACGGAAGTCACGATGATACGGTGGAAGTGGCCCGGAACTGGGGCGTACATCATGTGGTGAATTTCAAGCAGAACAAAGGGCTGGCCAAGGGTTTTGTGGCAGGGCTGGACGGCTGTCTGAAATGCGGTGCGGATATTATTGTAAATACGGATGCGGACAACCAGTACTGCGGCAGGGACATTGCCCTTCTCATCCAGCCGATACTTGATGGAGAAGCGGATATGGTGATCGGGGAACGCCCTATTGATGAGACGGAGCATTTTTCACTGGTGAAGAAAAAATTACAGCATTTCGGAAGCTGGGTAGTGCGCAAAGCCTCCAATACGGAGATACCCGATGCACCCAGCGGTTTCAGAGCTTTTTCCAGAGAAGCCGCAATGCGGATGAATGTGGTGAATGATTATACATATACCTTGGAGACAATCGTACAGGCAGGGCGGGAAAAAATTGCCATTTCCAGCGTACCGATCAGAACGAACGCAGAACTGAGACCCTCCAGACTGTTTAAAAGCATCTGGGGGTACGTGAAAAAATCGGTACTGACGATACTTAGGGCTTACATGATGTATAAGCCATTGATGTGCTTTACGCTGCTGGCGATCCCCAGTGTCGTCATAGGAATGGGAATTGGTGTGAGATTCCTGTATTTCCTGGCAAACGGAACAGGCGGAGGACATATACAATCACTTATTCTGGCCTGTACTTTGATTATAATCGGGTTTCTGACTTTTATGATCGGTCTCGTTGCTGACGTGATTGCCGCAAATAGGAAAATACTTCAGGATGTGCAGTATCATGTGAAACGGTTGGAGTATGAAAGGGAAATGCCGGTCAGGGACGATAAGAAAAAAGATGGAAGTAAGGATATTCTTTATTTCAGTCCGGAGCGCGGAGAGGAAGCGGCGGTGCGGTAAGGCCGGAATAGATGGGATAAGGCTTGGAAGTTCGTAAGTGCTGATTAATGCAGTATCGCAGGCAAGCATACGATAGACAGGAGGGATGAGAATGAAAAGGATTCCATGGTCAAGGAGCGTCGGACGGATATTAGTACGATTTTTTATGTGTTTTTCGTTTATCATGATGCTGTTTTTATTTTCCGGGTATAGCTCTTTGGAGGCGAGAGCGGAAGCAGAGGATGAAACACAGACGGAGAATATTCAGGGAAATTTAATGGAGGCGGCAGTTGATACGATTGGCCGTGAACAGCGGTCGGAGAATGCTGCATCTGTCATAGACCTTCCGGCAGGAACGCATATTTTGGTTGTAGGTGAGGAAACGGAAGGATGGTATGAAATTTATTCCCAAGGGAAAAAGGCATATGTACCTTCTAAGGATTTGAGAACACCGGCGATTCTGGATGCTGCAGAATTAGAGCAGGAAATGAAGAAAATAGAGGAAGAGGACAAAGCTTTTATTGAATCCCTGGAAATGCAGAGGAAGGTGATTGCACGCTCGAAGGTGTGGCGGACTGTTATCATAGTTTTAATTGCAGGAGTATTTGTTACGGGAGTTATTTCGGCATTACGTAAGACGAAAAATGAGGAAAAGACTGTAAATGGTAAGAAAAGTACAGGTAAGATAAGGTAAACAATATGGAGAATATAGTTCTTGTAGGACCGGTATATCCGTATAAAGGAGGAATTTCCCATTATACGGGACTGATGTACCGCGCGCTTTCTGAAAAATATAAGGTTACTATGGTTTCCTATAAGTTTCAATATCCTAAACTGCTTTATAAAAAAGAACAGAGAGATTATGAAAATGATAGCTTTAAAATAAAAGATACCAATTATTGGATTCATACTGCCAACCCGGTTAACTGGATTACAGTTGCATCGAAGATAAAAAAAAGCAAGCCGGATCTGGTAATCATCCAATGGTGGCATCCATACTTTGCTCCATGTTATTGGAGTCTGGCAAGGGCCTTGGGAAAAATTAAAATTTTATTTGTATGCCATAATGTATTTCCCCATGAGAGGTTCCCATTGGATAAAATGCTGACGAGGATGGTTTTGAAACAGGGGGATTACTTTATAGTGCAGTCAGGAAAGGATGCAGGAGATTTAAAAGGGATTATGCCGGATGCCAGATATGAACAGACGGTTCATCCAACCTATAATGCCTTTAAGTTTGAAAATATGTCAAAGAAAAGTGCCAGGGAGCGTTTGGGAATATCATCACAGGAAAATATACTTCTCTTTTTTGGCTTTATAAGGGATTATAAGGGACTGAAATACCTGATAGAGGCTATGCCTGAAATATGTGCGGAAGTATTGAATATTAAGTTGATGATCGTTGGTGATTTCGGAAGTGAGGATAATAAAAAAACGTATGTCAGCCTGATAAACGATAAGAATATGAAAGCGTTTGTTGATATTTATGATGGCTACATACCCGATCGGGAGATAGAAAAATTTTTCGCTGCCTGTGATCTTGTAGTCCTGCCTTATGAGGATGCGACGCAGAGCGGAATTGTGCAGATAGCATACGGATTTGAAAAGCCTGTTGTGGTTACTGATGTTGGAGGACTGCCTGATGTGGTTGAGGACGGAAAAACAGGATATGTGGTGGAACCGCGGAATCCGGGGGCATTGGCAAAAGCTGTTATTCAATATTTTGAAGGGAAAAAAGAAGTTGGGTTTACAGAGAATGTTAGGAAAGGGGCTTATCGCTTTTCCTGGGATAGGATTTCAGAAGCAGTAGGAAATTTGTTTGATTTAGATGAAAGAAATAAGTAAGTAGAGGATGGAAGAAGTATATGGAGTCCAGATATAGATATAATGATTGGGAAAAAGCTAATAATTTATTTAAAAATAATCATATTAAGTCTATAGAAATTGCCTCTTCTGTCACACTTGAAAATCCCGAAGTGACATTTGCAATTCCTGCATATATGAGGCCGGACACAATTCAAGATACAGTCAAAAGCATACTGGCACAAAATAGTCAGTATGCTTTTGTAATCATTATTGTTGATGATAGCGGAGAGGATGATTCCGTTAAGAGAAAGGCTTTGGAGTTATTAAACAAATACTCGAATATTATTTTATATAAAAACGAAAGAAATTTGGGCCAGGCAGCAAATTGGAATCGGTGCGTTGAATTAGCAAAGACAGAATGGGTGGTTTTATTACATGATGATGATATGGTTTGTGAGGAGTATCTTGAAAAGGTATATCCCGTAGCAACGTATTATCAATGTACTGAGGTTGGTGTATTTCAATATAAGAAAGATAATTTAGTCCACAAAGAAAAATTAAGCCGGAAATTTAATAATAATCAATCTTTTGCACAAATGATTTTAAGCAAAATGCGTAGGGGAAGACCTTTTAAAGTTTTATCAAAGGATATATTCCAATTTATTACGCCTTCACCGGGGTGTTGGTTCCTTAATAGGGATGAAGTAATAAAAAACGGTGGGTTCAACCCGGAGTTTGGGGTGACTCTGGATGGTGTATTTCATTTTAAAAACATAATCTATGGTAAAGTTATGATAATTCCTGAATTTTTGATGATACGCCGAATCGAAGAAAATACCTTTCTTAAGGAAGATGCCCAAGTTGCAGTTATTGATATGTTATATCATTTTGGGCTGAATATGTTAAGCCGATATTCTGGGGTCAAACAAAAATATTATAAAATTTTATTGGATGTTTCGACTGTTTATCTGGCCAATGGAATCAAGTTAAAGTATGAAGGAATGCTTGATGTTAAGGAATTATTGAAAAATTATGGAGTTAATAAATTTCTATGTTTTCTTCCGCCTCAATTGGTATTTATTCTGAATTGTTTATTATTATCGAAATTGATTTTTAGAAAGACTGAAAAGAAGATGGGGTGATAGCTTTTAAATGTTTATCTGTGTGAGGTAAGAACTATGGATCTGGTTTCAATCATTGTTCCTGTATTTAATATGGAAACTCTCCTGAGGAGATGTTTAAACAGTATAGTGGAGCAGTCTTATTACAATCTGGAAATTATCCTTATAGATGACGAATCAACAGATGGATCAGGAAGCATATGTGATGAATACTGCAAAAAGGATAATAGAATAACAGTAATCCATAAAAAAAATGGCGGGCTTAGTGCTGCAAGAAATACAGGAATAAAACTTGCAAAAGGAAGCTATATTGCATTCATTGATTCAGATGATTTTGTGCATCAAGATTTTATAAGAATTTTATATGATTTTATAGTAGAATATCATGCTGATATTTCCATATGCGATTATGAAAAAGGGAGCGGTAATAGTATACATCCTAATGATAAGGACAAGTTGTTTTCGGTAAAATCTTCAGAGGATTTGTTAAAAGAATGGCATGATAAGAATAAAAAAATAGAAACTGTAGTATGGAACAAATTATATAAAAAGGAACTCTTTAATGGTATTAAGTTTCCTGAAGGTTATTGTTTTGAGGATATTCATATTGCTCATTTACTTTTTGCAGCCGCGGGAAAGGTTGTTATTGTTAACCGGAAATTATATTATTATTATCAGCGCTCTGATAGTATTGTCCATACTATTACAAAAGAAAAAATACAAGAAGGTTTGTACGCGCAGGATGTAAGATTACAGTATTTTAAAGAAAATGGGTATGAGAATGCAGTTAGAAGATTGCTTGTAAAAAAACTGAAATTTTGCATGAAAAGTTACTTTATAATCCAATCCTTTGAGTTAAAAGAATTCAAAAAAGATATACTTTATCTTTGCCGGGACATCTATAAAGAGGTTGGAAAATATTCTGATTTATCTTTATTTGATAAAACTATACTATATATCTTTCATAAAGGCAATAAGGCAGGCAACGTTTTTTTTCATATGTTAAGTACTTTTCACATATGGTATACAATATAGCGGAGGAGACAGGTGAAAAAAAATATACTTATTATAGGCAATACCAATATATATGGCGGGGTTGGCCATATGATAAGGGAATATTGTGAAAGGATTTATTCTGATAATATTCATTTTGATATTTTGTATTATGACGAATGTGGAAGAGAAACTGAAAAGTACCTGAAAAAAATAAATGCCGCATATTTCCATGTGCCTCAATATTCTAAAAACCCGTTACAATTTGTTAACTATATGAAGAAATTTTGTAAACTGAACAAGTATGATTTGGTTCATTGCCATGCGAGTACGGCAATGCTGCTTATGTATGCATTACCAATTAAAATAATAAATAAAACACCTATTATTTATCAAAGCCATGATTCCGGCGCTGATGAATCATTAATATTACATTGCCTTTTTAGACCTTTGATTAAAGTTTTCTGTATAAAATATCTTTCTGTTTCATGGGATGCAGGAATTTGGATGTTTCGGAAAAGTGGGATTAAGTCCGACAAACATGTTTTTTTACAAAATGGCCTTGATTCTTCTGTTTATATGTTTAATGCAAAAAAAAGGGAAATGATTAGAACTGAGTTAGGAGCAGGGGAACGGTTTTTAATTGGCAACGTCGGAAGATTTGAAAAACAAAAAAACCATAAATTTATTATCGATATATTTGAAAAAGTACATCAAGTGGATTCAAAGGCCAGTCTTTTATTAATTGGTCAGGGCAGTCTGAAAAAGCAAGTACAAACTCTTGTTAAAGAAAAAAAATTGGAAGAGGTTGTTATATTTTGTGACTATAAAAAAAATATTTCAGATTATTATAGTGCAATGGACTTATTTTTGTTCCCGTCAAAGCACGAAGGCATGGGCCTGGTGGCAGTCGAGGCTCAATTGGCAGGCTTACCGGTAGTGGCATCAAAAAATGTACCAAAAGAGGTTAAAATATCAAAGTTTTTTTCTCAGTGCAGTTTGTCAGACAGTCTTGATACATGGGTTAATAAGATAATGAAATTAAAACAGGCAGGAAGATGTACATATTCGAAAGAAATGTTCAAAAGCTCCGGATATGAAATAAATCAATCTGCAGCTAAACTAAAGAAATTATATGAAAGTTTTTGAGAAATCATAAAATGGACAAAAAGATAAGAATAAAATACGTAATTATTATATTGATACTATGCATTATTCCTCAGTGTTTTGTTGTTATGCAACAATACCCATTATTAGTAGGGGATGATGTTGGTGTAATTTCTCTTCCCGCTTTTTTATCTGGAAGACGATGGGAGGATATATGGAAGGTTGTTGCATATTATGGCGGAGGATACCATATTTTATTAACCCCCTTATTTCTTTTAACAAATAATCCGCTTATTATTTATAGAGGAACTTTACTTTCATATGTTTTGTTAGAGGCAATAATTGCGCTTATTGTTTATTATATACTAAGACATTATTATCAATGTGATGAGGTTTATGCGAGCGCTCTTAGCGTCCTGAGTTCATATTTTACATATGCAAAACCAACCTATATATCGAATGAAATTGTTTTGCTTCTAGGCCTGTGGCTTGTAATTCTGGTTATATTTAAGTTATTGGAATATGGGAATATAAAACGAAAAAAAATATTATTCTCAATTTTATTATGTTTTGTCAGCTGCTATCTAATTACAATACATCTTAGAGCATCAGCACTGCTTATTGCTATTTTTTTTACAATTTTTCTTTATTATTTACTTAAAAAAAAGAGTTTGACATCGCCTGTGGTTACAGCAGTCTGTTTCCCGCTTTTTTATCTTGCCGCACAAATATTTAATAACGTAGTAAAAAATACTGTATGGATAGCAGATAGCTCGGCAGAAATTAATAATTCAAATATTCTTGGCGGAATTGAGAACGTTACAAAGCTTTTTAATATACAGTATTGGCATGCCTGGGCAGCTATATTTTTGGGGCAATTATCCACAGTATCTATCATGAGCATTGGAATTCTTTGTCCGGTTTTTATATGGGGCTTAGTAGTTCTTTATAATTTCATTAGGAAACAAGAAAATATAACAAAAGTAAAAACATCTACAGCTATCATTGCTACGCTGTTAGTAACCAGTATTATTATTACGCTTGGAGGGCAATCCATTACATGGCTGGAACACGCGCATGACTCCATAAACATGGGGGCTTATAATAGCAACGATGATCCAAATATAAATTTTGCCAGGGTGTTTACTTATTTAAGGTATTTTTCATTTTATACAAATCCATTATTAATTATAGGCCTGGTCAACTTAAAGAAAAATACTAGAGTGAACCATAAAATAATGAAATGGGGAGCTGCGTTATTTTGCATTCTGCAATTATTTTGGGTTTTGTTTGTTTTTCCATATATATGCAATATTAGATCAGCAGCAGATGTATACATTCCTTTTTCATTGGAGAACTATGGTATAGGAGAGGCTGGTCCAAAGGTATATTTGCCTGCGGTTTTTATTTGCACAATATTTTTTTTATTGATTTTATTTCTATTTATGAGAAGGAAAAGTTCGGTGGGTCTCATTATATTATGTGTTTTTGTAGTATATCAATATATCTATTATGGTACCGTACATGATAATCCATGGTGGAATAGAGGCGATGGTTCCTATAATTTAATGAGCTCTTATTTAAATGAACTTCCGTTCGATCATATTTATGTGCCCTATCAAGCTATGGCATATGAATTTCAATTTTTATTTAATGATATTTCAGTAGAAATTTCGTTACCTGATGATAATGCTGAAGAAGCTGTAATATTTACAAATTTATATCCAATTGATGGAGAAAAATATTGGACAAGTTTTGAAGAACAAGGATATCATTCAATAAAGATTGATGAAAACGAGTATGTTTTTATTAAAGGAGAAAAATACATACAATGGTTTTCTAAAATTCTTGAGAAGCAACAATAATTTAGGAGCATGCTGATGAAAGATGTAAGGCTTTCTATTATTACCGTTTGTTATAATGCGGAAAATAAAATTGAAAAAACAATTTTTTCTGTTTTGGAACAAATATGGACAAACTTCGAATATGTTATTGTGGATGGACAATCCACGGATAGAACTCTGGAACTTATTTATAGGCATAAAGGCGATTTTACCGACAGAGGAATTAGCTGCAGAATAATTAGTGAACGAGATAGAGGAATTTATGACGCTATGAATAAAGGGGCTGATTTAGCCCTGGGTAATTGGATTATCTATTTAAATGCGGGAGATATCTTTTTTAATAGTGATGTCCTATTGAGGGTTAGCAAATGGTTTGATAAAAATGTTGATGTTTTATACGGAGATACAATAGAAATAAACAAAAATAAGTGGCGCGTATCATGCGGTAAAGGTATTGATGAAATTACATCCGGCATGATATTTTGCCACCAATCTGCTTTTATAAAGAAAAAAATTATGATAGAAAATCTTTATCAAGAAGAATTTAAAATATGCGCAGATTATAATTTTTTCTTGAAAATATTTCTGGCGGGGGCAATATATAAAAAATTAGATTTTATAATTTCAGTTTTTGAATTGGATGGCATATCAAGTCAAAATGGATTTGGTGTCAGGAGAGAAAATGTTAATATTCTATTTCACAATAAGATAATTACGACACACAGAAAAAATTATTGCCTGCTTCGAATAAGTGTTGAAGAAAAATTAAAACGATTACTTCCGCGCGGGTTATTTGATTTGAAAAAGAAAATAGCCCAAAGAACATGGATTGATATTAGAGAGTATGAATTACTTAAAAAAGAAGTGTTAAAGAAGGGATTTAATGAAACTTTTTAAGAATTATATATATAGCTTATTATATCAGGTAATATCAGTTTTTCTGCCTTTTATAACAACCCCATATATTTCCAGGGTTTTAGGGGTTGAAGGCATTGGGAGATACACACTGGTAAATACAATTGCAAATTATTTCCTGCTTGTAGGATTAATAGGAATTAATGTCTATGGAAACAGACAGATTTCCTATGTAAGAGATAATCAAAATGAATTGGAACAGACATTTTGGGATTTAAATGCAATACGTACCATAACAATGGGAATCACCATTTTTGCCTATATTTTGTTTGTTTTCTTTTTTGTCCCAACAGAAGAATTTTTATTATATTTAGTGGAAAGTTTTTTGCTATTTGCTTCTTTAATTGATATTTCATGGTTTTTTGAAGGACTGGAAGAATTTAAACTTATTGCAATGCGTAATATTGCAATAAAACTGACAGGCGTTATTTTAATATTTATTTTAGTTAAGAATAGTAC
>PPYE01501804.1_pt1 | contig 33672 bp, 20 predicted proteins | sample 1559881 | NCBI WGS metagenome assembly PPYE01 (sample SAMN08240022, study PRJNA423297) | Human gut metagenome, whole genome shotgun sequencing project.
TATTGAACAACTTAAAGACGTGAAAGAGCGCACTGATGCGCTGAGGAGGTATCTTTGACATCGACGGGAAGAAAATTCAGGTCGAAGAAGAACAATTAAGAACACAAGCTCCGGGTTTCTGGGATGATCAGAAACGTGCCGAAGCACAAATGAAGAAGGTGAAGGACTTGCAGAAGTGGATTGCAGACTATAATACAGTCAAGACACTGAGCGATGAGCTGGAACTGGCTTTCGATTTTTATAAAGACGAACTTGTTACCGAAGCAGAAGTGGATGAGGGTTATGCCAAAGCACTGGAAGCTGTAGAGAACCTGGAATTGAGAAATATGCTCCGTGGCGAAGCCGATCAGATGAGCTGTGTTTTGAAAATAAATTCCGGAGCGGGTGGTACAGAGAGTCAGGACTGGGCATCTATGCTGATGCGTATGTATCTGCGCTATGCCGAAACGAATGGATATAAAGCAACAATTTCTACCTTGCAGGAAGGCGATGAGGCAGGTATTAAAACTTGTACAATTCAGATAGAAGGTGATTATTCTTACGGTTATCTGAAAGGTGAAAATGGAGTACATCGCCTGGTGCGTGTTTCGCCATACAATGCCCAGGGGAAGCGTATGACTTCGTTTGCTTCCGTTTTTGTTACTCCGCTTGTGGATGATAGCATTGAGGTTAACATCGAGCAGGCACGTATTTCATGGGATACTTTCCGTTCGGGTGGAGCCGGTGGTCAGAATGTGAACAAAGTAGAATCGGGAGTTCGTCTACGTTACCAGTTTAAAGATCCTTATACTGGTGAGGAAGAAGAAATTCTTATCGAAAACACCGAAACACGTGACCAGCCTAAAAATAAAGAGAATGCGATGCGTCAGTTACGTTCTATCTTGTATGATAAAGAGTTGCAGCATCGCATGGCTGAGCAAGCGAAGGTAGAAGCCGGAAAGAAGAAGATTGAATGGGGATCACAGATACGGAGTTATGTGTTTGATGATCGGCGTGTGAAGGATCATCGTACTAATTATCAGACTTCTGACGTAAATGGTGTGATGGATGGGAAGATTGAGGATTTCATCAAAGCCTATTTGATGGAGTTTTCATCGGAAGAACAAAATTAATTTCCTTATCCTTCGTTGGATTGAATAATTATTCTTAGCTTTGTTAGCGTTGAACTTTAAAGCTAAAAACATATGGGTAAGAATAAGAAAAAAGTAACACACACAAAAAAGGAAGAAGAACAAGCCAAACGGGTTATTAAGATAATTTCAGTAGGACTCGTTATTCTGGCATTGGCCATGTTAATTGGATTTTCTTTCTTAGGATGATTTTATTCATCACAGATTATGTAGATGGTTTTCTGCATAATTTGTGATGAATTCTTTTTTGTAACAGCTTTGTAGCTCATTTGTCATAACGATGTACATCTATGCAGGTATCTTTGCGGCAAAATAAAGATTTTGACCGGAATGAGGAAACTGACTACAGCCATAGCTGGTTTATTACTTGCTATGATGGCTTTTGGACAAGTGAATGAAGAAGTTGTGGATGGCAAGAAGCTGAATAAAGAAAAAATGGAACTGCATGACTATTTGCCAGCCATCCATGGTACTGTTCGTGCTAAGTATGAGTATCAGACAGTTACAAATGAAAGCCGTTTCCAGGTGCGTAATGCACGTTTCAGCCTTACGGGCAATGTACTTCCTATTGTTGCTTACAAAGCAGAAATTGACTTATCAGATCAGGGTACTATCCGCATGTTAGATGCCTATACCCGTATTTTTCCGGTGAAACACCTTGATTTTACAATCGGACAGATGCGTGTTCCCTTTACAATTGATGCCCATCGCTCTCCTCATCAACAGTATTTTGCAAATCGTTCTTTTATTGCCAAGCAGGTGGGAGATGTGCGTGACGTAGGTGCTACGTTGGCCTATACCCGAAAAAATGCTGCATTGCCTTTTATCCTTGAAGGAGGTTTATTCAATGGTTCGGGACTTACTAATCAAAAAGAGTGGCAGAAGACGTTGAACTACTCCCTAAAAGGACAATTATGGTTTGCTAAAGGCTGGAATCTCACTTTAAGTACACAAATGATTAAACCGGAGGCTATACGTATCAACATGTATGATATCGGTATCTATTATGAAACAGACAAATTTCACATTGAAGCCGAATATCTATATAAGAAGTATGGTCACAGTTCTTTTGATGATGTACATGCTGTTAATAGTTTTGTAAACTATGATCTGCCATTGCACAAATTCTTTCATAAAATGTCGTTTCTCGTACGCTATGATATGATGAATGATCATAGTAACGGACTTGGAATGGACGAAACAACCCGTCGTCTTCCCATTACGGATTATGCCCGTAAGCGTCTTACCGGTGGGCTTACTTTTAGCTTTTCCAAGGCTTTCGTTGCCGATATCCGGTTGAATTATGAAAAGTATTTTTATAAAAAGGGTGGCATTCCTAAAGATTCGGAGCAAGATAAATTAGTTATCGAATTTATGACGCGGTTTTAGAGAAGTACGTACTCTTGTCTGTTTAAAGTACGTGTTTTTGTGTATAATAAGTACGTATTTAACTCACCCTTAAAATACTATTTTCTGACAGTATAAAGTGCATGTTTTATCAACAAAGTATAAATGATTTAATGGTTGAAAACCAGTATTTTATCTAAAAAAAAGAATATCTCTGACTTTTGTTACCATTTTAAATTGGAAAATACCGAAAAGATAGTTGCGATTTTGACAAATAACTTTTAGATACAATTATAACCTTACCACCTTACCGTTCTATCACTTTATCACCCTATAACTCTATCACCTTATAACTTTTATTTCTATCTTTGCAGCATGGCACAGGAGATAGAACGTAAGTTTCTCGTTATCGGAGATTTTAAATCACAGGCTTTTGAGCAAAGTCGTATTGTACAGGGGTATATAAGCAGTGCCCGTGGACGGACGGTGCGTGTACGAATTCGTAACGGTAGAGGGTATCTCACTATCAAGGGAGCCTCTAATGAATCCGGAACCAGCCGCTATGAATGGGAGAAAGAGCTGTCTTTGCATGAGGCAGAAGAACTAATGAAACTTTGTGAACCGGGGGTAATTGATAAAACCCGCTATTTGGTTCGTAGTGGTGAACATATTTTTGAAGTCGATGAGTTTTATGGTGAAAACGAAGGACTTATTGTTGCAGAGGTGGAACTCAATGCTGAAGATGAGGCTTTTGTGAAACCTTCTTTTATCGGACAGGAAGTAACAGGAGATGTTCGTTACTATAATTCACAGTTGATGAAGAAACCATACACAACCTGGTAACGCTAACAAAATAATCTGTATATTTGTTCTTATTATTAAAAGGACACTGTATGGAGCAATTATATAACTATCTTCCGCGTGAACTGGTCACTTTTATTCTGGTGACTTTGTTTTCTCTTCTTATCGGTCTTTCCCAACGTAAAATCAGTCTGAAACGAGAAGGAGAGACGACTCTTTTCGGTACTGACCGTACCTTTACCTTTATTGGTATATTGGGATATTTACTCTACATTCTTGATAAGGCAGATATGCGTTTGTTTATGGGAGGAGGTTTGATACTGGGTATCTTGCTTGGTTTGAATTACTATGTTAAGCAATCTCAGTTCCACGTATTTGGTGTGACCACCATCATAATTGCTTTGATCACCTATTGCATTGCTCCGATAGTCGATACGCAGCCTTCGTGGTTTTATGTAATGGTTGTTGTTACCGTATTATTACTGACGGAATTGAAACATACTTTCACCGAATTCGCCCAGCGTATGAAGAACGATGAAATGATTACCCTTGCCAAGTTTCTGGCTATTAGTGGTATCATTTTGCCCATGTTGCCTGATGAGAATATTATCCCGGATATCAACCTGACTCCTTATTCCATATGGCTGGCTACTGTGGTTGTTTCCGGCATTTCATATCTGTCTTATTTGCTGAAACGTTATGTGTTTCGTGAGTCCGGTGTGTTGGTTTCCGGTATTGTAGGTGGTCTTTATAGTAGTACTGCCACTATCTCTGTTTTAGCGCGTAAAAGTCGTAATATACATTCCGGTCAGGCTACAGAATATGTTGCTGCAATGTTGCTGGCAGTTAGCATGATGTTTTTGCGGTTTATGATACTGATCTTTATTTTCAGTCGTGAGATATTTCTGGATATTTATCCTTACCTCCTTATTATGGCATTGACTGCGGCAGCTGTTGCATGGTTTATTCATTCGCGAAGGAAGAAAACAGATGTCACTGAAAATGTGGATGAGGATGAAGACGGTAGCAATCCGTTGGAGTTTAAAGTAGCATTGATTTTCGCTGTGCTGTTTGTTGTGTTTACCGTTCTTACGCACTATACGTTGATTTATGCAGGCACGGGAGGGTTAAACCTTCTGTCGTTTGTTTCGGGTTTTAGTGATATTACTCCTTTTATTCTGAACTTATTGCAAAGTACAGGTACTGTCGCTGCGTTGGTGATCACAGCTTGTAGTATGCAGGCTATTGTGAGCAATATTATGGTTAATATGTGCTACGCATTGTTCTTTGCCGGGAAAGGGAGTAAGCTGCGTCCCTGGATATTGGGAGGATTCGGTTGTGTGATAGCGGTAAATGCGGTGGTATTATTAATATTCTATTTCTTGTAACCGATTGATCTTTTTATAATAAGAAAGTCCGGATGAAGCTTTTAACATCATCCGGACTTTTTTTATGATGGCTTTGAATAGGTTTCACCACAGAGTCCCACAGAGTTTTGTCGAGTTTTTTATTGTAAATCAGATAAATAGTACTCTGTGGAACTCGGTGTTACTCTGTGGTGAGTTCGATTCAAAATTTAATATCATTCATACTATTAACCAATAACTGATATTTAATGTAATTACCCTTTTTGGCCGAATATTTTGTATAGATTGCTGTGATATCCCCTTTTTGACCATTTTGGGGCAACGGTTGAAGTGCGAAGTTGGCATAACCGCTTACGCGTACAATATAGTTACCCGATGAGGTCGAAGTTCCTCCAAAAGAGAACCAGGATGAACCGTAATAACGTTGATTATTGTAGCTATAAGCATAAGTGGGTGTCAAGCCTTCACTCTCATAGAATTTATTGGTATAAACAGCCTCTGTTTGTCCTCCCGGATAGGTAACCTCCAGAAACTGAGGATATGTATCACCATCAAAAGTGCCGGCTTTATACTCCAAACCTTCAAAACGTACTAAACGTCCTAAAGCATCATCCGTAAGTTCTTTTTTGTAATTGGTTGCATTAACCACCAGTGTGTCTGCAGCAGTTAATTCTCCCAAGGCTCCCGGGAAAATGTGTGCGTTGACCAGAAGCTGTGTTTCCAGGTTACGGTTTGCATAACCCTTGGCAATGTCAGTAGCAGTAGGCATTCCTCCTACGCTTAACATATAGCGATAACTACCAATGGCCAATCCTTTGGTTTTTACAAAAATCTCTTGTCCCGGATGATAGAACACATAGTTACTAACCATCAGTTTGAGTTCGATGGCCGATTTGGATTCTTCATCGTAAATATATACTGATTTGTAAACGTTACCAGCTTGGTCGCTTGAGATTACTTTTCCATGTATTACATAATCTTCTGTTATTTCAAGCGTTTTGGCCAGACTTGTTTCACCACTACCATATACATCATAGAACAGTTGTTTGAAATCCTTGATAGAAATAATCTTCTCATTAGAAAAATCCTCTTTCGTCCATACTTTTGCAGGAGCAGGATCGTCAAAGTCATTGTAGCAGCCAGTGAAACTCAACACGACTGCTGCAATCATACATATTTTTACTATTTTGTTCATAGCTTTCATTTTTTATTCGTTACGTCATTTAGAAGCGGAAATAAATATTCATATAATAGGTCGTACCGAACATATAGAAATATTTCGAGTCGAACGGTTGATAAGTCTGATAGTTCTCATCTTTGTTCTTGAGCAAACGAATCTGTTCGTATCCACCGGTCTTAATATCTTGGTTGTTGAGCAGATTCTTTACTTCCAGGCTGAATCCAAGTGTGTACGCACGGTTAATGTACCAGTTCTTACCTACACTTGCATTGAATACACAAGCTGAATTGAATTTCTCCTGATGGCGCAACTCACGGATATCTTCTGCTGACATGTTACGTGATAATACAGCGTCTGTACGGTAGAGAGGACTCATAGACAGATACATATTATTATAGTAGTTCATATCAACGGAAGCATAAATATTATTACGGCTACGATAAGACAAACCAATATTCATTGCTGTCTGAGGGGTACTTTCTACACGGAAATTTTTCCAGTAAACTTTACCTTCATTTTTAATTTCTCCACTGTTATCCTGAATCTGTACATAATCGGGGTTAGAGTCGTAAGTAAACTGTCCCCAGCTTATAGCACCGTTCAGAGCCAATCCGGCATACAGAGGTATGGATGCGGCAACTTCCAGACCAAAGTGCTGCTTATCAATACCGCTCATGGCAAAGTTGGAGAAAGTAGATTCTACATCGTCATAGTAGGAAATAACCTTCGACTGATCCATGAATTTGGTATAATAGCCTGATACGCGTGCTTTAAAATCACCCCAACGGAAGTTGTAAGATGCATCTACACCAAATACTTTTTCTGCCGAGATACCCGGAGTAACTGAATTACGTGTACGGGGAGATACGAATGCCGACTGGAATGCCGGAGCATCCTGCATATAAATAATGCTGGCCTCAATGGAGTGAGCTGCCGAAAATTTATAATTGAAGTTGGCTTTCAGCTTATAAGTCAGATAGTTCAGCTTTTTAGAGTCACCCTGTGAATCATTTGGGAACAATCCTTTTTTCCATAAACCATGACGCCACAAAGTAGAATGCCCGATTTCACCACCGAGGTTTATACCAAGGCCTTTGAAGTTCGTTTCATACATCGCCCAGGCACGTGCAGTGAGGTTGTTTCCGTAATAGTCATAACTGTATTTATCACCTTCTTTGGCAGCGCGTGCATGTCCATATTTCTCATAGTAATCCATATCGTTCTGATAAGGAATAGGATTGAGACCACCCATGTCGCGTTCTGCAAACTTATCCACATCTACCCAGTAATCACCGCCTAACAAATCTTTTACTTCGCTGTAATATTCGGTACGGTTACGGCGTAAGTTCACTCCCCCATTAATTTTAGAGCTATTACGGAGAATGTGGGAAAACTGTGTGTAGAAATTCCAGTCCAACTGATCGGTATGGCGTTCTTCAATCATGTTGATGGCACGACGTCCGGAACCATACAATGAATTTTCCGGCTGGTTGCGGTTGATGTCATACAATTGGTCCCAATTGATGTGACGGATATTGTCTGTATTGGCACGCCATGCTTCATCGAGCCATGCACCTATTTCCGTACCATTATAAAAGCTTGGCAGATAACGGTAGTAGTCGGGGCGTGGGTCCGGACCGCCGTACCAGGTTAATGCAGAATAACCATTCTGGCCAAATCGCAGTGAACTGGCAACGTTTAATTGCGAACGATCATTAATATCAAATGTGTAATTAAGCATTGCAATGGGTTCGTGATAATTACGTACGCGTGCATTGCGGCGTTTACCATCCTGCCATCCCCAGTTTGGGTTGTAGTAATTGTTTCCTACCAAGTCATAGGCTTCCTGAGTGGATGCTTGTTGTGCTCCACGTTCTGTAGGAGCACCTAAGATGGTTAATCCAAGACGATGCTGAGGATTAAATTGTTTCTCAATAGAAGCAAAGTATCCGAAAGCGTTATAGTAAACACCGTCCACATAAGAATTACCTCCCTGACGGGTTGATACGGAGAAGGCATAGGACCAGCCATTGTCCTGTTGGCCGGATGAATAGGTCACCATTCCGCGAAAACGGTACATGGAGTTACCATTTACTACACTTGCGCGCAAGCCTTTACGCATCTGTGAAGGGCGGGTATTGATATTAGTTGTACCGGCAATACCACCGATTCCCATATCCCCCATATTCAGTCCGGAAGTTATCTCCTGGTTACGTGTTGCGTCATTCAGACCGCTCCACAATGACCATGGAGTATATCCTGTCATTGCATCATTGAGCTGAATTCCGTTCATGTAAACGTCTGAATATTGAGAGTCATAACCACGGACGTTGAATCGCATTTCACTGAATTTATAAGATGCAATGTTGTTGAAGACATCTTTTGATGCAGACAATGACGAAGGCAATGATTGTGCATCTTCAAGTGTTTCGGTATCGAACTCTGTAAAGATGGCATCATCCATCATCGGAGTAACGTTATCAGGAACCATCACCACATTATTGATATCTCTTATCATCTTGTCTACACGAACAGCGATGGTGAGTGATTCGAACTCTGCAGCTTCAAAGGTAAGAGAGTATTCACCTTTTGCTAAATTTTCAATCTCAAAATTACCTGTAGCATCGGTCTTTGTCGTCACGTCTCCCGGTGTCAAGGTGACCTTTACACCGTCAATAGCCGCACGTGTAGTACGGGAAACGACCTTACCCTTGATACCACCATACTGCGCATGAGCGGTTAGTGATAACAGAGATAATACCATAATTAGGAATGTTTTTATTCTCATAAATATTAAAGATTTTTATTTACCTATATAGATATATACGGGGAAGTGGTCACTATAACCACCCTGGAAATTATTGCCTACATATGTGCGCAATGGATATCCTTTAAACTGTCCCTCTTTTTGTATCATATAACTTTGTTTGAAAATATTGCCATAGAATTTAGAACCGGGAGCCTTTTGAAGCTTAAGTTTGCCGGTAGAACCTGTGGCAAGATTTTCTGTTACTACGATATTATCGAAGATATTCCATGCATCACCATAAGCCAGTGTTCCATATCCTGCTTTAAGCATATCGGCATAAGGATCATAGAGGTCTCCTTCTTTGAGGTCTTTTAATTTGAATTTTGCTCCCAACCCTTGTGCAATACTCTTGTCTGTAGGATCATCATTAAAGTCGCCCATTGCTATCACTTTTGTGGCCGGATTAGCTCTCAATACTGAGTCTGCAATGCTACGCATCTGTTCTCCTACCGCGATCCGTTTGAATTCGGAAGCTTCTTTGCCTCCCAGACGCGACGGCCAGTGCGCTACCATAAAGAAGAACGGTTCATCTTCGATGGTTCCCCACATGGTGAGAATATCACGTGTCTTGAAGTTGGGCAACGAAGGAATGACTGTTTTCACCGGATATTGTCCTTCTATTTTAAATACGTCAGGACGATACAGGAATGCTACGTCCACTCCACGTGCTTCGGGAGAATCGAAGTGTGCGATTCGGTAATTACCCGGAGCAAGTTTAGGAGTAGCGATAATATCCTCTAATACGCCACGGGTTTCTACTTCTGAAACACCAATTACAACCGGATAATTTTTATCAATGGCAGCGATGTCAAAAAGCACCCGTTCGATATTACTGAGCTTCTTGTTATATTTGGTTGTATTCCATTTTTTAGGTCCTTCGGGAGTAAACTCGTCATCCAGAACTTCAGGATCGTTGATCGTGTCAAAGAAATTCTCGATGTTGTAGAAAACTACTTTATAAGGCTTCTGTGCGAAACTGAACGAGATCAGTAACACAAAGAAAATTGAAGGAATTAATAGTTTTTTCATACGTCAGAATATTAGTTGATTCCCCACTGTGTAGGGTTGTTTTGTTGTTTTACAGTTGCTGATACTTGTGGGAAAAACGTAAAACCTGTTTTTGCTTCAATATCTGCTACTGATGTACAAATAGACCGGGGAGGTTGAATCTTACCATAAGATTTTTGTTCCACCCAGAATCCGATTGAGATCAGTTCGCTGTCCGAGCAATCCTTGATAGCTTTACCTGTAGAGCCACTTTTTGTGCGTAACAGTACTTTATAGTAGTTCGTTGGGATAGGTACTGTATTGCCAGCTCCGTCTTTTGTTGTTTCGGTACCCGAACCGAAATAAGCACCGGTAACGACATACAGAGTATCGGAACATTTGTTGTTACGGACTTTGGTTTCAAGATTTGCCCACATATCCTGATTGAGGCGATTCAGTTGTGGGGTCATATTCGACATATAAAACGTTTGAGCATTTAGTTCATTCGTTGCCAGACGGTCTGCTGAAGGTAATTGATGACCACGGTCGTAGCTTCCTTTATAAGACCCCGTAGTACAGTCAGCTTGATAACTTGTCGGGAGAATAATAGGATCGAATGCCCAAGCATCTGTACGTCCTCCGGATCCGGTAATATATGCATTATGTAATGGATAAGCTACCCACAATGCTGCTTTCTTAGTCTTATCAAAGCAAAGAGAATAATTACGCACTGTTTTATTATCATTCAATGGCCCGTAGTGGGTCACATACTGATAACTGGCATTCTCCTTACGTTCAGGCAGTTCTACCCAAGCTCCGAAAGCTGGCAGATTTTGTTGCGATTCGGCTATTTGGATAAGATTGAAAGTCTGCGCCTCTTCTCCTGCAAATTGTAGGGAAATCTTGGCTTGACGTTGTTCTTTTCCTGTATTGGTTTTGTAGTACACATATAGTACGTTCAGTCCATCCACTACTGTACCATTTTTAGTGGAGACAGTATAGTCTCTGCTGCTGAATGCACACCATGCATTTCCTTCAGTAATTTCAGCGTTCCACTCAGTTCCCCTTACACCTGTGATGATAATAGCAGACGAACCCTCAGTGAAGCTAACCGTAGAAGATATTTTCCAATAAGCCTCATTCGGTTGATGGACAATTTCAGGATCGTCATTGCCGCAAGCACCCGCACAGAATAGTAATACTGTGAACATAACAGTGTTTATAGCCGCTGTATAATATTTATGAATTGATGTCATTTAAATTCTATTTTCCTTTTGGGACAAGTAACTCTTGACAGCCAGATGCTAGCAAGAGTTACTTAAATGTCTCAAAGTTGTTAGATTATTTTTCGTATACTACAGTTATTTTTGAAATGTACAGTGCACCTGTCTTATCATTCTTAATCGTGAAATGACTAAAATTCCCACCAGAAAAATCAAATGTCGGGTTAAACTTATTTCCACTTTCAGTGATCGCTGTAGTTAATGCATTCGCTTCTGTTCCTCCATATACGGTGAATGCAGGAGTGTACTGGTAGCTCTCACTGGATGAGTCTCCCAATGATAGGGTAATTGATTTTATTTTACCCAAAGGGGTATTGTTGGTGATCAATCCTTGATTGGTGGCGGTAGAGGCATGGCCTTGCATTTGTATCATACCAATAATGCTCTCCGGAGTTTTTCCGATCATTAATCTGGCTCCGGCAAATTCAATTCCACCATCATTCCACGTATACCATGTAGAAGGCGTTGCTACAGCCTGGCTACCATATCCTGAATTATTCAAAGCCAGATCACCAGATTTCTTCTCTACAATTTGTGCAGATGTCATCGTCAATGTTGTTTCATTACCACTAGAAACTCCGGCTACGGTAACAGGAACTGTCACACTGTTGGCACCCGAAAGTGAGATTGTTAAAGTTTGAGTGACAGCGTTTGTACTGGTATTTTCGTTAGCTTTGACAGTTACTGTTGTACCGTTTACGTTAGACTCCAGAATACCATCGAGCCCTGTTGTTGTAATCACACTACTTCCCTGATTTATTACATTTACAGTAATTTCTTTAGTTCCTCCTGTGGAAGGAAAGCTTACCACAGGAGGGCTAACAGACGTAATGGCTGGCTCTGTAGAATCGAATGCTTTTACATCATCCAAATTACGTGGCATTAACTGGCCATTGCTCTTGAATATAGATACGATACCTGTAATCGGTTTACTGCCGTTTGTATATGGTTTACCGTCGAAAGATGTTGCACCTTTATTGATGTATACAGTTAATGAACTGCCGTTTACTTTGAATGTATGTGTAGAGGCAGCATCTGTTTTCTCTTTCCATATTCCGGCTGTTTCAATTGTTACATTCTTTACAGTAACAGGCATACAAACGTAGGAAGTAAGTTGATCTATAGAGGTAAGTTCGATTGGTTCTACCAGATTACCACTTGACACTTTTTCAATATCTGTAACGCTGAAACCTTCCACTTGCGGAACATCGTAACGTTTATAAATTCCTGCTACACCTTTTTGCAGATTAACTCTAAGCTTATCACCTAACGAATATTGGGTAACATCAATTTTATTATTATAAATAGAGAGCGCATTACCTGCCGTTTTTGTTCCTTCTGTCATAAGATAAAGGGTACCATATGAGTAATTTTTGCCAGCAGGATCACCGCACACTATACCTTCAATAACGTAATCCTGATCTACTGGAACGGCTGCTGAACCACTTGTCATCTTTTTCACTAAATCACCGATGCTGATTTGTGTGTAAGTCGTTTCCATTGCTACAAATGTTTTAGGCTCACCATATATATCACCGGAAGCCGTCACTGCATAGGCACGGAAAGCATATTGAGTATCTTTGGTCAGGTTTGTAAGGGCTACTGTCCATGGGGTAGCTGTAGTAGTTGCTTTGGTCTTAGCTACTTTCGTCCAATCAATATCGGTTACAGTGCCTGTACTAAACTCTGTATATTGCACGCCTACTTCTGTTAATGCAGAAGGATCAATGTTGGCAATAGAGCCACCCACTGTTGCAGTGGTTTCAGTTGTATTAGTTGCATCAGCTGTAAAGACGGTTGGTACAGACCCATTTTCCAAGTCGATTTCTTGACCTCCCTGCCCTGTTGCAAGAGTGACGTCATCTATTGAGAATACGGAAGCTTGATCTACTATAAATTTGATATAAAGAGTGGAGCTTGGATTCTTTAGTGTAAAGTTAGAAGTTACAAAGACCCAACTGTCGCTTGCATCTTTAGTTGTGAATGTTAGTGCATTAGACCATGTTGAACCATCAGCGCTTACAAAGAAATGTAATAAATCAGGTTTAAATTCATTGTCTTTTGAATTGAATTCATAATAAACACTACCAAACGTTAGCATCAAGTCAGTTTGTTCCTCTGCTAAAGTTATCTTTTTAACAATAAAGCTGGGATTAGCGCCGAAAAATAATTTTCCTTTACCAGAAGCACCTTCATATCCGGTACTGGTACTTCCATTATTACGGATTGAGGCTCCTGTACCTTCATATTCTACGTTTGTAGAACCATTTCCTGATTTATCCCATCCGGTATACTCATCTACGTAATACCATTTGCCATCCGATTTTGGCTCACCAACACCAAATGTTTCTTTATAAATAAGTACGGAAGGCTTAATATTGCCACTCTTAATTTTCACCGTTTCTGTCATCAATGGACCTACTTTATTTGAAATCTGGATTTCAATGCTTGCTTCGTCATTGATATTTTCCGGGATACTAACTTGAATCGTTGCAGAACCATCTCCTTCAGTTGCAGAAAGAGTTACCCAGGATTTGTCATCTTTTACGGTTGCTGTCCAATGGCGATTGGTCGAAATCTCAAAAGATGATTGGCTGCCTTCGGCAGGAGTACCGTCTGTAGTAAAAATCAGATTTGTTGGAGAGACTTCCAGATAGGGAGCCTCGGTGTCGTCATTATCGTCAACACAGCTCACAAAGGCCGTTGTGGCAATTAAGAGCATTGTTCCAAAAAACAACTTCAGAAAATTTAGATTCTTCATTGATGTTTAATAAATAAAAGTTAATATTGTAGGCGTTTTTAATTTAAATTTTCGCCGTAAAGCAAACAAAGATATATTATTGAGATGAATAAACAAAGCTTAGCTATCTTATTTTATATTACATTTTGGTTAAATTTTTGCCTCTAACCGCGGAAAAACTTACATGAGTATGTCAAATTGATAGCTGTTTACCTCTTTTAATTACTTTCATTTTTAAATTAAATAACAAATTACAGTTTTAATTGTTTAGAAAAACTTTAAAAATACTTATTGCTTTAATTTTGCTTGACCTATATTGATTTTATTTATTGTTTTCAGAATTCTGTATATGTTTGATAAAAAACTTACAATACTCAGTTGTAGTTTGTACCCTAGATTGATGATATATAAGTAATGTTAATATGGAAATTGATCCATACTTGTTGTTATTTGAGAATTTGAAAAAGAATTAATGTATGAGAATATATCTTATTTGCTGATAAAAAAATAGAACAAATATTATTGCTTTTAAATGGCTGAAAATCAGTGTGGTAAAGCTGCTTATTTTTCTCTACGAGAAACGACTCGAAACTCTACGAGGAACGGTCCGAAACTCTACGGAGATCGGGGCGATTCTCTACGACAAACAGATCGGATGTTTGTAATGTTTTACATTGCTCGCTCCGGGTTGGGGGAAAGTTGTCTTTTTGTGTAATTAAAAAGTATTGCTTGGATGAGGTCGATTTTTTTAAGTACAGTTTTACTGTATAAGATTGTACATTTTTGTATGGCAAGAGTGTACAATCTTGATCTGCAAAAGTGTACAATCTTATATGATAAAAGTGTACATTCTTGTAGTTGCTGATTATCAGCGTTTTATAGTGGGTGTTTTAATCAAATCTCCTGATTTACTTTACAAGTCTCGGTTTCTTGTGTATCAGTTATTTTCTAAAGATGTATTCTTTGATATCTTTTCAGCTCTCTTTTTACTTTCTTAACTCCGAATGTTTCGTAAGAGGAAATAAACTGCCTATTTTTGTCGCAACACTATAAACAAAGACTATGACATCTGTCTTAGTAAACTATAAATTAGAACCGACAACAACATGAAAAGCAAGTTACTACCATTATTGATGCTCTTTATTGTATCAAATGCAGTCTATGCACAAAACACGACATCTCCTTCTTATACACTAAAAGGCGTGCTTCTTGATTCTTTAACTTTGGAAGGTGAACCCTATGCTACCATTAGGATTGTGAAAAAATCACAGCCGGATAAGGCAGTAAAGATGGCAGTTACCGATATGCAAGGAAAATTTCAGGAAAAGATTAATGCTGTGCCGGGTATTCATACGATTACGATTACCTCTATAGGAAAAAGTACTGTGATTAAAGATTTTGAGGTGAAAGTGAATGAGAAGATTATTGATTTGGGCACTTTGTACACTTCGGAAGCCACCAATGAACTGGGAAGTGTTGAGATCGTTGCGCAGAAACCGTTGGTGAAAGCTGATATAGATAAAATAGAGTATAATGTGCAGGATGATCCGGACTCTAAAACCAATACAGTACTGGAAATGTTGCGTAAAGTCCCTTTGGTAACGGTGGATGGCGAGGATAATATTAAAGTTAATGGTAGTAGTAGTTTTAAGATTCATGTGAATGGGAAACCGGATAACATGATGAGTGACAATCCGGTGGATGTTCTCAAAAGTATGCCGGCCAATACGATCAAGCATATTGAAGTAATAACAAATCCCGGTGCGAAATATGATGCTGAAGGAGTAGGCGGTATTCTTAATATCGTAACGATAGGAGGGAGTGGATTTAAAGGATATACGGCAACTTTTAGTGGTAATGTAAGTAATACGGGAGGTGGTGGAAGTTTGTACACTACTATAAAAAAGGAGAAACTGACCCTTTCTGCACGTTATAATTATAGTGCTAACAATAATCCTCGTAGCTATTCAAGTTCTACTCAGCGGCAGAAACAGGAGTCTGCCAATAAGGAGACGGTAATTTTGTCTGATGGTTCCAATAAAGGAAAAGGCAATTTTCAGAGTGGTAACCTGGAGGCAAGTTATGAGATAGATACTCTGCGTCTGGTAACAATGGGATTTGGTATGTATGGAGGCAATAATGATAGCAATGGATATAACGAATCAATAATGAGAAATGCTGATCCGGCTTCTTCGGAAAGTATTTATTATTCATACAAGAACGATAGTGAAAGTGATGGTTCGTGGTATTCTATCCGTGGGAATGTCGATTATCAGCGTACATCAAAAAAGGTAAAGGAGCGTATGTTCACCTTATCTTATAAAGTGAGTACGCGCCCTCGTACCTCTAATTCAAAATTAGGCTATACCATTAATCATGTTGAACCCGATTGGGAAGATTATGTGAATACTGTTCTTGATGGACATAGCTCTGATGAAAAGCAGAATAGTTCGGAGCATACTTTTCAAGCAGATTATACGACTCCGATAGCTAAAATACATACGCTTGAAACAGGTGCGAAATATATTATTCGCAATAATAAAAGTGATAATAACCGTTATGACAAGGTAGGTGAATATGATGCGGACCGCAGTAGTCACTACAAACATCTGAATGATATACTGGCCGCATATGCCGGGTATGCTATTAAGGTGAAGAAATTTTCGGGCAGGGCCGGTATACGTTATGAACGTACTATGCAGGATGTGAAATATACAGAAAAACCGGAAGAGAGTTTTAATGTGAATTTTGATGATTTTATACCTTCGGCAAGTTTGGGTTTTAAAATTACAGAAATGTCGAATGTCCGTGCAGGTTATAATATGCGTATCTGGCGACCAAGTATCTGGTACTTGAATCCGTATTTGAATGATGCTAATCCATCTTATATAAGTCAGGGAAATCCATCGTTGGAAAGCGAAAAGAGCCATTCTTTCAATATTAGTTATAGTAATTTTACGCAGAAGTTTAATATTAATATGGCGTTGAACTATTCGTTCAACAATAATGGTATAGAGCGGATAACAACTCTGATGAATGATAATGATATTCCTGGATTGAAAGAACATACCGGTAAGGAGGTACTTTATTCTACTTATCAGAATTCAGGTAAGAATAGCAGTCTTGGATTAAGTGGTTATGTAAACTGGAATGCTTCGCCTAAAACGCGTGTTTATATGAATCTGTGGGGAGATTATTCACGCATGGAGAGCCCTTCTCAGGGATTGAAGAATAGTGGGTGGAATTTATTTGCATACGGTGGTGTGCAGCAAACATTGCCGCTGGAGATCCGGCTGAGTGTAAACGTAATGGGAAGTACACCTTATGTCTCTTTGCAAGGCAAGGGAAGTAGTTATTATGACTACAGTATTAGTGTGAACCGCTCTTTTCTTAAGGAGAAGCGTCTGACAGTGAGCGCTTTCGCCGGAAATTTCTTTAAGAAATACATGACGAATAAAAATATGGTGAACGGAGATAACTTCTGGCAGGAGAGTTCCTACCGATACTCTCGCCAGCGTTTTGGTATGAGCATAAGTTATCGGATTGGTGAGCTGAAAGCCAGTGTGAAAAAAGCTGCGCGTACCATTGAGAATGATGACGTGAAGGGTGGTGATGGCGGCGGTGGCGGCCAAGGTGGAGCAAATTGAATAACAGAAAAGCCTGCATTTTTTCGAAAAATCCAGGCTTTTCTGTTTACGCTACAATCCTTCTGATAGAATCAGGTAATAATTACATATCCTGACTCATCTTATTTTGTGGAATGCACGGAGCGTGACTCTGTTCTTCTTTCTGTATATTTATTTTTTTTGCCATTTCAAATTTTACTTTCAACTCCGTCTTTTCTTCTATCAACCGTTCGATTTTTAAATCCTTTTCCCGTAGATATTGAATTAATTCCGCTAATGATGGACTGTTCTCTGTTTTCGTAGTTGTTTTTTGCTTGATCATCTCTCCTTTTCCGGTTATTAACCATTCTGCATCGACCCAAGTAAATGTTTGAAGTATCTTGGCCAAAATATCAAATCCAGGCTTATTTCTCCTTTGTACAACTATTCCTCTAATTGTTTGATCTACAACGCCTATCTTTTTCGCAAAAGAAGAGACATTCAGATCTGAGTAGTTTATTATTTCTTGTAATCTATCAATTATATCCATACTATATTAAAAAAATAATCAATTAATTGTTTTGTTATATCAAATAAATGTTTGATATTTGCGCCGTAATAGGGCTATGCTACGGCTAAATTACTAAAAAAACGGCATTGATAATACATGTCGTCCAACTTTTAAATGATTGATGAGTAGCAGTTTGGGAAGAATTTACACAATAGCGACATATACGAAACTTAGTGTTTAATAATATATTATTAATGTAATTTTTTAACTTATGAGAAAAAAGTTTGTAACTGTGGCGCTCTTAGGAACGCTGATTTTTACATCTACGAATTTCGTTGGATGCAAGGATTACGACGATGACATCAACAAGCTGCAAGAACAGGTTGATGCTCTGAAGTCTATTTCTATTTCAGATTTAGCATCTCAATTGCAATCACTGAAGGATGCCAATGGCAATCTGAGTGTCGCAAATGCTAAGATGGAAGCTGCTATTGCTGAGATTAAGACCAACATTGAAGCATTGAAAGAAGCAGATAAGACTCTCACCAGTCTGGTGAACGGGAAGGTGGATCAGTCTACTTATCAGGCAGCCATTAAAGAGTTGAATGAGAAATGTACTGATTTGGCTAATAAAGTAGCTGCTTTGGCTTCTTTAGAAACTGCCGTTAATGATTTGAAGGCAAACAAGGTTGACAAGTCAGTGATCGACGAGTTGAAAAAGACGATAGAGAAATTGCAGAGCCAAGACTCGGATTTTGCTACCAGAATCAGTAAACTGGAAAATACGGTTGAGAGTCTGAATACTGTGTTGGCAGGTAAGGCTGACCAAACTACAGTTGCTGCATTGTCAACAGCTATCGACGAGTTAAAGAAAAGTGTTGCTGGGGTTGATACAAAAATAGCAGCTGCACTTGATCCGATTCAGAAAAGCATAACTAAATTGCAGGAAGATCTTGCAAAGAAAGCTGATGCAGCTACCGTAGCCGCTGATATCGAGAAGGTGAAGTCGGAAATGACAGCTGTTACCGATGCTCTTAAAACAGAAACTGCTGCTAATCTGGCTGCTGTGAAAGCTGAATTGGTTGGTAGAATTACTGCTTTGGAAACAGCTAAAGGACAGATGGATGTTCAGATCGGTAAACTGGAAACAGATATTACTGCATTGAAAGAGCGTATTACTAAACTGGAAAATCAACCGGCTACAGATCTTAATGCTGTAAAGGCTGATATTGCAGCTAATAAGACAGCAATTGACGGCGCTTTGAGTACCATTGGTAGTATTCAGGGAACCATTACCGGCATTGAGGATAGACTGGATGGGCTTGGAACAGAAGTAGGAGCTGTAAAGAAATACATTGATGAAGCCAATTCTACATTGAGCACTGCTATTATTTCACAAATTACCAGTGATATAGCAGCTGCCGTAAGTAGTTTGCAGAGTGAATATGCACAGGCAGATGCTGAGCTTGCTACACGTATTGAGACGTTAGAAGGACTTGATACATTTGATAAAACAGATTACGATGCGTTAAAGTCCAGTCTCAATTCTTTGAAGGAGACTGTAGGTGATGAGAAATCTGGTTTGGTTAAGGATTTAAAAGATCTTGAGTTGAAAGTAAGTAATTTGATTACAGATGCACTTGCAGCGAAAGGTGAGGGAACTATTGATGCGGCTATTGCTAAGCAGATTCAGAATACGCTGGAGAACAGTGCTGTTATCAAAGCTGCTATTGAGGCTGCAATTTCTGATGTAACAGGTAAAGTTGATAAGATAGACCAGGAGTTGAATTCTGTATTGGAACGTATCCAAAGTATTGTATTTGTTCCTCAGTATAAAGATAACAGTGGTAATGCTATCGTTCCTGTTTATAAAATAGACAATAAAAACGGTACAGTAGAGATGAAATTCCGTATTTCACCGATTGATAAAGTTGCAGAATTAGTAAAATTGGGAACTGCTAATCCTGGAATATTCTCATTCTACAAAGAAGATGCACTTCAATCAAGAGCTACAAGTGAGAATGCATTGGTTGCTACGGAGGTTAAAGCCGGAACAGATGCAGGTACAATTGTTATTAAGGCAGAGGTTAGCAATAATTTGGCTGCTACCAGTTCTACAAGTTATTATCCGGTTGCATTAAAACTTTCTACATCGAAAGAGTATGGCACAGCAGAAACTCCAGATACCAAACCGATAAATGACATTACTACTGAATATTTCAATGTATCTGTGAAAGATATTACATCACAGGTATATTCTCTTGCTGCAAATCAAACCATATTGTATACTGATGTTGCAGAAAAAGCAGTTAACTCATTAACTGTAAACGTAGACTATGGTGTTGGTAGTTTGACATTGGCTCAATGTGGATTTACACAAAATTTAGTAATATATGCAGTAAAATGTAGTGGTACTTGGGTTAAAGTCGGATCTTTGTCGCAAGCTAATAAAGATGAAATTAAAGGTAAGGGATTTGAAGTAGTAGGTAATACTGCTGTGAAATTGATTAGTCCAATTGATATCAACAGAGTGGATAATGAACTGGAAGTTCAATTGGCTGATAATGATATCTTTGGTACTACTGGATCATCGGCACCTGAAAAGACATTCGATGTAACTTATAAAATTGTTAAGAACGATGTTGGTGCTACTATCGATTATAGTGCTATTACTAAAGCCGCTCTTCAAAGTGGTTCTGATACTTATTTCGATGTAAATGCTCAAGGTGAGTTTGTTTGGAAGAATACTTCTTCGGATGGAGCTCAAACATTTATAATCAAAGCAGAGAAAGCTTCTAAGTTTACTAATAATCTTATTGATGGTGCTACTGCTGCAGAAATATTGGCTGCAATTGAGGGTACATTACCAGCAAATATTGAGCATAAGATAGGTGCTGATGACGCTGGAATTACTGAACCTACATTCACGTTCGATGTTGCTGGTGATAAGATCATAGTTGCTTTACCTGCAAATGCAGAGCGTAAGACTTATGCAATGAGTACAATCTATAACACTGGTCTCTACGGTAAGATTGTATTGAAAGCTACTTTGAAACTTGCTTATCCTACTGCTAAGCAATTGTGGAGCCATAATCAAGAGCGCTGGACAACTGATGGAGATTATTTTGTGAACTATACACCTGATGTAAGTGGTGCTCCTTATTATATTGAACATGATCTCAAGACCGGTTACGTTTATTCACCAGTTTACGCTTCTGGTGTTTCATATACTTATGAATTAGTTCCTAACGGTGTATCAGTACTTCCTGCTGGTATATCAATAGTTAGTGGTAGCAACGGTAATAGTGTTCTTAAATTTACAAGAAATGTGGATTTGAGTAAATTCAGAGTTAAGTTTACAGCTATAATTGGAACACATGTAGCTCAGACTGAAACATTTGATGTTACAATGACTTATCCGATTACAGATAAGATTGCTATTCCTACTACATCTTTGGAATATGGAAAAGCCGGTATTGAATCACATGCAGGACTGCCTATTTTCAAAGGCGTTAATTTGGTAGATAGATTTAATACCCCTGTCATAAAAGATGGTAAGATTGTTACTTCTCCTGCTTGGGGTACTGCTTATGGTTTGACTGGCGGAACTAATAGTGGAAATGAGTATGTTTTGACAGATGGTGTCCGTTACGTCATCAAGAAAGCTGTACTTGAAAATGGTGACGCTATGGCACTCTCAAGTTTTGAGATTGCTAACGACGGTAAATTCCATTTGAAAGAAAACAACTTGGCTAAAAAAGTAACGGTTACTGTTCAAATTAAAGTGACTTATACTTATGGTACTGTATTAAGTGATGAGTTTGCTATTACTTTGGAACCGACATTATAATATAGGCGTTCTCTGACAATTTAATATTGAGGTCTTATCAATAGAGAGACTTCCCCGTTGAAGTCTCTCTATTTGATCAACCAGAAATTTAATGATGATTATTCATCTGAAGATCGTCAGAAAACGATAGAATTATATGAGTTCAGTAATAATAAATATATGATATATTGTTTGTTTCTGAAATTACTTCTTGCGATAAGCCGTAATTTCAACAATCAGGCTGCTATATTTCATCTCTACCAGATGGCCTGATTGTATTTAGGCAAAAGGGTACTTCCTGTTCATCCCGGAAGTACCCTTTTATATTCATAGATGATAATGAAATAGTGTATTATAATAAAATATTTAATATTGATAAATATGATATCCAATGAAGCAAAAATTGACCCTACTGTCTTGATAGGTGAAAATACTTTTGTTGAAGAGTATACTATAATTTCTTCCGACGTGAAGATTGGCGAGGAATGTAAAATCCATCGTCATATTTTTATTGATAAGGGGGTAAAAATAGGTAATCGAGTTAAAATTCAAGATAATGTGATGATACCTTTTGGCGTGACCATTGATGATGGGGTTTTTATCGGTCCTTCTGTCTCTTTTACGAATGATAAATATCCCCGTTCGATAAACGAAGATGGAACTTTAAAGAAAAGTTCCGATTGGAGTGTGGGTGAAAGTTATATTGGCTATGGAGCATCCATTGGCGCGAATGCGACGATTGTATGTGGAGTTACCATCGGCAGATGGGCGATGATAGGTGCAGGAGCGGTAATTACGAGAGATGTTCCCGAATATGCTTTGGTTGTGGGAAACCCGGGGCGGATTGTCGGGAGAGTTGATAAAAACGGGTATCCCGTGAAAACAAAATAGAATAATAAAAAAATAGTATGGCAAAACAGAATGTGACATTATATAATATAATGATAGGAACGTGCAGTGACTTGGACGCTATCGGACTTGATACGCGGATAGTTAATGCCGTTATGCAATGGAACCAGGCAAATCAGAAGGGGTGTGTATGCTTAATGCCTCGGCATTGGAAAATAAGCTCAGCCCCTTCGTCTGGAAAGAAGCCTCAAGAAATTATCAACGAACAGATTACTAATCAATGTGATGCTTTAGTTGTTTTTTTATGGACACGGGTTGGCAAAGGAGTTGAAGAGGAAATCCAAAGATATATGGATGCGGATAAGCCTGTTTTACTCTATTTCTATGAGGGCGAAGTTGCTTTTGAGCATATGAATAATACTAAAATGAGTGGAATTAAAAGGTTTAAGAAAAAATATGCCGATAAAATGTTGTTCTCTCCTAAAGCTATACATTCTCCAGAAGAAATTGAAGGCAAGTTGTTGATGGGACTGAATTTCTGCTTAGATAGGTTGAAAAACAATAATCTGCGCTCTATTGACGAAGGACTGAAACGAGAGTTTACAGTCAATGACAGCGAGGAGGTGTCTGTAGTGGATTTTACTTTTTCCCAATATGAAAGTCGTAACTTTACCGTTGCGAATAGTAACCGGACTTTTGTTTGGGAGGTTCCCGAAGCATACGTCCAGCCGTTGACTGACAAGCTATTCCTTCAGAATGATAATCCTGTGGCTGCTCAGAGGGCTTATTCGAAGGTTAAGACATCCGATCCGGAAATGACGGCGAAGTTGTATACTTTCCTTCATGAAAATTTCGGTAATCTGGATATCGATTCGCTTTTGAAAGATTGCGCCCGGAAAGCGGCTGAGTTCTTTCTGGCAAAAGATGGTACGAACAATTTTAATGGGTCGGTTCTTGGAGTGTATCATATGAGCCGGAACCGGACTGTTGTGGGGGAATTTCCAATAATCAGCCTTAAACTGTATACGTCCGATTACTTTACTTTCAGGTTTATGAGCATATTGTATCAGGAACTAAGGAGGTACAATTCCAGAGTGTTTGTTGTCAGGACGCCCGAAGATGTGAATCGGCTCGTTCCTTTTTTTAATTCGATAGGTATCGGAGGGTTTGTTTGTTTCAATAGGGGCGAGGGTATGGAATTTCTGTTTTCTTGTAGGGGAAAGGGTATTGCTTGCGAAGGACAATGGCATTTCACGTACGACGAAACTTTTTCTTTGATGGACCAGTCCAGGCTGGAGAAAGTATGGACGTTTGATTACAACAGGTGTCTGATGCGGGGATTAAGAGAGGAAATTGGAGTAGACACAGGTAGTTCTGCATTAATAAATAATTCAATTAATGGCTTCACTGATATTATGGTCATTGCAAACGGAGAACGGTTTGAATTTGAAATATGCGGATATGTTTATATAGGGTTTAGTGAAACTTATACCTATCAGGAGCTTATAGAGAAATATAAAATAGCTCCTGATGCGAATTGGGAATCAAGCGCAATGGTTCCTGTCAATATCAGTGACATAGAACGATTTATCGGAAGCAGGAACATGACTCCGGAAAGCAGGGTGTTGATAAAGCGTTTAAAATCAAGAATCAAGGTAGGAAGCTTGTCGTTTTAACGAGAACTTTATTTTATCCGAATTATTTTCTTTGTATAATATAAGTTTTACAGGTAGATGAATAATTGTAAAAGTATCCCTGTTCTCTTCTTTTTGAGAAGAGAACAGGGATACCCTTGTTATTGATGCAAATCAGTAGTTGGATATTTAATTCAAATCTGATTAATAATGAATCAGTTTACCATAGAACACAGAAATTGATTCAAAACTGATGAACGAAGTAACGGCTATACCTTTTCTTTTTTAAGCCGGCTTGTTGAATCCTAACTTTTTCAATCCTGCCTGAACATCCGGATGACTCATGAAAAGTTTCCATAATAATCCGGTCCGGTAGTTTTCAATCATTACTGCTATTGGTCCTTGATCTATAGCAAGATAGCGCTGCGGGTACCAGTTGTCGGTTTCGCTGAATGCATCATAAAAACCATAAGGGCCAAACACTTTGTCTCCCATGTTATAAAGATGTTGCATTACCTGCAAAGAATACTCCGGTGTATATACAATGGATGACAGGGCAGCAGTAGGAGAGATGACTCCTAAATCTTCCCGTTCATTGGGGGAGTGGGCGGCATAACCATTTACCGAATAACTGGCGGTCAGTCCCCAGCAGTCCGGACCAAATCCTTTGTAGTGCTTTGGATTGCGGATGCAGTAAGCGCGGTTGACAAGCGTGAGGTTACGCATTTCATTGAAATAACTTGGGCAGTACTCGTCTTTCAGTCCTACAGGATCAAGCCCCAGGAAGGAATATTGCGCCCAGAAGAGCGGTCCGGCTTCGGTTCCCTGATAGCGCAGATGAAGGTCGATGCCTTCCACTTTGTGCGGAGATACAATGGCTCCGTTCTGTGCCCATCCTTTGTGATATACAGCGGCAGGAACACCGTGGGTGGGTGATGCTGCAGCAAGTATGTACATTATGAGGCATTCGTTGTAGCCATGAACGGGGAAGTCCATGTCCCAACCGTATTCCGGGCTCCAGTGCCAGTAGAGCACGTTCTGTCCTCCTTTACGGTACCAGTTCCAGTCTACCTCCCGCCAGAGTTTGTCAATTCTTTGTGCCAAGGCTTTTTCCTGTGGAGTTCCGTCTATATAATACTGGTGTACTGCAAGTAACCCTTGCATGAGGAATGCTGTTTCTACCAGATCTCCGCCATTGTCTTTTTGTCCGAAGGGTTTCACCTTTCCTGTGTCACCCTGCCACCAGTGCGGATAAGCACCTTTGAAGCGGTCAGCACGTTCAAGGAAGGAAACTATTTTCTCCATACGTGCCAATCCGTCTGTACGTGAAACGTAGCCACGGTCTATACCTGCCAGGATGGCCATGATACCAAAACCACTACCGCCGGAAGTAACAACGTCCGGTCCACCGGCGGGATACTTACCGTCCATGTGGATACGTTCGGGAGCAAGACCACTGTTGGGCTCGGCTCCCTCCCAGAAATAGAGAAAGGTACGTCGCTGAACTGTGTCCAGCAATGCGTCTGTAGTCAGACTGTCGGTGAGAGAAGCGTCTTTCTTATCACCTGATTTTTTATTGTTCTGACACGCCCCTGTTGCCAGTAAGAGGCAACAGAGGAGTGTATAAAAAGAGATATGTTTCATGTCTTTGTTAATTGAAAGTTGAAAGTTGAAAATTGAAAGTTGCTGTGCAGCGTGAAACCTTGTTTAGTTGACAGTTGACAGTTGACAGTTGCTGCGCTGTATACTGGCTGCGCAATCATGCTGCATAGCAACTGTCAATTGTCAACTGTCAACTGTCAATTAAACGAATGCTTGCCGTTTGTACATCTCTGCTATTAGGCCCTATCATTATACTGAAGTCTCCGGGTTCTACCACATATTGCAGGTCGTAGTTATAGAACTTCAGCATTTCGGGTGCTATCTTGAAAGTAACAGTGCGTGTCTGGCCGGGCTGGAGATAGATTCTTTCGAATCCTTTCAACTCTTTTACCGGGCGGGTCGTACTACCCACAAGATCACGGATGTAGAGCTGTACAACTTCTCCGCCGGGGAATGCTCCGGTATTGGTAACGTTTACAGAAGCTGTCAGAACTCCCTGCATATTCATACTGGTCTGGCTCAGACTGATATCACTGTATGCAAAGGTGGTATAAGAGAGTCCGAAACCAAATGGATAAAGCGGTTCGTTCGTTACATCAAGGTAATTGCTGCGGAATTTCTCGAACCATTTACCGTCGTGTAAGGGACGTCCTGTATTTTTGTGAGCATAGTACAAAGGTATTTGTCCTACGTTTTGCGGGAAGCTCATGGTCAGTTTGCCACTGGGGTTAACGCGACCAAACAGCACATCACCAATTGCATAAGCAGCTTCGCTTCCGCCAAACCATACATTGAGGATGGCAGGTACGTTGGCCTGTTCCCAGTTCAGAACCAGCGGACGGCCTGTGAACAGTACTAATACGACCGGCTTACCGGTAGCGACCAATGCTTTCAATAACGTTTGTTGTACATCCGGCAGATCCAGATTGGTACGGCTACTGCTCTCGCCACTCATCTCAGAAGATTCTCCCAAAGCGGCTACAATAACGTCTGCTTTGTTGGCCGTTGCTATTGCTTCTTTTAGCAGTTCGGCATCCGTACGGTTGTCACGGTTTAAAGAACGGCCAAACATGGTAGCGCGTTCTTCGTAAGCGGCATCACTGATCAGATTGCTACCCTTGGCATACAGTAGATTGATGTCAGCTCCATTTTCCATCAGAGGAATATACCACGGTTCATTCAGCTGGTTGAGCGGCATTTCGTCCATTCGGCCTACCATTTCGCGGAGTCCTTCAATGAGCGACGGTGAACGGTCCAGAACGGCTGCTACACTCCATGTGCCCGGCATATTAGCCCGGGTATCTGCCAATGGGCCGATAACGGCAATTGTTCCGGTTGCTTTCAGGGGGAGGGTCTGATTGTCATTTTTCAAGAGCACAAAGCTTTCTGAGGCAATGCGGCGGGCGGCATCCCGGTGTGAGCGGGTGAATATGTCGCGTGCCGGACGTTTCGGATCACAATATTTATACGGATCATCAAATAATCCCAGTTTATATTTGGCTTCCAAGATACGACGACAGGCGGTGTTTAGGGTCATCATAGAAACCTTTCCTTCCTGAATCGACTTTTTCAGTGTACTGACAAAACCGTCACTCACCATATCCATGTCTACTCCGGCATTGATGGCACGGGCTGAAACGGTTTGGAGATCACCGATACCATGGTCGATCATTTCGGAAATTCCGGTATAGTCGGTTACTACAAATCCACCGAATCCCCACTGACCGCGAAGAACATCTGTCATCAGCCACTTATTGGCTGTGGCGGGTACTCCGTCTACTTCGTTGAACGAAGCCATCACACTGCCTACTCCTGCTTCAATGGCGGCTTCAAAGGGAGGGAAGTATTCGTTGTACATCCGTTGGCGGCTCATATCAACCGTGTTGTAATCCCGTCCGCCTTCTCCTGCTCCATAAAGTGCAAAGTGCTTGACGCAAGCCATAATTTCATCATTACGTTTCAGCTGGCTTGACGGCTCTTTTCCCTGATATCCGTTCACCATGGCCCGGGCAATGAGTGAGCCGAGGAACGGGTCTTCGCCGGAACCTTCGGATACTCGTCCCCAACGCGGATCACGGCTGATATCTACCATAGGGCTGAAAGTCCATGAGATACCGTCTGCACTTGCTTCGACAGCAGCGATACGGGCCGATTCTTCAATGGCCTTCATATCCCACGTGCATGATAAGCCCAGTGGGATGGGGAAGATTGTTTCATATCCATGAATGACATCCATGCCGAATAACAGAGGAATACCGAGTCGGGAATTCTCTACGGCAAGTTTCTGTACGTCGCGGATTTTTTCTACTCCTTTCAGGTTGAAGAGTCCGCCTACTTCACCTCGTTTTATTTTCCCGGCGATGTCGCTGCTCTTGGCCTGTCCGGTGGTGATATCACCGGTCACGGGAAGATTGAGCTGGCCAATCTTTTCATCCACAGTCATCTTCTTCATCAATGCATCGATGAAACGATTCATGTCTTGTGGAGACTTTTGTGCCTGAACGCTGATTGTACCACTCAGGACAATTGCAAACAGAATACTTAGTTTCTTAATTACTTTACTCATATTTGTTTTTATTTATAATTGATTTGAACTGACAGGCTGATAATATCTTCTTTTATCCTATCCGGATATCACTGTATATGGCATAGCAGTGTTGATATTTATAACTGTTTTTAGCGTCGCCATATATGACATGCTGATGTACCCTTCAGTGACATCGTGATGTCACCACCCATGACATCGTGATGTCACCACCAGTAACATCAGGGATGTCACCACCCATGACATCGGGATGTCATTGAAGGTGACATCAGCATGTCACTAAAGCTACCTTATTTATGTATCTATATCCCTTTAAAGGTAGAACTTTTTATGGGTGTAAGTCTATGAATTACAGGAGATTATCGTAGGTTGGGTTTATACCCTTCGGTGTGCTGATACAGCTTGCCTCTTTCTTCTCTATTCTCCCTCTATTTTAAGATTTCATGGACTTTACACTAAATTAATTGATGTCATTAATAGTCAGGATTTTGTACCAATACTCCTTTCGATTTATCTATTTCCGTTTGTGGTAACGGCAATAGTGCATTCTTGGGCTGATAATTCAGCTTTCCTGCTGCATGAAGCACATCAGAAGCAATGCCCCATCGTACGAGATCATAGAAACGGTCGAATTCCATTCCAAGCTCTACCCGTCGTTCGTGCCGGATGGCGTCACGAAGTACAGTCTGATCCATCGATTCTATCTTTGGAAGAATATTCGGATTGTTGCCACGTGCCCGTGCCCGTACCATTTCGAGATCGGCATTGGCTTCTCCTGTCTTTCCTAACTCATTGGCAGCTTCAGCTGCCATTAGCACTACGTCTGCATAACGGATAAGCCGGATATTTACCCAAAAACCTTTATTGGTATACTCACGCCGCAAGGCCGGGTCTGTATACGCTTTCTTGTTGAAGGCGCGTCCCATGGCCTGAGATACAGGTGATTCATTGTAAGGGGTATTTGTATTTTCAGGAGTGATCGGATCTGTCTCATTCTTACGGAAGTAGAGGAGGGTTGCGTCTCTACGTGGGTCTCCCGCTTCATAGGCATTATACAACTCTTCTGTTGCCATATTGAATCCCCAGCCAAGATCCCATTGACTTGCGCCACGCACTCCCTGTACTTCACAAAACTGGCTACCTATTACATCGCTGGCAGGCATTGCTGCTGTAGCTGTACATTGCAGTTCGAAAATAGAACCACTGTTATTCTCACCTTCGTCTGTAAATATCTTCTCGTAGGGAGTATTCAGATTATAAAGTCCGCTTGACATGACATCGTTGGCGGCTACATAAAGGCTGTCCCAATTATTGCGCATCATGAACGTACGTGCATGGAGCGAACGGGCGGCCCCCCAGGTAAGGCGGCCCAGGTATTCTGTTGTCCACTGTTCCGGCAGTAGCTTTTCGGCTCCGGCAAGATCCTTGTCTATTTGTTTGTAAAGATTCTCTGCGGTGGTTTTGGGCACATTTGCCTCCGAAGAATCATTCACTTTAAAAGTGATCAGAGGAACTTCGCCGAAAGCACGTACCAGGTTAAAGTAGCAGTAGGCACGGAAGAACATCGCCTCTCCGCGATTACGGAGATCTTCTTCCGTCAGCTTGCCGCTTGCTTCACTCTCTTCAATAGAGGTAAGGATGTCATTGCACTGGAAGATGATTGCATAGTTCTGACTCCAGTATCCACCCAATAAACCATTGGTAGGTGTGTAGATGAAATCGTCGTACATTTCTGCGATGTCCGAACCATCACTGCTTATACTGCCTTTTTCGGCATCTTCGCTTCGGAAACTATGGATGGCGAATGCCGGTGTCCCTGCAGTTATGTTAAAGTTACGCATCATGGTGTAAACGTTGTAAATCTTGCCATTTACCAATGCGTTCGGATCGTCGTCTTCTGTAAATTGCCCTTGCGGACTACGATCTAAAAAGTCGTTACAACTTGTCAGTGTCATCGCCCCTAAGGCCAACGACAAGGATAATATATAAATATATAGTTTCATAATTGCTTTCTTTGATTATTATTTAATTGACAATTGACAGTTGACAATTGACAGTTGCTATGCAGCCTGATAGCGCAGCTCACTTTCAACTTTCAACTTTCAATTTTCCATTCTCAAAAGGTTAAGTTGATGCCGAAGGTGTAAACGGCGGGCACAGGATAACTACCGTTATCTACTCCGAAAGCAATGGCTGAACCGCCTAATTCCGGTGTGTACCCGGTATTATGCTTCCATGTTTTCAGGTTCTGAACATTGAAGTATACCTTCAGCGCCTGCATGCGTGCTTTGGCAATTAACGCTTTATCAAAAGTATACGCCAGTTGCAGGTTACGGATACGGAAGAAGCGTCCGCTTTCGACGTAGTATTCCGAGTTTTCGCGGTTAATGGAATGCTTCGTATTCAGTAATGGCTGGCTGTTTGATGTGCCTTCTCCATGCCAACGGTCGAGTCGCTGCGCCATATAGTTGAATTGAGCAAAAGTATAGTTATCCCAGGTACGGTATATCTGATTGCCCCCTTGTCCCATCATTTCGACGCTGAGGTCCCAGTTCTTGTAAGATACTCCCAAAGAAATACCGTAGGTGACGTCCGGCGTCGGATCGCCAATCATGGTACGGTCTTCCGGGGTAATCTTGCCATCACCGTTCACATCCTTGAACTTCAAATCACCCGGAGTTACGGTGGCCAAGGTATTGGTAGGAGAGGAGGCTATATCCTCCGGTGACTGGTACACGCCATCTACCTTGTAACCGTAGAAGTAACCTATCGGATAGCCCGCCATTGTATAGCTTTGGCTCTTATCTCCGGCGATGATAGAATATCCTTCCTGTACCAGACTTTTCACTTTGTTGCTGATCGTAGTCAGGTTTGCACTTACTGAATATCCCCAATCTCCGATCTGATCACGCCAGGTTGCTGCCAGTTCCACGCCACTGTTTCTGATTTCTCCCAGATTACCGATGCCAGGGATCGTACCGGAGATACCCGGAACTTCTGCAAGCAGATCTTTCGTATTCTTTTTATAGAATACTCCTTCCAGGTGTAACCGGTTGCGGAGCATATTCGTTTCGAACCCCACTTCCCACGCTTCCACCTTTTCCCAGCGGAGATTGGGGTTAGGTAAATATGCCAGTTGGTATCCCGGATAGATGATGGACGGTTTACCGAATATAGCCGAATATGCATTTTTCAGTAGCGGTTCGGCCGGATAGGCGGTACTCAGATTCTGATTACCCAATGTACCCCATGAACCCTTCAGCTTCAGCATGTCCAGCCAACTGATATCTTTCATAAACTCTTCTTCACTCATCAACCAGCCTGCACCTACCGAGTAGAAATTCTGCCATTGGTTGCCTGTATATGAAAAGGCGGAGGAGCCATCCCGACGGAACGAACCGTTGAACAGGTATTTCCCTTTGTAATTGTAAATGACACGTGCCAGCATGGATACGGTTGTTCGTTCCCATTGCGTACTGCCGTTGGTGGCAGTAGCTGCATCTCCGATACTGACAAACCATTTGTCCGGATCGTCGGGGATAACGAGTCCCACTCCCTGTTTGCGGGCGCCATCCAGTCTGCTCAATGAATTGTAATAGGTGGTAAAACCGGCAGTGGCTGTCAGGTTGTGTGCACCGTCAGCGAAACTATTGGTATACGTCAGTACGTAATCGCTTTGTACTTTTGTTTCGTTCTGTTTGAACTGGCTCACCTCTGTCTTTCCTGTTCCCAAGGTTGAAACATTACCCTGCACGGTAGGGTCATATACTTTGATAATCGGTGTGTAAGTTCGTCCGTTGTCCGAAGCATAATCCATAGAGAATGTGGCACGGGCTGTGAAATGTTTCAGGAAATCAATTTCACCATATATACTGCCCGAAGCACGGTAGTTTTCAGCTTTGGTAGTATTGGCTTTCAGATCTACATCCACCATCGGGTTGTTCATCTGTGCTTTCTGAAATTCCGGCAGGGCTGTGTAAAGGCCATACTCTGTATTGTATACAGGGGCAACCGGTGTGGTACGGATAGCACCCAATACCTGTTTGGCATCAGCGGGTAAGATACGTGCGCCGTTCAGTTGGAAGCCAACCTTGAAAAAGTCTGTCAGCTTGTACTCGTTACTTGCATTGATGGTCACTTTACTGAACTTCTCATGTTTGATATTGCCCTGTTCGTGAGAATAACCTACGCCTAAATAGAAACTATGTTTCTCGGAAGCACCTGTAATGCTGATATTGTTATTGGTAATGAATCCGTTCTGGAAGATTTCGTCTTGCCAGTCTGTATTAGCATTCCAGTTGCTGAAGTCAAAAAGAGCAGTCTCTTCATTGGTCAGCTGTTCATTGTATAATTCTTTAAACTGGTCGGCATTGGTCATTGCTATTTTGTCCACAACTGATTTCCAACCAAAAGATGTATTGATATTCACTCTGGTTTGTCCTTCTTTTGCCTTTTTAGTGGTGATAATGATTACGCCGTTCGCACCGCGCACACCGAATATGGCTAATGAAGATGGGTCTTTCAATACTTCCATTGATTCAATATCTTCCGGATTAAGGAAGTTGATATTATCGTTGAAGAGTCCGTCTACGATATACAAAGGTTTGTAGCCGTTGATAGAATTCGTTCCGCGAATACGTATTTCAGGATCATCACCGGCGCGTCCGTTATTGATAATCTGTACACCGGCAATCTTTCCTTGCAGAGAAGACAGTGGGTTGGTAGCAGGCTTGTTAGCAATTTCTTCACCTTTTATATTGGTGATAGAACCGGTAAGGTCGCGTTTTTTAGCGCTACCGTATCCTATGACTACGGTTTCACCCAGCATCTGTGAGTCGTCTTTCATCACGACATTAATCACAGTTTGCAGCCCTACAGGGATAATTTGTTTCTGCATACCTACATATGAAAATTCAAGTACATTGTCCGGGGTGACTGAGATAGAATAGTTTCCATCCAGGTCAGTGACTGTTCCGGAGGAGGTACCTTGTATCAATACTGATACCCCGATCAGGGGTTCGTTCAGCGCGTCGGTTACTGTACCCGTCACTGTTTTTGTTTGAGAAAACAAAGATGACGAGGTCAGTAACAGGCAGGCTATGACAAGGATATTCCTTAGCCAGGAGGTTTTCTTCTCTTCAGGAAGATGTTGTAAAGGTTTAGGTCTCATTGCGTTAAATTTTACTATTTACATGAACTACTTTATTAGAATACTCTCTTAAGTCTAATTGTCACATGAAGTGGCGACGAAAATATTAAAGTGAACAAACAAGTAGTAAAAAAGATTAGAATAAGAGTGTTAATCGTGATTTTTAACAGTGGGAAAGAGGACGAAGAGGGGGAAGGTGAGATGGCTCGAATCTGAATAGAAATAAATCAGTTCACCACAGAGGACACGGAGGGCGCAGAGATATTATTTTCTCTGATGAAACGCGGATGATCGCAGATGAACG
>PPYE01311319.1_pt1 | contig 33622 bp, 32 predicted proteins | sample 1559881 | NCBI WGS metagenome assembly PPYE01 (sample SAMN08240022, study PRJNA423297) | Human gut metagenome, whole genome shotgun sequencing project.
TCAGTGCCCGAGAGGGTGGCCGGTAAGAGGCCCTTATAGGGCCAGAGCAAGCCACCGGCTTTGCCGGTGGTCCTGACTTGAGACGCCTGCCGCGCAAAAAACGTTTTCATCTTCGTTATGTTTCATTGAAGCGGCTGCGAGTCCGTGTTATAATGATGACAATCGAACATGAAACTCCCTTTTCAAAGAGGAAGCCGGTGAAAATCCGGCGCGGCCCCGCCGCTGTAACTCTGACAAATCCGAAGCATGTCACTGATCGCGTTATTGGGAAGACTCGGACGAGGATGAAGAGAAGCCAGAATATTCTTTGAGGGAGCTTGCAAAGGGGGAATGTTTGCGTGGGCGAACTCCTGGGCGGCTGACCAGTGACAGCCGCGGCGGAAGGACACGACGCAGGGTCGTGTCTTTTTTTGTCTCCCGAGGCCTGAGCTTCGGAAAAAATTTCATGAAAGGTCGTCTGATGAACATGTCCTTTAAGTCCATGATCCTCGCCGTCACCCTCGCGGCCGTCGCTTTCTCCGGAATCGCCTGCGCCAAGGAAGCCAAAAAGGAAGAGAAGCAGGCAATCCTGATCACCTCTTTCGGCACTTCCATGCCCAGCGCCCGCAAAGCCATCGACAATTTGGTGGCCGCCGCCAAAAAGGCGTTCCCCGGCGCCGAAGTGCGTCTGGCGTTCACTTCCAACATCATCCGCCGCAAGCTGGCCCGCGAAGGCAAGAAGAACGTCCCGCCCACGCCCGTCATGGCCCTGGCGCAGCTGAACGACGAGGGCTTCGCCAAAGTCGGCGTGATGCCGACGCACATCATCCCCGGCGCCGAATACGACGAGATCAAAAACGTGGTCGAGGCTTGGGGCGAACTGAAAGGCAAATACGGCATCAAGGATCTGCGCCTCGGCAAGACGTTCCTTTCCAGCGTCGAAGGCTGCGACGAGATGGCGGAGATCCTCGTGAAGAGATTCGAGAAACTTGCCGACAAGGATACCGCCGTCGTGCTGATGGGGCACGGCACGCCGCATCACATCGCCAACGCCATGTACAGTCAGCTTCAGGTCGCTTTGGACAAGATCGCCGACGGTCGCTTCTTCATCGGCACCGTCGAGAACACTCCGATGATCGAGGACGTCGTCGTTGCGCTGAAGAAGGCCGGTTACAAGAAGACGCTCGTCTCGCCGCTGATGATCGTCGCCGGCGACCACGCCAACAACGATATGGCCGACGCGAACGATCCCGAGTCCTGGTACAGCATCCTCAAGAAGGAAGGCTTCGCCGTCGAGACCTACATCAAGGGGCTTGGCGAGGACAAAGGCGTCACGGCCGCCTTCGTCAAACACCTGAAGGAAATGATGAAGTAAAAATGTCTCCGTCGCCTGTCGGAAACTTCGAGCGCTGGCGTTCGCGGCTTTGCGCGCGGCGTTTGCGCCTGGGAGCGGCGCTCGGCGCGCTTCTTTTTCTGACGGCGCTGTGGCGGATCACGCAGGGAGAGTGGGACATTCCACTCTCCCGCGTCTTTGAACTGCTCTCGCCGTTTCTTCCGGCGGCCGAGAGCGAGACCGCCGAGGCTCTGGTGATCCGCGCCGTCCGCCTGCCGAGATTTTTCGCGGCGGTAGGCGCCGGCGGGTTGCTCGCCGTCTCGGGCGCGGTCCTTCAGGGGCTGCTGGCCAATCCGCTGGCCGAGCCCTACACGCTGGGCATCGCTTCCGGCGCGGCCTTCGGCGGCGCGCTGGGATTTTTTTTCAGCCGCCTGGCGGTGACGCCGATGGCTTTTGCCGGCGCGCTCGGCTCGCTGGCGCTGGTCAACCTGATCGCGCGCAAAAGCGCCGGCGGCAGCGCGTATCTGGTGCTGGCGGGCATCGTCGCCAACGCCGTGCTCTCGGCGGGAGTGACGTTTCTCAAAGCCGTCGCCGACGACAAGCTGGGCGCGATCGTGCTCTGGCTGATGGGCAGTTTTTCCGGCGCTTCGCCCGCCGCCGCGCGGCTGGTCTGGCTGGGAGCGGCGGTGACGCTGATCCCGGCGTGGCTTTGCGGGCGTCAGCTCGACGCCGTTTCGCTCGGCGAAGGTCAAGGGGAAATGCTCGGCATCGACGAAAGAAAATTGCGCCGGCGGCTGCTTTGCGCTTCGTCGCTGGGGACGGCCATGACCGTCAGCAGCTTCGGCATCATCGGCTTCGTGGGGCTCGTGGCCCCGCACATCCTGCGCGTCCTGATCGGACCTTCGCACCGGCCGCTGCTGTTTTTCAGTTTTCTGACCGGCGGGCTGATGACGGCTCTGGCCGACGGAGCGGCGCAGCGTTTGGGAGAGCTGCCCGTCGGCGTGATCACGGCGCTGATCGGCGGCCCTTTCTTCTGTTGGATCCTGGTGAAAAGAAAATGACCGCGCCGTCTTTCTCATTCCGTTTCCGTGCGCTCAGCGCCGGCTACGGCGGCCGCGAAGTCCTCGGAGGCCTGTCCGGTTCGATCGAGCCCGGCCAGGTGACGGCGCTGATCGGCCCCAACGGCAGCGGCAAAAGCACGCTGCTCAGAACGCTCGGCGGTTTTCTGTCCTACGGGGGCGAACTTGAGCTCGGCGGGCGCGAGATCAGGCGCTGTTCGCGCCGCTCGCTCGGCCGTCTGATCGGCGTCGTCGCCCAGCAGACTGTCATGAAAGCGGCTTTCAGCGTCTACGACGTGATCGGCTTCGGCCGTCTGCCCTACCAGCGCTTGCTGACGCGGCGTTCGTCCGCGGACGAACGCATCATCCAGGCGGCGGCCGAGCGTCTGGACATCGCGCCGCTGCTCTTTCGCCCCGTCACCGAACTTTCGGGAGGCGAACGGCAGCGCGTGCTCCTCGCCATGGCGCTGGCCCAGGACCCTGCCGTCTTTTTGCTCGACGAACCCACTTCGGCCATGGATCCCCGCCAGGCTCTGCACGCGTTCCGTCTTATGCGCGAGCTAGCGGAGCGGGGAAAGACCGTGGTCGTCGTCGCCCACGACATCAACGCCGCGCTGTTCTGCGCCGACCGGTACCTCGCTCTCCGCGGCGGCAGACTGATCGCCGAAGGACGCGCGGATCACATCGACGGCGGCGTGCTTGAATCCCTTTACGGCACGCCGTTCGCTCCTTACCTTTCGCCCGAAGGTGATAAAGCATGGCATCCATCTTCAAAAAAACGCTGACCATTTTCCTGATGCTGTTCGTTCTGGTCGCACCGACGGCGGCTTACGAGCGGATCGTTTCTCTCTATCCCGGACACACCGACAACATCGTGGCGCTCGGCGGTCAGTCGCGTCTCGTGGGGCTGTCGAAGAGCGACGATCCTTCGCGGCTGCCTGAACTGCCGCGATTCGCCCTCAACGTCGGCGCCGAAGCGCTGCTGGCGCTCAAGCCGGATCTCGTGCTGACGCGCACTCTGGTGGAAAAGCAAAATCCCGAGCTGCGCGGCGTGCTCGAGCGCGCCGGCGTTCCCGTCATGCTCGTCGATCCGCCCTCGTGGGACGGGTTCGTCGCCTACCTGCGCGCGCTGGCGCCGCTGATCGGCGTCGCTCCGCAGGCGGCGGAAGCCCAGTTCGCGCAAGCCTGCGATGAAATCCGGCAGACAGCGGCGGCGCGCCGCGGCGGGCGTCCCGCGCCGTCCGTCTTCGTCGAAGCCACGGCCAAGGAACTGCATACCTGCGCCCCAGATTCATGGGCGGCGCATCTGCTTGAACTGGCCGGAGGCAGAAACGCCGCCGCGGACGCCGAACCGCTCCGCCGCGGCAGCGCCGTCGCCCCCTGGGGGGTAGAGCGCGTCATGAAGCTGCTCGCCGGAGGGCTGGATGTTTATCTCATCCAGCACGGGCCGATGAACCGCGCCTCGCTCGACGAGGTAAAGGCCCGCCCCTGGGCAAAGACGCTTGTTCCGGTCAAAATTGCCCAAATCCCCGAATACTGGCTGAGCCGTCCCTCGCTGCTCGGGCTCAAGGCAGGCGGCGCGGAACTGATGCGAATTTTCTACGGAGAGTGATCCTATGAAATTTATCGTGGCCGGCGTCGGCCCCGGCGATCCCGGCCTCGTCACTGTCGGCGCGCTGAAACTGATCGAGCGGGCCGATCTGGTGCTGAGCCCCCATTCTCATGCGGAACGGGCCAGCGTGGCCGAACAGGCCGTGCGCCCGCATCTGCCCGATCTGAAAACGACGCCGGTGCTGTTCCCGATGACCGGCGATGCGGCGTCCCGCGACGCCTCGCTGAAAGCGCAGCTGGAAGATCTGCGCCCCCAATGGCAAAACGCCGAGACGGTCGTGCTGCCCGTGATCGGCGACTCCACGCTCTACGCCACGGGATTCTACCTCTACGAACTGTGGAAACAGCTCGTTCCCGAGCTGGAGCTTGAACTGACGCCAGGCATCTCGGCGCACTGTCTGGCCGCGGCGAAGTCCGGTTCGTTCCTCGCCATGGGGACCGAGATCCTCGCCATCGTCCCTGCCACGGCGCCGCGCGAGCGGATCGTCGCCGCGCTGAAAGCGGCCGACGCCGCCGCGGTCTATAAGCCCTGCGCGCTGCGCGGACAGCTCCGCGCCACGGTGGAAGAAGCCGGCCCGTGGAAAAAGATTCTGCGCATCGACCGCGCCGGGCTGCCCGACCAAAAGATCTTCACGGACGCCGCGGCCCTGGGCCCCGCCGAGGAATACCTTTCGATCCTGCTGCTGTGGCGCTGACCATGGACTGGACGCCCCTGCTCCGCGGCGAACTGCGGCTGACGCTCGACATCCTCGCCGGATTTTTGATCGGCGCGCTGATCATCCGCACCGGACTGGCCGACAAAGCGCTGCGGCGCGCCCTGCCGCGGCTGAAACGCTGGGGCATCGGCGCTACGCTCGGCGCGGCGCTGACCGTCAGCCTCGGCTCGTCGAAAGCCGGTGCCGCCGTAGTGGCTTCGGCGCTGGACAGCGGCCGCATCTCACCGCGCACGGCCAAATGGGGCACGCTGCTGCTGGCCTTTCCGGCCTACGCGCGCCGCTGGGTCGCGACGATGATCTTGTCGTGCAGCTTGGCCGGCCGGGCGGGCGCTTTTTTCGCCTTGACGCTGCTGCTTCGCTCGGCGGCGAAATTCGCGCTCGAGCTTTTCATTCTCAACCGCGGCGAACACGACGACCGGCCGCAGGAAGAAAACGCCGCGGCGAGCCGCGGCGAATCGGCGCGGAATTTCGGCCTCAAGCTGCTGAAAACGCTGCCGCTGGCCTGGTTCTTTTACGCGCTCGCCGTGCTCGCCGTGCCGTGGGCGGAAAAATATTTACAGATCTGGCTGCGCGGCAGCGCCTTTTTCCCCCTGCCCGCCATGGCGGTGGCGGCGGCGTCTTTCGCCCACGTCTCCGCGGCGCTGGCGCTGGCCGGTGGCAGTCTGGCCGCGGGCGAACTTTCCGTCGCGCAGGCGGTCTTCGCGCTGCTTTTCGGCAACAGCCTGAGTCTGATCACACGGCTCGTGCGCACCAACGCCGGCTATTATTTCGGCTTTTTCCCGCGCGCCGTCGCTCAGTCCATGCTGCTGTGGAACGTCGCCGTTTCGGCCGCGCTGAGCCTGCTGACGTTGGCGCTGGCGGCGCTGCCGCTGTGCTTTTGAACCGAAAATTTGCCTTGAAGAGGTGGACGTTGTGAGACCGGAAGAGATAGAACAAGCGAGCATGAAAACGATCGCCGCCGAGATGGAGCCGTGGCGGGGGCCCGAGGAGAACCTGCCCGTGGTCATGCGCGTCATCCATACCACCGCCGATTTCGAGTTCCAGAAGAACCTGCGCTTCACGCCGGACGTGGTCGGCCGCGCCCGCGAAGCGCTCCGCGCCGGGACGACCATTGTCACCGACACGATGATGGCCGCCGCGGGCGTCAACAAGAAAGCTTGCCGGGCGCTGGGCGTGCAGGTCGTCTGCCGTATGTCGGACGCCGCCGTCGGTGAAGAAGCCGCGTTCCGCGGCGTCACCCGCGCCGTGGTGAGCATGGAAGCGGCGGTGCGCGAGACGCCGCAGGCCGTTTTCGCGATCGGCAACGCGCCGACGGCGCTGATCCGCCTCTGCGAGCTGATCGACGCGGGCGAGGCCCGTCCGGCGCTGGTCGTCGGCGTGCCCGTCGGCTTCGTCAACGTGATCGAGTCCAAGGAGCGCTTGGCGCGCACCGCCGTGCCCTCGATCGTCGCCATGGGACGCAAGGGCGGTTCCGCCGTCGCCTCGGCGATCCTCAACGCGCTGCTCTATGGAATTACACGTTAGCGAGGGCCTGCGCGAAGGCTTCACCACCGGCAGCTGCGCGGCCGCGGCCGCCCAGGCTTCGGCGCTGCGCCTCACTACGGGCAGGTGCCCCGCGCAGGTGCGCATCGTCGCGCCCGTTGGCAAGGAACTCACGCTCGACATCGTCGAGTACGCCTTTCCGGCCTGCGGCGTCGTCAAGGACGCCGGCGACGATCCCGACGCCACCGATGGCATGACGGTGATCTCGTCGGTGGAGCTGGGCGACGGCGACGGCCCCATCGCCTTCAAGGCCGGCCCGGGCGTGGGCACGGTGACGTTGCCGGGACTGAAGATCCCCGTCGGCGAAGCGGCCGTCAATCCCGTGCCGCGCCGGATGATCGAGGAAGCGCTGCGCGCCGTCATTGGCCCGCGCCGCGCCTGCGTCACCATTTCCATTCCCGGCGGCGAGGAAAAAGCCGCGCGCACGTTCAATCCCCGTCTCGGCATCGCCGGCGGTTTGTCGGTGCTGGGCACGACGGGGATCGTCAAGCCGTACAACGTCGAATCGGTCTACGCGTCCTTTTCGCTGGAACTGAACACATTTGCCTCGTCGGGGCTGAAGTGCGTCGGCCTGTGCTTCGGCAACAGCGGCGAAAAGGCCATGCGCCGTGTCTGGAACATCGGCGGGCGCGTCATCATGCACACGGGCAACTACATTGGCTTCGTGCTCGACGAGGCGCTGCGGCTCAAGATCGAACGCGCGCTGATCTGCGGCCACCCGGGCAAGCTGCTCAAGGTTGCCGCGGGGACGTTCGACACCTACAACCGCACCGGCGACGGCCGGCGCGAAGCGCTCTGCACGCAGGCCGCTCTTGCCGGAGCCGGGCGCGAGATCGTCAGGAAACTTTACGAGAGCACCACGACCGAGGTCGCCATGCAGATCGTCCGCGAAGAAAAACTCGACTTCCTCTGGACGACGCTGGCCGAAGTGACGGCGAAACGCTGCCGCGAGCGGATGTTCGGAGAACTCGCCGTAGAAGCCGCTTTTATCGACAATGAGGGCCACCTGCTGGGCGCGAGCTCCGGCGCGGCGGCCTTCGCGGAGGAACTCGCCCATGCGCAATAAACTTTTCGTCGTCGGCGTCGGCCCAGGCGGCGCCGATCAGCTGACGTTCGCCGCGCGGGAAACGATCCGCGGCGCCGGGTGCGTCGTCGCCGCGCCGCGCCACCGCGCGCTGGCGGGCGATCACCCCAACGTCATCGGCCTCGGTCCGTTCGAGGAAACGTTCGCCGCCGTCGACGCCGCGCTCGACCGCGGCTCCGTTGCCGTGCTCGTCTCCGGCGACCCGGGCGTGTTCAGTTTACTGCCGCTGCTCAAAAAACGCTTCCCCGGCGGCGAGCTCGAGGTGATCCCCGGCGTCAGCTCGCTGCAAAGCCTCTGCGCCGCAGCGTGCGAGACGTGGATCGACGCCGTTGTCCTCTCCGGGCACGGGCGCGATCTCAGCGAGGCGAAGGTCCTCGACGCCGCCGACCAGAACAAAAAGACGATCATCTTCTGCGGGCCGCGGTGGGATCCGCGCCGCATCTGCCGCCTGCTGGCGGACTGGGACATGGAACATCTGCGCCTGACCGTCGGCGAACGGCTCAGCTACGGTGACCAGCGCCTCAGCCGCGGTTCTCCCGCGGAACTGGCGGCGCATGAGTACGACGACCTGTCGCTGGTGCTGATCGAGAACCCATCTCCGTGGGAAAAGCCGCAGGCGCGGCCGCGCGACGACGATTTTATCCGCGCGGACGCGCCGATGACGCGCGAGACGGTGCGTTCGGCGATTCTCGACGAACTGCGCCTGCGCCGCGATTCCACGCTCTGGGACCTGGGCGCGGGCACCGGTTCGGTGACGGTGGCGGCCGCCTTGTTCTGTACGGACGGACAGGTCTGCGCCGTGGAGAAAAAAAGCGACGCCGCGGCGCTGATCGCCCGCAACGTCAAAAAGTTCCACCTGCACAACGTTGCGCTGTACGGGGGCGACAACGCCGCCGTGCTGCCGTCGCTGCCGCGCCCCACGCACGTTTTCGTCGGCGGCAGCGGCCCCGAACTGCCGGAGCTGTTGCGCGCCGTCGCCGCGCTCGGCGAAGGGATCCGCGTCGTCGTCTCGGCGGTGGCGTTCAAGACCTACGCGGCCGCGGCCGAGATCCTCGCCGGACCGGATTTTCGCGATTTCGACGCCGTGCAGGCAGCCGTCGGCCGCGCCAAAAAGATCGGCGGCACGTTCATCATGGCCGCGCAGAATTCCGTCACCGTGTTCTCGGCGTTTACCGCTGGGCATCAGAAAGAAGGACGATAACATGATCCACTTTGTCGGCGCCGGCCCCGGCGCGCCCGACCTGATCACGCTGCGCGGCGCGGAACTGCTGGCGCGGGCGGGCATGGTGATCTACGCCGGTTCGCTGGTCAATCCCAAACTGCTGAACGGCACGCCCGCGGGCTGCGAAATTTACAACAGTGCTTCGATGACGCTGGACGAAGTCATAGAGAAAATGGCCGACGCCGACCGTCGCGGCCTTGAAGTGGTACGGCTGCACACCGGCGACCCGTCGATCTACGGCGCGATCCGCGAGCAGATCGACCGGCTCAAGGCGCTGGGCGTCGCTTACGACATCACGCCCGGCGTCAGTTCGTTCTGCGCCGCCGCGGCCGCCGCGGAGGCGGAATACACGCTGCCGTCCGTCAGCCAGACGCTGATCATCACGCGTATGGAAGGTCGCACGCCGGTGCCCCCCAGAGAGAAACTGGCGTCGCTGGCCGCTCACGGGGCTTCGATGGCGCTGTTCCTTTCCTCCGGTCTGATGGAAGAGACCTGCGCGGCGCTGATGCGGGGCGGTTATGCGCCCGACACGCCGGCGGCCGTGGTCTACAAGGCGTCGTGGCCCGAGCAGAAAGTGCTGCGCGGCGTCGTTTCGACCATCGCCGCCATGGCGGCGGAAGCGGGCATCCGCAACACGGCGCTGATCCTCGTGGGCGGATTCCTCGGCGACGATTACGAACTGTCGAAACTCTACGACGCCTCGTTTTCGCACGGCTTCCGCAAGGGCAGCCAATGACGGCCCTGCACGTCGTCGCCTTTACGCGCGACGGGACGGAGCTGGCGCGTCTGATCGCTTCCCGTCTCGGCGGCTGGGCCTGGGCTCCGTCCCGCTACGCGGGGGAAGGCGTCTCGCCGCTGCCGGGGGCCATCGCCGCTTGGACGCGCGAATATTTTTCCGCCAGCGACGCGCTCGTGTTCGTCTCGGCCTGCGGCATCGCCGTGCGCGCCGTCGCTCCCTGCCTCGAGAACAAAGCGCGCGACCCCGCGGTCGTCTGTCTCGACGATCGGGGGCGGAACGTGATCTCGCTGCTTTCGGGGCATCTGGGCGGCGCCAACGAGCTGGCGCGCCGCGTTGCGGCGCTGACGGGCGGGCGCGCCGTCATCACCACGGCGACCGACGTCCATAAGGTCGAAGCCGTGGACGTATGGGCGAAAGAACACGACTGCGTCATCGAAAATATCGGCGCGGTCAAGAACGTTTCCGCGGCGGCGCTCGACGGCGAAAAAATCGGCGTCGCCGTCACCGAGGCGGAACAGCCCGCGCCCTGGCCGGTGACGCTGTGGCTGAGGCCGCGCAATCTCGCGCTCGGCGTCGGCTGCAAGCGCGGCACGGCGCTGGAGAATTTGCGCGCGGCGTTGGACGACTTTTTAAGCGGCGCGGGCGTCTCAAAATTATCGCTTTACGCGCTGGCTTCCATCGACCTGAAAAAAGACGAGGAAGGGCTCGTCGCTCTGGCGCGCGAACTGAAAGTTCCTTTTCTCACGTTCCCGGCCGTGGAACTCGCCGCCGTGCCGGGGCAGTTTTCCCATTCCGAAAAAGTCCTCGACGTTGCCGGCGTGGACAACGTCTGCGAACGCGCGGCCGTTCTGGCCTCGGATCTCGGCCCCTTGCTGCGCGGCAAAACGCGCTATCCCGGCGTCACCTTCGCGCTGGCGCGGCGAAAGATTTTCGATCACACGGAAAAGGCGGACTCATCCATGAAGAACATTCCCGACACGGAGGCGAACGCATGATCTACGTCGTCGGTCTCGGCCCCGGAGGCGAAGACCAGCTGACGCCGCGCGCGCTCGCGGCGCTGGAACGGTGCGACGTCATCGTCGGCTACAAAACGTACATCGACCTGATCGCGCCCCGTTTCGAGGGGCGCAAGGAACTGGTCGTCTCGCCCATGAAGGGCGAAGTGCGGCGCTGCGAAGACGCGCTGCGCCGCTCGCTGGCGGGGCGCACTGTAGGCGTCGTCTCCAGCGGCGACCCCGGCGTTTACGGCATGGCGGGCATCATGCTCGAAGTGGCGGCGGGACGCGACGAAGTAATCGTCGTGCCCGGCGTTACGGCGGCCTGCGCCGCCGCGGCCGTGCTCGGCGCGCCGTTGACGCACGATTTCGCCGTCGTCAGCCTCAGCGATCTGCTCACGCCGTGGGAGCTGATCGCGCGCCGCCTCGAAGCGGCCGCGGCCGGCGATTTCGTGATCTGCCTCTACAACCCCATGAGCCGCGGGCGGCCGGACAATCTGCGTCTGGCCTGCGAAACGTTGCTGAAGACGAAAAGCCCCGAAACGGCGGCCGGCTGGGTGCGCAGCGCCGGGCGCGACGGCGAAGAGGCGCGGCTGACCACGCTGGGCGCACTCGCCGACGAGAAGCTGGACATGTTCTGCACGGTCATCGTCGGCAGCAGCGCCACGAAATTTCTCGACGGCCGCCTCGTCACGCCGCGCGGCTATCAGCGGCCATGAACGGGCGTCTGCTGGTCTTCGGCGGCACGACCGAAGCGCGCGAACTGCTGCGCCGCGGCGTGCCGGCCATTTGCTGCGTGGCCACCGCTTACGGCGCCAAGCTGCTCGAAGGACTCGACAACGTGCGCGTGCTCACGGGCCGTCTCGACGAAACGGCGATGGAAGAACTGTTCCGCGCCGAAAGCGTCACTCACGTGATCGACGCCACGCACCCTTACGCGCTGGAAGCGACGAAGAACGTGCGCCGCGCCTGCGAACGCGCGGGCGTGAAGCTGCTGCGCGTGACGCGCGCCAAGACCCCGCTGTTCGGCGACGTGACTACGGTCGCCACGGCGGAAGAAGCGGCGGCGCTGCTGGACGGCGGCGGCGAAAAAGTTCTGCTCACGGTGGGCAGCAAAGAGCTGCCGGCCTTCGCGCGCGTGAGCCGAGCAAAGGAGCGTCTTTTCGCCCGCGTGCTGCCCACGTCGGACGTGATTGCCCAATGCGAGGCGCTTGGCTACGACGCCGGGCACCTGATCGCCATGCAGGGGCCGTTCAGCGCCGCCATGAACGAGCAGATGCTCGCCGCCACCGGCGCGACCGTGATCGTCACCAAGGACGGCGGCGCGTCCGGCGGCATGGAAGAAAAGCTGCGCGCCGCGCAGAACCGCGGCGCGCGCGTGATCCTCGTCGGCCGCGGCGACGAAGAAGGCGCGACCGTAGACGAGGCGCTGCTGTGGCTGCGCCGCGAAATAGGGCTGGAATGCCCGCCGCTGTTTCCGATGTGGCTGCCCCTCGAGGGCAAAAAATCCCTGCTGATCGGCGGCGGCCCCGTCGCCTTGCGGCGCGCCCAAACGCTGAAAAGCTGCGGCGCGGCCGTGCGCGCGATCGCCGTCAGTTTCTGCCCCGGCTGGGAGGATTTTGAAACGGAAAAACGCGAATGGCGCGAGAGCGATCTCGACGGCGTCTGCCTGGCCGTGGCCGCCACCGACCGCCGCGAACAGAACCGCCTCATCGCCGTCGCCGCGAAAAAACGCGGCGTTCCCGTCAGCGTCGCCGACAACGCCGCCGAAGGAACGTTTTACTTTCCCGCGCTGATCCGCTGCGGCGCAGCGGCCGCTTCGGTGTCCACGGGGGGGCTCGACCCGGCCGCGACGCGCCGTCTGGCCGACCGCCTCAGAGAGATCTGGCCGGGGATCGTTGCCGAGGAACTCCACAAGAAAGAAGAAGAGTGTCGATGAAAACCCTTCGTTTTGGCAGCCGCACAAGTGATCTGGCGCTGGCGCAGACGCGCCTCCTCATGGACGCCGTCGGGCGAGCCCATCCGGAATACCGTCTCGAACTCGTGCCCATCGCCACCCGCGGCGACGTGGACATGAAACTTTTTTCGGAGGCGTCGGACACGTTCGGCATCAAGGGACTTTTCACGCGGGAACTGGAAGAGGCCCTGCTCGACGGGAGCATCGACGTGGCCGTCCACAGCCTCAAAGACTTGCCCGCCGCGCAGGATGAACGTCTGCCGCTGTTGGCCTGCTTTCGCCGCGGCGATCCCCGCGACGTTCTGGCGCTGCCCGCCGGAGCGGAGGCGATGAACGGCGCGCTGATCGGCTGTTCGTCGGCGCGCCGCCGCCTGCAGGCGCTCGACTTGTTTGAAGGAGCCGAGGTACGTCCCGTGCGCGGCAACGTCGGCACGCGCCTGCGCAAGCTCGACGAAGGCCAGTTCTCGGCGCTGATCCTCGCGGCCGCGGGGCTGGAACGCCTCGGCTTGAGAGCGCGCGTCAGCCGTTACTTTTCGCTCGACGAAATCGTTCCCGCGCCCGGACAGGGGATTCTCGCCTGCCAAGGGCGCGCCGGCGATAAAAACGAAGACTGGCTCGACGCGATCTTCGATCCCGACGCGACGGATTGCGCGCGCGCCGAACGCGCCTTTTCGGCGGCCCTCGGCGGCGGCTGCGCGTCGCCCGTCGGCGCGTGCGCGCGGCTGCACGGCGGCGAAATGAAGCTGACGGGCTTCTTCGCCGACGAACGCAAAGGCTTCAAAATCCGCGCTTCGCTGACGGGACGCCGCGAAGAAGCGCGGCGGCTCGGCGAAATGCTGGCCGAAAAAATTCTCAGGGAGGCGAGGTGATCTCATGTCCGTCGGTAAGGTCTGGCTCGTCGGCGCCGGTCCGGGCGATCCCGGTCTGCTCACCTACCGCGGCCGCGAAGTTCTGGAACGCGCCGAAGTCGTGATCTTCGACCGCCTCGTCGGCGACGGCGTGCTGGCGCTGATGCCCCGCGCCGCGCGCTGCATCGACGTGGGCAAGGAAGGCGGCCGTCACCCCGTGCCGCAGCGCGAGATCGAAGCCTTGATCGTGCGCGAAGCGCTGGACGGACGCAACGTCGTGCGCCTCAAGGGCGGCGACCCGTTTTTGTTCGGCCGCGGCGGCGAGGAAGTCGAAGCGCTGCTGGCGCACGGCATCCCCTACGAAGTCGTGCCCGGCGTCACTTCGGCCGTCGCCGCGCCGGAATGCGCCGGTATCCCCGTCACGCACCGCGGCCTCGCCAACTCGCTGCATATCGTCACCGCCCACACCAAGGAGGGCGGCATCGCCGCGCAGGATTACGACGCGCTGGCGCGGCTGAACGGCACGCTGGTCTTCCTGATGGGCGCGACCGCCATTGCGGAGATCTGCTCGCAGCTTATGTCGCGCGGTTTTGCCGCCGACACGCCGATGGCCGCCGTCGAACGAGGGACGACCGCCCGCCAGCGCGCGCTCGTGGGGACTCTGGGCGATTTCGAGCGGAAGGCGAGCGATTTCGGGCTGCGCCCCCCCGCCGTGATCCTCGTCGGGGCGGTGGCAGCGTTGGCGTCGCAGTTCGCTTGGCGGCAGACGCTGCCGCTGCGGGACAAAAAAGTGCTCGTCACCCGCCCGGCCAACCGTCAGGGACGGTTGTCGAGAATGCTGCGCGACCTCGGCGCCGAAGTGGTGGAGTTCCCCTGCATCGCCGCCGTGCCGCTGGAGACGAAACTGCCGCCGCTGGACGTCCACGACTGGATCGGCTTCACCAGCGCCACCGGCGTGGAGTGCTTTTTCGCGCGTCTGACGGCGGAAGGGCGCGACGTGCGCGAACTGGGCGCGGCCAAAATCGCCGCCGTCGGTCCGGCGACCGCCGCGGCTCTGCGCGAACGCGGCCTTCGTCCCGACCTGATCCCTGCCGTTTACGACGGCGTCCATCTTGGGGCAGAGCTCGCCAAGCGGGGCGGTTCTGTGCTCCTGTTCCGCGCGCTGGACGGCTCCCCCGAACTGACCGAAACGTTGCGCGGGCGCGGCGTCGATTTCGACGAAGTGCCCCTGTACCGCACCGAGACGCTCGCCGCCCCGTTCCAGCCTGCGGACGTGGACGCCGTGCTGTTCACCAGCGCCTCCACCGTACGCGGCTTCAAAAAAGCCTGTCCCGGACTGGAAGCGCCGCTGGCCTGCTGCATCGGCGTGCAGACCGCGCGCGAAGCCGAACGGCTGGGGCTGAAAAACATCCGCGTCGCCGCCCGCGCGACGCTGGAAGACCTTGTCAATATTCTGAAAGAAGATGGCCAACCATGATCGTCAGACCGAGAAGACTGCGCCGCACCCCGGCGATCCGCAACCTCGTCGCGGAAACGCGCCTCAGCGCCGACATGCTCATCTATCCCGTATTCATCCGCGAAGGCCGCAACATCGTCGAAGACATCCCCTCGCTGCCTGGGCAAAAGCGTTACAGCCCCGACTCGTTCCCGCGCGTCCTCGAAGAGATGTCGCGCCGCGGCGTCGGCGCCGTGCTGCTGTTCGGCCTGCCCGAGCGCAAGGACGAGACCGGCTCCGGCGCGTGGGACGAGAACGGCGTCATCCAGCAGGCGCTGCGTGCCGGCAAAAAAGCCTTTCCCGAAATCACCTTCATCGGCGACGTGTGCATGTGCGAATACACCTCGCATGGCCACTGCGGCATCCTCCACGGCCATGAAGTGGACAACGACGAGACGCTCGAATACCTGACGCGCATCGCCGTCTCTCAGGCCGCGGCAGGAGCCGACGTCGTCGCTCCCTCCGACATGATGGACGGACACGTCGCCGCGCTGCGCGCCGGACTGGACGCCGCCGGCATGAAGGACAAGATCGTCTTCTCCTACGCTGTCAAATACGCCTCGGCGTTTTACGGCCCCTTCCGCGACGCCGCCGGTTCCGCGCCGGCCTTCGGAGACCGCCGCGCCTACCAGATGGATCCGCGCAACGCGCGCGAAGCCCTGAAAGAGGCGGAGATCGACATCGAAGAGGGCGCCGACATGGTCATGGTCAAACCTGGATTGCTCTACATGGACGTGCTGCGCGCCGTCAAAGAGATCAGCACCGTGCCCGTCGGCTCCTACTGCGTCAGCGGCGAGTACGCGATGATCAAGGCCGCGGCCGCCAAGGGCTGGCTCGACGAGCCGCGCGCCGTTACCGAAGCGGCGTACAGCCTGGCGCGCGCCGGCGCCGACGTGATCGTAACTTACTCCGCCCTCGACCTGGCACAATGGCTCAAGGAAGGCCGCGTTACCTTCTAGGAACGCCGGAAATTTTTGCACAACAGCCGCCGCGGAGAAACGGCGAAGCGTAGATTGAACACATCTCTCTTACTGTTTTTCTTCGCGCCTTTGTGTCTCCGTGGCAGATCTCGTTTTACGGTGCGTTTGCTATAGCGACAGCACAGGCCGGAGCGAGAGCGCTTCGGCGAAAGGACGTGAACGATCGTGAGCGAATCGAAAAAAATTTCCCGCCTCGTCGTCGCCGCCACGCAGAGCGGCTGCGGCAAGACCACGCTCACCTGCGGCATCCTCGCCGCCCTGAAAAAGCGCGGCCTGGCCGCGCAGGCCTACAAGATCGGCCCCGACTACATCGATCCCGGCTATCTGGCGCAGGCCAGCGGACGGGCGGCGCACAATCTCGACACCTGGCTCATGGACGAAGCGGCGATGACGCGCCTGTTCGCGGAAAACGCCTCGCGGGCTGACCTCGCTGTCGTCGAAGGCGTGATGGGGCTGTACGACGGCGGGCGCGGCGGCGTCGGCAGCACGGCGGAGATCGCCAAAAAGCTGCGCGCTCCCGTGGCGCTGGTGATCGACTGCAAGTCGATGAGCGACAGCGCCGCCGCGTTGGCGCTGGGATTTCGCGAATACGACCGCGGCCTCGACTTCCGCGGCGTGATCCTCAACCGCCTCGGTTCGGACGCGCACCGCGACATGATCGCGGAAGCCGTCGAGCGCCTCGGCATTCCCGTGCTGGGGGCGCTGAAACGCGACGAACGCCTCGCCGTCTCGGAGCGTCACCTCGGCCTGCTGCCCGCGGAAGAAAACAAGGCGCACGATTTCAACGCGCTGGCCGAGAGCGTGGAGCGTTCCGTCGACCTCGACGCGCTGCTGGAAATCGCCGCCGAAGCGCCGAATCTGGAATTCTCTCCCCGCCCCGCCCCATCCGCAGTGGAACGTCGGACCGTGATCGGCGTGGCGCGCGACAAGGCTTTTTCGTTCTATTACCCGGAAAGCCTCGCCGAGCTGGAACACGCCGGCGCGCGGCTCGTCTTCTTCAGCCCCTTGGACGACGGGCAGCTTCCCGACGCGGACGGCCTGATCTTCGGCGGCGGCTTCCCGGAGATGTTCGCCGCGCGGCTGGCCGCCAACGAAGCGATGAAAAGCGAACTCGCCGCGGCCGCCCGGCGCGGTATGCCCATCTACGCCGAATGCGGCGGGGCCATGTACCTGACGCGCTCGCTGACCGACTTCGAAGGGCGCGAGTTCGCCATGGCCGGACTGATCCCCGCCGCGAGCCGCATGAACTCCAGACTGCAGACCGTCGGCTACGTGGAAGCCACGGCCCTGCGCGACACCGTTCTCTGCCCCGCCGGAACCGTCGTGCGCGGCCACGAGTTTCATTTTTCCTCGACGCAGCCCGACGAAGGGACGGAAGTCCGCGCCGCATGGCGGTTCGTCAAAAAGCGCACCGGCGCGACGTACGTTGCCGGTTACGCGAGCGCGAACGTGCTGGCCTCGTACCTCCACCTGCACTTCGCCGGCAATCCGCAGCTCGCCCGCAACTTTGTGGACGCGTGCGTCCGCTTCGCCCGCGGCAAATAAAAAAATCAGCCTGAACGCTCTCCGGTGGAAAAAGCGTTCAGGCTGATTTTTTTAGACGATGGAAATCAATACCGCAGCGAATAGACGGGATGGTACAGGCGCTCGTCGCGGAGGATCTTGCTCTGCTCGGCTAGCGCTTTCATGGCCGCGTCGCCCATGTCGATGGAGAGACGCGAGGTGAGGATGTGGATCAAAAACAGCGGCCCGATCAGACTGCTGCCGAAGGTGGGGCTGTTGTCGCTGACGAAAAACGACAGGTCGGCGTCGCCGCAGATCGGCGCGGCGGGGCTGTCGGTGACGGTGACGATCTTGGCGCCGTTGCGGCGCCCCCGCTGCAGCGCCTCGGTGAGCAGCACCGAGTAGCTGGGCAGGTCGAAGGCGATGATCAGATCGCTTTTGCGGACGCTGCGGGCCTGCTCGATCAGCGTCAGGCAGCCGGAACCGGGGTACATCTGGTGGGCGCGCAGCCCCAGCTCGCGCAGGCGGCTGTGCAGGCACTCGGCCATCATGCCGGAGATGCTCCAGCCGGCGCAGTAAATGCCCTCGGCGGCTTTGACGAGTTCGCAAAAGGAACGCACGTCTTCGACGCGCAGGCGGTTCCACGTGTCTTCGAGATTGGCGTGCTCCATCTGGCGGATGCGCTCCGACAGATCGCCCTCCTCGCTCATGGCGCGCGCCAGCATCGCCGCCGGATTGACCTGTTCGAGCACCGCTTCCTTGAGGGCGCCCTTGAGGTCGGCGTAGCCCTTGAAGCCGAGGATGCGCGCCACGCGCACGAGCTGCGCCTTGGAGACGTTCAGCTGCTCGGCCACGTCGCCGATGGAGACGAAGGCCGCCTCGCGCATGTGGGTGAGAAGGTATTCGACGACGCGGCGCGCCTTGGAGGGCATCGAATCCAGATTGCTGCGCAAAAGTTCCTGCAATTTATTCGCTTCCAATGGATAACACCTCTTTCATCGGTAATAAACAAAAGTACATTAATATTTTACAAAAAGCGGCGCCGCCCGTCAACGGCAAAAATCCGCCAATCGGTACCATAGAAGTTTTTCATTCCCGGCCAAGCGTCGCAATTGCCCCGAACGCCACAAAAACGGGGAACGCCGGAATTTTTTCGGCGTTCCCCGTTTTCGCTCGCCAAATCAGCCAAGGATGGCGGCCAGCAGTTCAAGCACGCGGATTGCGGCGTTCAAAGCGGAGCTTTTCCCGGCTGCGCTGCCGTCTTCGGGCAACTTCTCCGGAGCGCCGGCGGGCTGTCCCGACTTAGCCCTCTCCTGTTCAAGCCAGCGCTCGTGGATGGCCTTGATCCCGGCGGCGTACTTTTTCGATCCGGCGACCGTATAATATTCACACTCTGTGCTCGTTGTGTAGGTGAATCCCTTTTTGCCGGGGGACATCGGCGCCAGCGCGACGATCGAGCCGCCGGCGTGGTCGCGCTCGCCGGAGGCGGGACGGTAGACGATCATGACGAGACGATCGTCCTCGAGGGTCGCCTTGACCTTTTCAACAACTTTAGGATGCATCACTTTATGAGAAGCGTCCAGCAGGTCGAAAATCGTCCAATCCTTGCCCGCGTAGGTGATCAGGAAATCGCCCAGCTGCATCCCCGCGCCGATTGCCTGCCCGTCGGGCTTCAGCTCGGTGACGCGGGTCAGGCAGACGCCGTCGGCGGCGGGCGCTTTCTTTTGCTGTTTCAGGTAATTTTCCAGCGGGATGGGGCGGAACGGCAGCGTGTTGGTGTCGGCGCTGCCGATCGTGGCGTTGTTGCCGGCGCGGTATTCGGTGCGGCCCCCGAGCGGCACGGCGTAACCGATGACGCTGCCGCTGGCGCTCTTGTAAGTGTGGCGTCCGCCCAGCTCTTCCACACGGGCGATAGGGGAGTTGCGGGCGTCGCGGTATTCCCAGTAGTTGCCCACCTTGCGCACGGTGCCGAGCATGGCGTTGTTCGGCGCGGTGTAGGTCAGCACGCCGCCCATCATCTTCGCGTAGCCGGCGACTTGGCCGCCCACGCGGTATTCGACGCCGTTGCCGAACGTGCGCCCCGTGTATCTGACGCCGCCAACGGCGACGTCGATGTTATAGGCGAAACCCGCGGCGGCGGCGGACAGCGCCAGCGCAAAAGCGCAGAGGAACAGGAATATCTTTTTCATAAAATGGCCTCCTCGGTTTGATCTTTTTTCGATGAAAAATCACTCGCCGAACTCTTCGTCCTCCCCGTCGCCCTCGTCCCACTCGCGCATCAGCACGGCCCAGGCGAACTGGTCGGCCTGATATTCGTAGCCGTTCATGTTGGCGTTGGTCTGCGACCAGAAATAGCAGCCGCGGCTGTCGTGAAGCAGGTGGTGGATCTCGTGGAACAGGGCGAAGCTCTGCCAGAAACGGGGCAGGCGGCTGTTGAGGTGGATGCGGCATCTGCGCAGCTCGCGGTTGGTGTACGTGAAGCCCCATATGTCGGCGCTCATCGGCACGCGCGCCGTCTCGGCCTCGAGGGCGATTCGCTCTTCCAGTTTCGCCAGCGCCTCGAACTCGTCCAGCCCCTGCCACTCAGCCGCTTCTTTGAGAATCGACGGTTCGACGTAACGGGGCGGGGGCGGAAAGACAAATTCCTCTTCGTCGCTAATTTTTGACGCCCTTTGCCCTGCCACGCTTCGGCTCGCCTTCCCAGTCCGACAGAGCGGCGTCGATCAGCCGGTGGACCATGTGCACATCCTTTTCGGAGAGCTTGTGGCTGCGGTACCAGATTTCCATCGGCTTGGGACCGGCGAAGAGCTCTTCCAGCTGCAAACGACCGCCGTTGTCGCGGGGAAATTCCTCGAGAAGATCCGAGGTTTCCACGCCGAGCTTGTCGGCAAGACGGTGGAGCAGCTTCATCGAAGGACTGCGGCGGTTGCTCTCGAGCGCCTGAATGTAAATCCTGCTGACTTCCGTTGCGTCGGCGAGCTGCTGCTGCGTCATCTTGAGCGCCTTGCGAAGCGTGCGGATCCGAAGACCTAGAGTCATCAAAAAGACCTCCCTGTTGATTAGTGTACAAGTACTATACTACAATAAATTTCTGTTGACAAGTACCCTAAACGGCGAATTTCATGTATAATGTCTCTAACGCTTCATTCTTTTTATTTATGGACTTTGACAGCAAGGGAGCTGATTGCATGGATTTCAAGGAGCTCGAGACGTTTGTTTCCATCGTGGAAAAGGGAAGCATATCCGCTGCCGCCGCAGCCCTGGGGGTCTCTCAGCCGGCAGTGAGCAAACGCGTGGCCCGCATCGAAGCGGAAATGGGCGCTTCCATGTTCGCCAACGGTCATAAACATTCCACGCTCACGTCGGAAGGCGCGGTGCTCTACAAAGCGGCGCTGAAAATGCTGGATACCCGCAAGAAAGCGCGGATTCAGATCGCCGAGATCTCTCAGGAACTTTACGGCACGGTGCGCATCAGCGCCAGTTCCATCCCCGGCGATTTCATTTTGCCGGAAGTCCTTGTGGAGTTCATGGAAAAACATCCCGGCGTGAGCGTTCAGGTCACGCAAGGCGATTCGCAGTCGGCGCTTGAGGACCTTTCCGACAAAAAGGTCGACCTTGCCGTGATCGGCTCCGACCGGAACCTGCCCGGTTTCACCAGCGTGCCCTTCTATCACGACGAGTTGGTGCTGATCGTCAACCGCAATCATCCGCTGGCCGCGAGAAAATACATCCCCATGGAAGAGATCGGCGGGCTCAAACTCGTGGGACGGACCTCCGGCTCGGGCAGCCGGCAGACGTGGGAGCGCGTTTACAAGAGCCGCACGGGCAATTTCAAAGAGCCGGAACTGCAATTCGGTCATACCATGGGCGTGGTGAATGCCGTTGCCAACGGCGCCGAAGCGGGCATCGTCTCGCGTTTCGCCGCTCAGACCTCGCCGGCCGTCGCCATGCTGACCTTCAAACCGGCGGTGTATCGCGCTTTTCATCTCGTCTACGGTCTGTGCGAGACCAAGGCTGTGGAAGTGTTGGTTTCTTTCCTGATCCAGAAAGCCGAACAACAGCAGTTGAGCCAGCCTCAATAGAAACGCCGAAGGTCTGAGGGGGTTCCCGGGGGCGCTTCCGGCCATTTGACCTCGCTCCAAGAAGAATGGACGCCGTGAAGAGGCCGAGAAGATCATGATAAAGTGAAAAAACGAAAAAATATCCCGTCGGGAAATTTTTCCCGACGGGATGTTTTTTCATAAAAGTTTCAGACTCACTCGTTGTAATTCGCCGCGCGGTGGACGGCGAAGACGCGGCGGCCGCGCAGGGAGACGTTGAGTTTCTTTTCAAGTTTGCGCGCGATGCGCACAAAAGGCGTGCCGATCAGCAGATAGATCACCGCGACGATGAAGCCGGTGCCGAAGTAATCGTAGTTGACCGTGGCCAGCTGCCCGTAAGTGCGAGTCAAATCGACGAGCGTGATGATGGAAACCAGCGACGAATCCTTGAGCAGGGCGATGAAGTCGTTGGTCATCGGTAGCAGGGAGACGCGGATCGCCTGAGGCAGGATCACGTGGCGCAGCGCTTCGCGCTTGGTCATGCCGAGCGCCAGCGCGCCTTCCATCTGCGCGCGCGGCACCGCTTCCAGGCCGGCGCGGTAGTTTTCCGACTCGTAGGCGGCGTAGTTCAGCCCCAGCGCCAGAGTTCCGGCCACGAAGGGCGAGAGCTGCACGCCGACGTTGGGCAGGCCGTAGAAGATGAAGAACAGCTGGATCATCACCGGCGTGCCGCGGATGAACTCGGTGTAGCAGGTGGCGAACACCCGCAGCGGCAGCGGGCCGAAGAGGCGGCAGACGGCGATGAACAGGCCGACGGCCAGCGCCAAAGCCATCGAAGCGATGGAAACCTCCAGCGTCACGACGGCGGCGCGTCCGAACGACGGCAGGAAGCCGACGTAGCGTTTGATCCGCTCCGGCCAGCTGCGCGCGCCGCGTTGAATGTCCGCCCAATGTTCGTACATGACTGGTTTCTCAAGCGCGGGACGGTCGTCGTTGAAGTATCCCGCCATGAGAGGATTCCACAGATTCCAGCGGTCGTAGATGCGGCGCAGCGTGCCGTCGTCGCGCAGCGCCACGATCGCTTCGTTGACGCGCTTCAAAAACGCCTCTTCTCCCTTGCGGATCGTCATGGCGTACTCCATGCGGCCGATCGGTTCGCCCACAAACTCGAACATGGGGTTGAACTGCGAATAATAAATCGACATGGGCGCGTCCATGACAACGGCGTCGAGGCGGCCGTTCTGCATGTCTTGGTAAGCCGTGGCTTCGTTTTCGTAGCTGCGGATGTCGGCGATGCCGGCTTTGGCCAGCGTCTCGTAGGCATAGGAGCCGCGCAGCGTGCCGATCGTGTGCCCGCGCGCGTTTTCGAGGGTGCTGACGCCGGCGGGATTGCCCTTGGGGACGACCATCTGCAGATAGGTGACGTAGTAGGGGATGGAGAAGTTGATCGTCTCCTGTCGCTCCGGCGTCACCTCGATGCCGTTGATGGCGATGTCGTAAAGCCTGCGCTGCAGGCCGGGGATGAGGATGTCCCAGACGTTCTGCACGAACTGAGGCTTCAATCCCATCTTGGCTGCAAGCGCCGCGGCGATTTCGGTTTCGAAGCCCGTCAGTTTTTCGGGCTCGGAAGGGTCGTAGAGAATGAAGGGCACTCCGCCTTCGGAGTTGCCGCCCCATCTCAGCACTTTGTCGGGCATGAACTCGGCGGCGAAAGAACAGGAAGCGAAAAGCAGCGTTGCAAGTGCGGCGACGCCTATCTTCGGCTTGGTTTTCATGAAGTAGTATCGACCTCGCATTCTGGAAGATGGCTGTACGTGAATAAGATTAGTTGTGGTAGCTCGCGGGGCGCAGCGTTGCGTCGCGGCCATGCTTTCCAGGGCGATTGCCGCGGATGGCCACGGCGAGGCGGCGTTCGGTGTAGCGGGCCAGACGCACAAAGGGCAGCCCCAACAGGAAGTAAATTACGGCGACCATGATGCCGATGCCGAAATAATCGTAATAAGTGTTCGCCAATTGACCATAAGCCTTGGTCAGGTCGATCAGCGTGATCATGGATACCAACGACGAATCCTTGAGCAGCGAGATGAAGTCGTTCGTTACCGGCGGCAGCGAGACGCGCACCGCCTGCGGAATGACGACGTAGCGCAGCGCCTGTTTCTTGTCCATGCCGAGCGCCAAAGCTCCTTCCATCTGAGCGCGCGGCACCGCCATCAGACCGGCGCGGTAGTTTTCGGCCTCGTAGGCGGCGTAGTTCATGCCCAGTCCGATCACGCCGGCCATGAACGGCGACAGTTTGATGCCGATGTTGGGCAGGCCGTAGAAGATAAAAAACAGCTGGATCAGCACCGGCGTGCCGCGCACGATCTCGATGTAGGCCGTCGCCAGACGGGAGAGGATCTTGGGCGCGAAAAGGCGCGCGATCGCCAGCAGCAGTCCCAGCACGATGGCTAGGCTCATGGCGCAGACCGAAACTTTCAGCGTGACGACGGCGGCCTTGCCGAACGTGGGCAGAAAGCCTACGTAGCGCTGAAAGCGCTGCTTCAGCGTCATGCCCTGGCGCTGGTACTCCGCCCAGGCGTTGAATTTATCGGGGCCGAAGCGGGCCGGCGAATCGTCGTTGAAGAACTTTGCCATAACGGGCGTCCACATGTTCCAGCGGTCGTAAATGCCGCGCAGCGTGCCGTCGTCGCGGATGGAAACCAACGCCGCGTTCAGCTTGTCCAGCAGCTCAGTCTCGCCCTTGCGCACGGGGATACCGTAGCTGATCTCGCCGATCGGCTCGCCGACGAACTCCAGGTCCGTGTTGAAACCGGCGTAGAAAATGGCGATCGGCGAATCCATCAATACCGCGTCGAGACGGTCATGAGCCATGTCCTGATAGGCGTTGATCTCGTTGTCGTAAGTGCGGATCTCATCCACGCCGGCGTCGGCCAGCGTGAAGAAAGCGTAGGATTGTTTCAGCGTGCCGACGCGTTTGCCCACGCAATCCTGCAGCGATTTGATTTCGGCGGGATTGCCCCTCTGGACCACCAGCTGCAGGAACGTCTTGTAATACGGCAACGAAAAGTCGACTTCCTCTTTATGTTCCGGCGTGATTTCCAGGCCGCTCAAGGCGATGTCGTACAGCCCAAGATTGAGCCCGGGGATCAGATTGTCCCAGCCGTTGTGGACGAATTTGGGCGTCATCCCCATGCGTTCGGCCAGCGCATCGACAATGTCGATTTCGAAGCCGATCATGATCTTGTCGTCGCGGGGATCCATGAACATGTACGGCACGTTGCCTTCGGAGTCGCCGCCCCACCTCAGGATCGGCTTGTCCGCCGCCAGGGCCGGAGAGACGGTGGCCAGCAGCGCCAGCAGGGCGCAGAGAAGCGTACGCAGCCGTTTCATCAGTAGGTCACTCCGTTGAGATGGCGCAGAAAGTTCTGCGTGCGGGGATCCTTGGGCTGGGTGAAGAGGATGTCGCCGTCTTCTTTCTCGACGATTTCGCCGTCGTGCATGAAGACGATGTAGTCCGAGGCGTCGCGGGCGAAGTTCATCTGATGGGTGACCACGACCTGGGTCATGCCGTCGCGGTCAAGGTCTTTCATGACCTGAAGGACCTCGCCGACCAGCTCCGGATCGAGCGCCGAAGTCGGCTCGTCGTACAGCATCACTTTGGGCTGCATGGCCAGCGCGCGGGCGATTGCGGCGCGCTGCGTCTGCCCGCCCGACATGGTGACGGGGTACTTGTCGGCAAAATCGGACAAGCCGACTTTTTCGAGCAGTTCGAAGCCCTGTTTTTTGGCGTCCTCTTCTTTGACATGTTTGACCACCATTGGGGCCAGCATGATGTTTTCAAGAACAGTTTTGTGCGGGAACAGATTGAAACTCTGAAAAACCATTCCGACTTCCTGACGCATCTTGTGGCAGGCGTCGAGGAACTTCCTGTCGAAATCCCGGTCTTCCTCTTCGTCCTCAATGGAACGGCTGACCGTTACGCCGGCTATGGAAATCGTGCCGGAATCGATGTATTCGAGGCAGTTCAAACACCTGAGAAAGGTGGATTTGCCACAGCCCGAGGGGCCGATGATGGAAACGAGGTCCCCTTCTTCAATGTCGATGGATACGCCCTTTAAAATGGTCGCTCCGTCTTCGTAACTCTTCCGCAGGTTTTTCACCTGGATCAACGGTACAGCCGCGTTGGTCAAAAGTCTCATCCTCCTGTTACAGGTCGGACATGAAGCCGTCGTCCTCCCTATAGCCTGTGCCGGTTCGCTCCCACAGGGTCCGGCATTTTTTGTGTAAAAGTTTTCGCCCCTTCGTATTCCAGCTGCGCGGCGCTGGAACGGCCGGCAGTGGAGTCTCTCGTCACGAGGACGAGGTCATAATAATTATAGGGTGATTTCCCCCTTTGACAAGACCTGAATTTCCTCGAGTCGGTCGATTTGTCGTGCAAAATTCGTCGCAGGCCGCGCGTCGTTTTGTCGGAAACGCGCAAAGGGCTTTTTTATATCGTTCGTTCCACTCCGTATGACTTTGCGAAAACGGGCGACGAGAGCTTTCGCGGTGGAATTTCGTCCCGCGAAAATCATTGTCGAGTTTTTCTATAGGAATTTATTCTTGCGGCGTAAAAACATATTGATATAATTGGTTTATCTCAACAATCCGAGATCAATGGGGGAGTTTCATGTTAAATGAATTGCTGAAAGTCGATCGTCTGACCGTATGCGTGGAGGAACGGGAAATCCTCCGCGGCGTCGATCTGACGGTGAACGCCGGCGAGACGCACGTCCTTATGGGGCCGAACGGCGCCGGCAAATCGACTCTGGGATACGCTCTGATGGGCGATCCGCGCTATACGGTCGGCGCGGGGAAGATTTTCTTCAACGGCCGGGACGTGACCGAAGAGTCCGCGGCGCAGCGCGCCAGGGCGGGGATGTTCCTGTCGTTTCAGGCGCCGTTGGAAGTGCCGGGGCTGACGCTGAGCGGTTTCCTCCGCACGGCGCTGGAGCAGCGCACGGGCGCGCGCGTCAAGTTCGGGGTTTTCCGAAAAGAGCTGGCGAAGGCGATGGAAGTCCTGCACATGGATCCGTCTTACGCCGACCGCGACCTGAACGTCGGCTTCTCCGGCGGCGAGAAGAAAAAGGCGGAGATCCTTCAGCTGCTCATGCTCAAGCCGTCCTTCGCCATCCTCGACGAGACGGACTCGGGGCTCGACGTCGACGCCGTTCACGTCGTTTCCGCCGGCGTCCGCGAATATCAGAAGAACGAAAACGCGGCGCTGATGATCATCACGCACAACGCGCGCATCCTCGAATCGCTGCGCGTCGACGCCGCGCACGTGCTCGCGCAGGGGCGGCTGGTCGCCTCCGGCGGCGCGGAACTGGTCGGCGAGATCGGCGCGCGCGGTTTCGAACGGTTCCTCGGCAAATGAGCGCCATGAAAGAGAAAACGTACGTCGAAGACGTGGACCGCAGCCGCTACGACTTCCGTTTCGACGGGAAAGACGCTTACAAAGTCGAAGAGGGGCTGACGGCGGGAATCGTCGGTCAGATCTCGGCGGAAAAAAACGACCCGCCGTGGATGCGCGAGTTTCGCCTGGAAGCGCTGAAAATTTACGACGAGCTGGCGCTCCCCGACTGGGGGCCGTCGCTCGACGGGCTGCGCATGGAAAACATCGTCACCTACGTGCGCCCCAACACGGAGCGCATGCACGCGAACTGGGACGACGTGCCGGCGGACATCAAGGACACGTTCGAACGTCTCGGCATCCCGCAGGCGGAGCGTAAGTCGCTGGCCGGCGTCGGCGCGCAGTACGATTCCGAGCTGGTCTATCATAACGTCAAGGCCGAGGTGGCGGCCCAGGGCGTGGTTTATACCGATCTGGAAAGCGCGCTGCGCGGCCCGTACGCGCGCATGATCGAAGAACATTTCATGAAGCTGGTGCCGCCGCGCGACCACAAGTTCGCGGCGCTGCACGGCGCGGTCTGGTCGGGAGGATCGTTCGTCTACGTGCCGCCGCGCGTGAAGGTGGAGATCCCGCTGCAGTCGTATTTCCGCCTCAACGCGCCCGGCGCGGGGCAGTTCGAGCACACGCTGATCATCCTCGGCGAAGGGGCCGACCTGCACTTCATCGAAGGCTGCTCGGCGCCCAAGTACAACGTGGCCAACCTGCACGCCGGCTGCGTGGAGCTGTTCGTGGGCAAAAACGCCAGGCTGCGCTATTCCACGATCGAGAACTGGTCGAAGAATATGTACAATCTCAACACCAAGCGCGCCGTCGTCGAAGAAGGCGGCGTCATGGAATGGGTTTCGGGCTCGTTCGGCTCGCACGTGTCGTATCTCTACCCGATGACGATCCTGAACGGAGACGGCGCGCGCATGGAGTTCACCGGCGTCACCTTCGCCGGGCGCGGGCAGAATCTCGACACGGGCATGAAGGTCGTACACGCCGCGCCGTCAACCTCGTCGTACGTCAACACGCGCTCGATATCCAAAGACGGCGGCGTCAGCACCTTCCGCAGCGCCGTGGTCGTGAACGCCGCAGCGAAGCGCGCCAAGTCGTCGGTCTCGTGTCAGTCGCTGATGCTCGACGCGCTCAGCCGCAGCGACACGATCCCCGCCATGGAGATCCGCACGCCTGACGCCGACGTCGGCCACGAGGCCAAGATCGGCCGCATCAGCGACGAGTCGGTGTTCTATCTGATGTCGCGCGGCATTCCCGAGGATGAGGCGCGCGCGATGATCGTCAGCGGTTTCGCCGACAACGTGTCCAAGGAGCTGCCGCTGGAATACGCGGTGGAAATGAACAATCTGATCCGCCTGGAAATGAAAGGCAGCATCGGCTAGAGGAGGAAAACTTTCATGGATTCGATGGAGATGAAGGTCAATCGCCTGCCCGCGCCGACGTGGAACTGGCTGCGCATGAACGGAACGGAGACGGCCGCGCGGGTCGGCGGCGAGGGCGCGTTCGATTTCGAAATTCCCGCGGGCGTCGCGGGCGAAACGCTGTCCGCGCCGTCGCTGGACTGCGCTTCCGGCATGGGGCCGGACGTGGAACGGCTGGTGAAGGACGCGGCGCTGCCGGTCCGCAAATATACGGCCGCGGGAAAAGTGGACGAAGCGCTGCGTTTCGGCTTCGATTACGCGGACGGCGCGGCTGCGTTCAACGCCGTGGAGCTGGAGACGGGCGAAGGCGGCGCGCTGACGGCGGTCATGGACTTTCGTTCGGCCCCCGGCGCGGCGGGGTTCGCCGGCGTGCAGACGAAGATGGCGCTGGGGCGGAACTCGCTGCTGCGGCTGGTGCAGATCCAGCGCCTCGGGGGCGCGCTGACGTTTTTCAACGACGTAGGCGCGCGGTGCGCCGACGGCGCGCGCGTGGAACTGATCCAGCTGGCGCTGGGCGGCGGAAGCGTCTTCATGGGCGCGCAGTGCGCCCTCGAGGGCCGGGGCAGCGCGCTGAAGGCCGATATCGGCTATCTGCTGCGCGGAACCGAGCGGCTCGACATGAACTATACGGCGCTGCACGAAGGGCGCCGCACGCAAAGCGGGATCAACGCTTCCGGCGTGTTGCGGGACAAGGCCTTCAAACTGTTTCGCGGCACGATCGACTTTCGCCGCGGCGCCGCGCAGGCGTCGGGCAGCGAAAAAGAAGACGTGCTGCTGATGGACGACGGCGTCGTCAACCGGACGATCCCGCTGATCCTCTGCGGCGAGGACGACGTGGAGGGCGATCACGGCGCTACGGTCGGGCGCTTGGACGACCGGCTGCTGTTTTATCTCGAGTCCCGCGGCCTGAATTGCGAGGACGCGTACGAGATGATGGCCCGCGTGCGCGTCGCCGCCGTGGCCGCGAGGATCCCCGACGAACGGACGCGGCGCGGCGTGGAACGCTGGTTGAACGGAGGTGCGGACGATGAATGAAACGGAACTGAAACGGGAAGACGAGCGCCTGCGCGGCGACTTTCCGATTTTTGCCGATAAGGAACTGGTCTATCTCGACAACTCGGCGACGACGCAGAAACCAAAGCGCGTGCTGGACGCGGTGCGCGATTATTACGAGAAAAGCAACGCCAACCCGCTGCGCGGCCTTTACGGGCTGAGCGTGGCGGCGACCGAGGCTTACGAAAACGCGCGCGCGGCCGTGCAGAAGTTCGTCAACGCCGCCGCGCCCGAGGAGATCGTCTTCACGCGCAACGCCACCGAGAGCCTGAACCTCGTGGCCTACAGCTACGGCATGAACTTTTTGCGCCCCGGCGACGAGATCCTCGTCAGCATCATGGAGCATCACAGCAATCTGCTGCCTTGGCAACAGGTCGCGCGAGCTTCCGGCGCGGCGTTGAAATTCGCCGACTGCGCGCCGGACGGCTCCCTGACGGCGGAAGCGTTCGCCGCGGCGCTGACGCCGCGCACGCGGCTGGCGGCGGTGACGCACGTTTCCAACGTGCTGGGCGTGGAAAACGATCTCAAAGCTTTTGCCGAACTGTGTCGCCGCAACGGCACGATCCTCGTCGCCGACGGCGCGCAGAGCGCGCCGCACCAGCCCGTGGACGTCCGGGACCTCGGCGTCGATTTTCTCGCCTTTTCCGGTCACAAAATGCTGGCGCCGATGGGCGTCGGCGTGCTGTACGGCCGCCGCGGACTGCTCGACAAAATGCCGCCGTTCCTCTACGGCGGCGAGATGATCGAGTCTGTCCGCCGCGACGGCGCGACCTACGCGGCCGCGCCGCACAAGTTCGAGGCCGGCACCGTCAACGCCGGCGGGGCTGTGGGGCTGGCGGCGGCGATCGAATACATCCGGTCCGTCGGCTTCGGAACGATCCAGCGCCGCGAAAACGCCCTGTGCGCGCTGGCCCTGAACGAGATGAAAAAGATCCCGCACGTGCATGTGCTCGGCAGCGACGACCCGCTCGGCCATCACGGCATTCTGTCCTTCACGATCGACGGCGTGCATCCGCACGACATCGCGGCGATCTGCGACGAAGCGCGTATCTGCGTGCGGGCCGGACATCACTGCGCCCAGCCCCTGCTCGAGCACCTCGGCTGCCGCTCGACGGCGCGCGCCAGCATCGCTTTTTACAACACGGAGGAAGACATCCGCCGTTTTATCGCCTGCCTGGCGGGCATCCGAAAGAAGATGGGTTACAATGGAAAGTAGAACATTTTACAACGAAGTTCTCACCGAACACAACGTGCGCCCCGCGCACAAGCGCGCGCTGGCAGGCGAGTGTTTCTCGCTGGAAGGTGTCAACCCGTCCTGCGGCGACGACATCACGCTCAGCCTCAGGGTCGAAGACGGCGTCATCGTCGACGGCGCCTTCGAGGGCGACGGCTGCGCGATCTCGCAGGCTTCCGCGGACATCATGCTCGATCTCGTCATCGGCCGCACGAAAGAGGAAGCCCTGCGCCTGTCGGACGTCTTCCGGCGCATGATCCAGGGCGCGGCCTCCGAGGCGGAGATCGAAGAGCTCGAAGAGGCCGGCGCGCTGCGCGACGTCTCCCACATGCCGGCGCGCGTCAAGTGCGCCGTGCTGGGGTGGCACACCCTGGACGAGATCCTGAGGAACCCCGATAAAGCCGTCGGGCAGCGCTGACGCTGCTTGAACGAAAAAATTTCCCCGAGCCCCCGGGGAAATTTTTATGGGTGCCCCAAGCGGACAAAGTCATTGGTTTATGATAAAATAGATAAAATTAAAATGATAATAACGGGATAAAGAGCGGGCGCGCCTTTTTCTTTGTCCCGATCATAAAGAGGGGTGACAGTCGATGAAGTTTTTTGCTTTAAGGCGGTTGCGGGCGTTTCTGACCCTGACGGCGGTGACGGTGGCGTGTTCCGGAGCGGCCGCCGCCGAGAAGGTTCTTCTCGACACCGACATGGTGGAGGCTTTTGACGACGGCATTGCCATGCTCATGCTGGCCCGAGCGCCGCAGGTCGAGCTGCTCGGAGTGACGACGGTCGTCGGCAACACCTGGGTTGAAGAGGGAACGGCCTATGCCCTGCGCCAGCTTGAAGCCGTCAAGCTCGAATGGAAGGTGCCCGTGGCGATGGGATTTGCCGAGGCCACGCGCCGCGGCCGCGCCGAAGGGCTTGGAGAAGAGCGACGTCTTTTCGGCGAAGGGCACGACGACTGGATGGGCGCCTATTCCCACCCGCGCCCCGAATCATGGCAGGCTGCCTACAAGGCGATGTACGGCGTCGAGCCCAAATGCGCCCCCGTCAAGGAACACGCGGTTGACCTCATGATCGACTGCGTCAAACGCAACCCCGGCGAGGTGACGATCGTCGAAATCGGCTCCTGCGGCAATCTCGCCGCGGCCGTGCGTCGGGCGCCGGAAATTGTGCCGCTGATCAAGCGCGTGATCTACATGGGCGGCTCGGTCTTTCAGGAAGGCAACGTCACGCCGGCGGCGGAGTTCAACTGGTGGTTCGATCCTGAAGCGGCCCGCAGTTGCCTGCGCACGCCCTTTAAGGAGCAAATCATCGTCCCGCTCGACGTCTGCGAGAAGATCCGTTTCGACGGCCCCCGCCTGCTCGACGTGATAGGGCGCGTAAAGAACGAGATAATCGCGCCGATGCTGCGGCGCAAGTATGACCTTTTCTTCGCCGATAATCCCGATTACGTGATTTACGTCTGGGACGTGATCGCGGCGGCGATCTTTGTGGATCCGTCGCTGATCGCCGAGGAAGTCTCGTATCCCGTGGACGTGGACGACCAGTTCGGCCTGAGCTACGGCAAGGTTTACGCCTTCAAAGGGAAAGCCCCCGTCGGCGCTCGGAGTGCCCGCATTATCCTGACGGTCGACGAGGGACGGCTGTGGGAAATGATCTACAAGCTCTGCGACGAGCTTTAAGCGAACGCGACAAGGCCCGGATCTCCGCGGAGATCCGGGCCTTGTCGCTGTGTGGTCAAAAGAATTCCATAAACGATTCTTTCACGACATTTCCGGTATAATCTGAAACGATGGAACGGATTCTTTCATCGCAAATAATTTTACGGAGGCATTGCAATGAGTCAGAACGGTTTCACCCAGCTCTATCCGTCAGTCTGGAAACAGGACAAGCAGAACGCGATCATGGAGTTCGCCGAAGGCTACAAGGCCTTTCTCGATACGTGCAAGACCGAACGCGAGACCGCGGCCGAAGTGATCCGCCAGGCGGAAGCGGCGGGCTACGAGAATCTCGACGAGCTGTGCGCGGCGAGGAAAAAACTGCAGCCCGGCGACAAAGTGTACGCGCTGCGCCAGAACAAGGCGGCGGCGCTCTTCGCGATCGGAGAACGGCCCCTGACCGACGGCATGAACCTGATCTGCGCCCACGCCGACGCGCCGCGCCTCGACCTGCGCGCCAATCCACTTTACGAGAAGGACGGCTACGCGCTGATGAAGACCCATTACTACGGCGGCATCAAAAAGTACCAGTGGGCGGCGCTGCCGCTCAGTCTGCACGGCGTCGTCGTCAAAAAAGGCGGCGAGCGCGTCGAGGTCGTCGTCGGCGAAAACGAAGCCGATCCCGTCGTGTACGTCAGCGATCTGCCGCGCCACCTTTCCGCCGAACAGATGAAGCGTTCGCTCGAAGAGGGGCTCAAAGGCGAGGAACTGAACCTCGTCGTCGGTTCCGTGCCGCTGGCCGGAGCCGAGGGCGACGCCGTCAAAAAACAGATTCTCGCGCTGCTGGAAGAGCGTTACGGCGTCGCCGAAAAGGATTTCGTCAGCGCCGAGTTCGAAGCGGTTCCCGCCGGACGCGCCCGCGACGTCGGCCTCGACGCCTCGATGATCGCGTCCTACGCGCACGACGACCGCGTCTGCGTCTACACCGCCCTGCAGGCCATGCTCGGCGTGGCGCGCCCGGCCTACACCGCCGGCGTGATGTTCGTCGACAAAGAAGAAGTCGGCAGCAACGGCAACGCCGGCATGAACTCTCATTACATGGAAAACCTTGCCGCCCGCCTCGTGCGCCTATGCGGCGGCGACGCGCTGGACCTGAATCTGGCGCTGGAGAATTCCAGACTGCTGTCCGCCGACGTCACCGTCGGCTACGATCCGAATTTCGCCGACGCGTTCGAGGTGAACAACACCGCGCGCCTCGGCAGCGGACCGGCCATCGTCAAGTACGCCGGCTCCAAGGGCAAAAGCGGCTGCAACGACGCCAACGCCGAATTCGTCGCCATGATTCGCGATATTTTCGACGACGCCGGCGTGGCGTGGCAGATCAGCACCATGGGACGCATCGACCTTGGCGGCGGCGGCACGATCGCGCCCTTCGCCTCGCGCTACGGCATGCACGTGCTCGACTGCGGCGTCGCCCTGCTGAGCATGCACGCGCCGTTCGAACTGGCCAGCAAAGCCGACGTCTACGAAACGGCCCGCGCCTACGCGGCCTTCCTCAACAGCGCCGCCGAGATGAAAAATTATCTACGCTGACGGACGCAGGAACGTCGTTTCCTTTTTGATACGCCGCCGATAGTCAGGACCACCGGCAAAGCCGGTGGCTTGCTCTGGCCCTATAAGGGCCTCTTACCGGCCACCCTCTCGGGCACTG
>PPYE01540224.1_pt1 | contig 33616 bp, 20 predicted proteins | sample 1559881 | NCBI WGS metagenome assembly PPYE01 (sample SAMN08240022, study PRJNA423297) | Human gut metagenome, whole genome shotgun sequencing project.
CTTGGTAAAAGATAACGTTATTTAGAAACTAAAAGTGTTGGTAGTGATATTCACGAAGGCTCTTATATAAATTATATAAATATGAAAAGATATAGTGGTTTACATGATAAACTATGTACTATTGAAAATATTGAAGTTGCTGATGATAATGCAAGAAAGAATAAGAATAAGAAATATGGTATTAATAAACATGATAAAAATAGACAATATGAAAATGAAGATTTAGTAGATAAACTATTTAATCTTAAATATAAAACTTCTAAATATAGTCTATATAAAATATATGAACCAAAAGAACGTATTATTTATAGATTACCTTATTATCCAGATAGGATTGCTCATCATGCTATAATGAATGTTGTAAAAGATATTTGGACAAAAAGTTTTATTCATAATACATATAGTTGTATTGAAGGTAGAGGTATTCATCTTTGTGCAAGCAATCTTAAAAGAGATTTAAGAAAATATCCTAATAAAACTACATATTGTCTTAAATTAGATATTAAAAAATTCTATCCTAGTATTTCTCATGATGGTCTTAAAGAATGTATTAGAAAGAAAATTAAAGATAAAGATTTTCTAATTATTCTTGATGAAATTATTGATTCTACTGATAGTATTCGTAATACTTCTTCTAAATTAACTGGAAAAAATGGTATTGGAGTTCCTATTGGTAATTATCTATCTCAATATTTTGCTAATCTTTATCTTAGTGAACTTGACCATTTATGTAAAGAAGAACTTAAATGTAAGTTTTATTATCGTTATGCAGATGATATAGTTATATTAAGTAATGATAAAGATTTTCTTCATAAAGTTCTTATTTATATTAAGTTATATGTTAATACTATTGGATTAAAGGTTAAAGATAATTATCAAATATATCCTGTTGATAGTAGAGGAATAAATTTTGTTGGTTATGTATTTTATCATACTCATACTCTTATTAGAAAATCTATTAAATATAAAATTATAAGACTAGTAAATAGTTATTTAAATAGAGAAATTGATAAAAAAGAATTTAAAGTTAGAATGTGTGCTTATTATGGATGGCTTAAACACGCTGATGCTAAAAATCTTCTTTATAAAATTCAAAGTCTTACAGGTGTTAGATATTCTAATTGGAATGGCAAAAGAACTAATATTGCTAAATATTATGGTAAATACGTTAGAATAATTCAAGTTATTAATTATGCTAAGTATTTTAGAATTAATTTTATTAGAAATGGTAAAGCTTATTATGCTGATAGTAGAGATAAAACTCTATTTTATTCTATACATAGACTTAATCATTTTCCTATTAATTTTAAAATTACTAAATATGATTGGCGTATTTATGTTAAAAATAGAAAAGAAAATGTCTATGCTGTTTAAATAGTGATATATCTAATAAAGATAGAGAACTTCTAATTAAATTGTTTAATTCTATTATAGATTATACTAATAATACTGAACTTGAACAAGAAATTGGTCAACTTCAACAAAAATATAATGAATTAACTGGAGATATTAATGAAATAGAAAAATTAGCTAATGATGTAAGAACTAAACATAATTCTTTATATACTGATGTTAATAATACTCTTAAACCTAAAATAAATAGTATTAATGATAGAGTAACTGCATTAGAAAACGCAAGTCAATCTTAACATGGCTAGTCTTAATCAATTAGTTAGTGAATTTGCTCATGCTGTTGGCAATCCTAATAGTATTCCTCTTAGACGTAATCTTCGATATGCTATTCTTCATGGTCGTAATGAACTAATTCGTAAAAGTTATGAAAATCATAAATATGTTGATAAAGGTCTGCAACAACGTATTCGTGTTTCTATTATTAATGTTCCTGATGGTGACCTATATAATAGTCAAACTCTTGGGCTTCCTGCAATTAAACGTACTAAACAAGAAGTTCCAAAGCCAGTTAGACTTATTAATAACTTACCTTTCCAATCAATTAGAACTACCGGACATTCTGGGATAGAAATACCTTTTGCTAAAGAAGCTAGTGCTAAGTTTTATCATTATCTTGCAGGTATGTGTAATCTTCCTGTTTATGATTATATTAATGGTTATATTTATTTCTTTAGTAATAATAAAGATTGGTTTCAAAATATAGGTTCTATTGTTATTGAATCTCCATTTGAAATTCCTTATCTTGTTCCTACCGAAACTGTTGAAAAAGCTAAAGATGTAAATTATGACCCTATTGATGATGAAGCTAAATACGATGATGATGAATTTCTTATTCCTGAAGATATGATTGGAGCTCTTAAAGAAATTGTATTTAAACGTAATCTTGTTGAAGTTCCTCGTCAAACAAATGAAACTCCTATTGATAATTTTGTAACTAGATAAATTATGATTAAAGATATAGATATTAGTCATTATTATAAAAAGTTTATTGAAACTTCTAATGACGATATGGCAAAATATAATAAAGAACTTGAAGTTATAAATAAGATGAAAGCTGATTGCCGTGCTTATATTAAAAGTAAAAATCAAGTTATTAAAGATGATTTAAAAATTAATCTTAATGAATATGGGTTTCAATTTCTTAATGATAATGTTGAATTAATTAATAAGTTAGAGCAATTAATTAATAATCAACTTAGTTATATAGTTGGAGAAAGGCGTATTGTTCTTCTCCAACTTTTGCGTTATTGTAACTTAGCTAAAAAAGCAAACGATTATATTATTGCTCTTAAACTTGCTACAAGACGTTCTGAATTAAGTCTTTCTGATTATAAAAAATACATTCATAGGTATTATAGTTATGGTGTTCATAAATGTGTTCTTGAAGGCTACGCTTATCATTTTAAATATGAAATTGGTGATTTAGTTATTAATTTCTGGAGATATAAAGATAAACCTAGAGATACTTATGTTGATTGGAACGCTACTAGACTTAAGAAACAAGAAATTATTAATGCAGGTCTTAAACCTTATGATAAAGAAGAAGCAGAAATATATAAAATTCGTGGACTTAAGTATGATGGTATTCCTTATGTAGTTTATAAAACTAATAAAGAGTTTTATGAAATACAACTTATTAATAATGGAACCCATAGTTATAGTGCTATTAAATTTAAGTATGCTAATTATATTAATAGAGAACTTAGAGGTAAAGATGCTAAACAACTTAATTCTGAATGTAAAACTGTTGATGATATTTTTAATCTTAAATTAGGATTAAGAAGTAAACTTCTTGTTTATCTTGAACGAGAACCTAATGCTCCATTTAAATATATTAGAAATGTTAATCAACAAAAGTATGAACGTGGAGCACATAATAATGGTAATAAAACTAGATATAAAAACTAATATTATGGCAAATAATAAAACGATTACGATAGAACATATAATTGGTAAACTTGATAATGATTTCAATCCTGATGGAAGTGATTGGATTCCTAGAGTTCCTGCTTGGTGTGTTGATGCTATGAATGAACTTAAAGTTCTTCGTAAAGTTGATAAGAAAATGAAACTAACCGTCATTAATAAGATAGCTAAAAGTAAATGTTGTCTTATTGATGACGGTCTTAAAGTATATGATAGTAATGGTTGTGAAGTACCTAGAGCTGATACTAGTAAATATAGATGTGGTGATACTGAATCTGCTCCATCCTCTACGGGGGGTCAAGCGGAGGACGAAAGTCCGGAGCGTGCTACTAATAAAGACTATCTTGGTATGCCCGATGATTGTTGTCCTAATGGTTCTAGAACTAGAGAAGTTATTGATACTGGTAAAGTAGGATGTAATCCTGTTGTTTATACAGTTCATAATAATACTGAATGTCCAAGATGTCAGCATGAAGTTCATTCTCATTGTCAGACCCCCCGTGGAGGATATGATAAGTCAAATCATAATTATATTCTTATTGGAGGTAATACTATTGAACTTAATTTTAATGATACTTGTATAACAGTTGTTTATAAAGATGTTGAAACTCAATATAGTGATAATTATCATTGTGAGATTCCTGTTATACCTGCTAATGGTAAATTAATTCAAGGTCTTACTTATTATTGTATGGCTCGTATGCTTATGAGAGGATATAAACATCCTGTGTTTAATCTTTCTGCTAGTCAATATGGAACTAATCCTTTCTATCTATGGGAAAGTATGAAGAAAGATATTAAGACTAGTATTCTATTAGATGAACAAAGTGATGATGATAGTGGTTGGAATGAGTTCTTTTATAACTTTACTTTTCCTAAATAATTATGAATATACAAAAGAAACTTAGTCTTAATAAGCATCCAGGTGATTGTGTACCTTATTCATTAGTTACTGCTAAAAATGTTAAAGTGAGTAATGATGATAGGATGATTGTTAATGAAGAAGGGCTTGAAAATTGTAAAGCAATTGCCAATTCTATTCATGAAGATGGTATTAATAATTTTAAAATAGTTGGTGTTATTCCAACTAGTACTGAACTTATTTTATTTATTGTTAATACTGATTCTAATGAATCTTATATTTATAGATATAATGAACAAGCTGATAATTGTTATAGAGTAAATAGTAATTGGAAGTATAATGGTGGAAAGATTAAAGGAACATATACTTATAATGTTAAAAATCATCTTATTATAGCTATTGCTGAAAGTGATGCTTCTATTGATGTTCCTCTTAAAACTATTAATATTGATTTAGATTCTGACCGTCCTGATTCTGAAATGTCTGTTATTCCACAAATAACTTTACCTACTATTAGTGGTTTAAATTATGTTAGTGGTGGGGCTTATAAAGGATTTTATTTTCTATTTATTCGTTATAAAATTGATAAAACTAATTATACTAAATGGTATAGTATTGGATTTCCTATTTTTAATGATGTTATAATTCTACAAGTTATTAATAAAGTTTGTTTTAGAAAAACTAATGTTTATGAACCGAAAGATGAACCAAACGGTTATTGTTATGGTAATACCGATTCATTTAGTGATTCTAAAGATATATGTAATCAAACTTTTGAAATAAATATTAGTGGAGGTCGTTCTGGTCTTTATCAACTTGGTTTTATTGTATGTAAAAAGGATAGTACTCAAGCGTTTAGAACAGATGATTTAAATAATAATATTTTTAAATTTAGTAGAGATATTCTTGTTGAATATAATGTTGCTGATTTAACTACTGACTATTATAATTATTATAATGTTGGTAATATCATTAATTATAAGAATAGAATATATATTGCTAATTATAATGAAAAAACTGATAACGATGATAGAACTTTAAATAATGGTAAAACATTAGAAGAGGCTGTTAAAGATATTACTATTAAACTTCGTAATAAAGCTGTTAATGCTTATTATAATGATTATACTACTGTTAATGCAGTTAGTGAAAAAAGTCCATATTTTAAAATGGCTAGCCTTCAAATTACTGGTACTGCTGATTGGCAAATTAAAGATATTAATAAAGTATTCAATAATAATCAATATCCTTTTCGTACTTTTAGAACTTTATTTAATGATACAGTTATACAAGGTATTGCAGCACATGAATATTTAAAGATTAATTATAATGCTAAAATAAAAGTAGGTAGTAGATGATGGTTCTCATTGTACTATAATTACTTTTAATTGGAATAATCAAGGTAATGGTAATATTCCATATTGGGCAGTTATTAGTGGAGATATTCCAATATCTACTATTAGTTCTAATATTAAAAGATATATTGCTAATCATAAAATTGTAGTTTATACTGCTGAACCAATAAATAATCCTACTACTAATATATTACTTAATAGCTCTGGTGAACTTGAAGCTACTAATAAAGATGAACTATATACTCTTATATCTAATTACTTTATTGATTATCAAGATAAAGATAAATATAATGATTTATATGTTTATCAAGTTATAAATAGTGGTAGTTATACTCCTTGTAGTAATCAAGTAATAGGTGCTATTGGCGTTGATAATGAAGCTAAATTTGGTTATTATGAAAATATTAATGGCGATGAACTATTTAGAATACCTGATTTAATATTTGATGCTGAAGCTATTGGTGGTGAACATACTAGAGGTTTTATATATAATATGAATAATACTTTTAATAAGTTTTATATTCGTGCTAATATTGATACTACTTTATGGAATCAAATTAAAGAATTAGGTTATGTTGGATGGTTTATTAGTTATGAAAAAGTTGAACCTATTACTAGATATACTGGATTACTAACTAGAAAAGATTATTGTAATATAGCTAGTAATGTTACTTGGCAAGCCAGTTATAGGTGTAATTAGTAGAAATGAATATAAACCTATTAATAATTATAAATTAGTAATTGCTGATAGTGTTACTGATAGTAGAGTTGGAAAAGGAACTGCTCTTGAAATGGATGATTATAAGGAATTACTACTTGATGCTGAAACTATGTTTCTTGCAACAGTTCTTAATTGTACTAAAAATATTTATACTAGTAAAGAAAAAGAACTTGTAAGACTTAACGACGTTTGTTATAATGGTGGAACTTATTCTATTGAACATGGATATAATGGTAGAATGACTTATGATGGTGTTCTTATTTATAATGATAATGGAGTTATAATGAACGAAGGTAATTATAAATTATATACTCCTACTAATAATCAATATTATTATAGTGGTGATGAAAACTCAATATCGTAATGATATTATTAATATTACTCGTTTTGATAAAACTATAAGACGTAGTAATGTTATTCAAGATGAAAGTGAAGTTAATGCTTGGAGAATATTTCCTATTGAGGGTTATAAAAATATTACTGAAAATAAAGGAAGTATAACTAATTTAGTTGGAATTGGATATTATCTTTTAGTTCATACTCAACATAGTATGTTTATGTTTGATATAAGTGCTGCACTTAAAACTAGAGATGAAAATGTTCAATTATATCAACCAGATGCTTTTGAAGTTAATTATAAAGAAGTCTTTACTAGTGATAAAGGTTATGGTGGACTGCAAGATGATTTAGCATATATAGTCGGAGAATTTGGTTATATTTTTTATAACGATGATTTTCATAAACTTTATCAATTTGATGATGGTCAACTTAAAATAATGGATGAAGATATTAAATTATGGCTAGATAAATATCATCCTAATAAAGTTAGATTTGCTCATGATAAATTTAATAATCGTATTCTAATTAAATTTGATTATACTTATGATAATATTAATCCTAATACTAAAGAATCTATTATAGAACCACATAATGAAGTTATTAGTTTTAATTATAAAGTAGGTAGTTTTATTAGTTTACATGATTATTATTTTAATAATGCTTGGTCTACTAAAACTAAATGTTATTTTCAAACTGAACATAACGATGATAGACTTAACTGTCCTCTTCATATATTTACTCATGAATATAATTATGGTAGATTTAATACTCACATGGGTGATGATAGTAGAAGTCTATATTTAGTATCTAAACAAGAAGTTGGTGATGAGCCTATATTAGTTCATAATAGTTATATTGATATTATGGTTAATGAATCTTATGAACTTATTAAATTTCTTGAATTTATTAAATATAAAGTACATAAGATATATATTCCTATTTATAGTGATAATATTAATAATCCTGTTGATTTAAGAGAACATCCTTATGCTGGAGATATACTTCGTATATTTAATGAAGATAATGATACTGATGATATAGATATTAATATTGATAAACTTAATGAATTTAATAAGTATAAAAAACCTTGGTATGAACTTACTCAATATAACTTTAATTATTTCCGTAATGCAATTAAAGAACATCCTAATACAGTAAGTGATAAACTTCGTAGAGTATATGGTAATTATTTTGTAGTTCGTTTTATATTTAATAATTCAGATAATAAGCGCATTGAATTTGAAAGTCTTGAATGTGCTCAAACTCAATTTAGAAAATTATGATACAGTATAGAGATAGACAAAGACAAAAAGCTTTTATTGGTGCTATTATTGGTGCAGCTGCTAGTATTGCTGGTGGTATAATTAAAGGTAATAAGCAAAAGAAAGCTCAAGAAAAAGCCCAAGCTGAAGCTCAAGCTGCACAAGATGCAATAGGTCAAGGTATTTCTGCTAATCAACAAATTAATGAAAATAAACGTATTGCTCAAGAAGCTGAACAGCGTAAACAACTTCAAGCTGGTCAACAGCAACTTAATATTACTTCTGATAAAATGACTAATCCAATGACTATGTATCAACGTTCTAGTTTTATTAATAAATATAAATGTGGTGGACGTAGAAAAGCATGGATTGGTGCTGCTATTGGTGCTGCTGGAAGTTTAATTGGTGGTATGTTTGGCAGTAAAGGACAACAACCAATTCAAGTTAAACAAGCTGATCAAGCTAGTTATAGTGCTCCTAAAACTGGTCTTGAACGTCCTGAATGGATTACTAATGGTACTGTTCAACAACCTGTTATGCCTCAATCAGTATATCGAGATAGGCTTAAAACATATCGCTGTGGCGGTCTTAGACGCTAATCTTTTGCTCTCTGTTGAATTATTATATATAGGTATGAACTATTAATCGACTGATATGCTATCGTTCAGCAGAGAGCCTTAAAATCAATCAAATTACAATTTCTCATTATATTATATAAAATGCCTAGAAAAGATAAAGTTATTCATATAAGTAATTTACCTAGTACATTTAGAGGTAATGTTACTCGTAATGGAAGATTTATTCAAAATGGTATTCCTCCACTTGGTGGAGCTTATGATAAAGTTGCTAAATCTACTGGTTTAATAAGACTTGGTAATGAATTTCTCTATAATGGTATAAACAATTTAGTATCTAAAGATAATAGAGAAAAATTAATGAATAATACTGCTGGTAGACTTATTAATTATGTTAAAGATTTTAATAAAGAATCTTTTCCTAGTGATGATGAACTTGGACCAACATTTCCATTTAATATTATTCAAACTCCTAGAAGTAATGGAAGAAATCTTCCTCAAAAACAATATGCTGTTGGTGGTAAAATACCAAATGTAGTTGCTGGTGGTATTGCTAAACCTCTTGGTAATAATTTCTTTTATATGAATGGAAGAAAACATAGTCAAGGTGGTATTGATATTGGTCCTAGTGATAAAACTGGTATTGAAGTAGAAGGTGGTGAAGTAGTTGAAACTAATGGAAATGAACTTAAAGTTTATTCTGCACAACCTATTCTTAACGGTGCTAGTCCTGCTCAATTAGTTATGGGTGGAGCTAATCCTAATAAAGTATTTAAAGCTCAAGAAGATTTTAAAGATAGAAATAGAATTAATGATGATGGAACTAAATATAAAGAAGGTGGTAAAATTTATCAAGCACCTGATGAATATAAAAGACAAATCGCTGAAAGTGGTTCGATAATTATTGGTGGTTATCCTACAATAGCTGGTAATAGAAATTATAAATTTATTAAAGGTCTAACTAAAGCTTCTAGAATAGGTAGAACTGCTACTAATTTTATTAATTTAGGTAGACAAAAAATTTATGATTTAGCTAATAAAATTGATAATACTTGGATTAATCAAGGAATTAAAGAAGTTTATAGAACAACTATTGGTAAACATGGTAGTAATCTTCCTAGAACTATTGATTATATAAATAAAAATAATATAAATGAAAATAAAAAAGCTATGGGTGGATTAAGTAGAGATAAAGATTATGGTTCTAAAAAGAAACCTTATCCTAGTGTAGCTAAAAAAGATTTTGCTGGTGGACATAGAAGTTATCCTATTCCTACAAAAGCAGATGCTGTTGATGCTTTAAGACTAGCTGGACTTCACGGTAGAAGTGATGTTAAAGCTAAAGTTTATAATAAATATCCAGAACTTAGAAAGAAAGGTAATGTTGGATTAGTTGTTAGTATTAATGGTAATGTTAAGAATGGATTAATTCATTCTCCATCCTCTACGGGGGGTCTACGCGATAAATTTGCTGTTGGTGGAACTCGAATTAATCGTCATGGAAGAACTTGGGAATATGATGAACAAATTGGAGCTTATGTTCCTATAACTAATAGAACTATTAATAGAACTTCTGCTTATCCTATTAATAAATCTGCTAGAGGAGAAACTATTGTTGGTAGTGATTATACTTTTAGGAATGGTAGATGGTCTAAAAATAATACTACAAACAATAATACTAATAAATCTAATATTGATAATGGAAATCGTCGTCCTCAATATTATGCAGAACGTAGACTTCCTTTATTTGAAGATGGCGCTGGAATTACTAGTGGTTTAGTTAGAGCTGGTTGGAGTCATGGAAATAACAAAGGTGTTAGTATGAATAATACTAATATTCCAAGTTTATCTGCAACTAAATCTAGCGGAAAGACCCCCCGTGGAGGACGAAGTAAGTCAAGTCAATCAACTCAATCTATTCCTACTAAAACACCTCCTATGACTGTTTATAATCGTAATCTACCTAAAGTAGAAGCTAGTATTCCTACTACTTTACCTGTTTCTACTAATATTCCTGCTAAAGGAACTACATCTTTTGATGGTAAAGGTCAAGGTAAATTTAAAAATCTTACTACTGCTGATTGGATTGGACTAGGCAGTAATGTAACTGGTAGTTTAGCTAGCTATTTTGCTAGTAGAAGAGCTATTAATAAAATGAGAGGCCCAGGTCAACCTACTCTTATTAGTGCTAATAAACTTAAAACTAAATATAATATTAATCCTCAACTTGATAGAATTAGAGAAGATAAATTTGAGGCTTATCGTGATATTGATTCTAATACTGCTAGTAGTCGTGTAAGTTTAGCTCGTAAACAACGAGTTCGTAATGCTGCTGGCCAAGCTGCTAATGAACTTTATGGTAATAAAGAAAATATAGAAACTAATCTTATTAATCAAGATAGACGTAATCAACAAAGTGTTCGTCAATTTAATGCTCAACAATACAATCAATATATAGATAGAAAAGCAGCATTTGATAATGGTATTAGAGAAGCTAAAGTAACTAATATTAATAATTTATTTAGTGGAATTAATGCTGGTATTCAAGATATGATTAGTAGATATGAAAATCGTAAAGCTTTAAATAATACTATTGGTGCGATGAGAGCATCTGCTCCTAATGTAGATGATAGAATTATGCGAGATGCTGGAGTTGATTATGATGAATTTATTATTCGTAAACGTAGAAAACTTGGAGGAAAACAATCATGCCGATAAACTTTTATACTCCTACTTTTAGACAACAAGTTAATCCTATTGACTTAAATGTCTTAGCTAGAACTTATAATACTCTTGAACAAGGACATCAACAAGCTATTCAAACTAAATCTCAGATTGATGCTCAACTTGCTCAATTAGATTTAAATGAAGCCGAAGATGCTTGGCGTCAAGAACAACTTAATAAAGTTCGTAATGCTCTTACCGAAAATATGCAATATGGCAATGCTTATTCTAGTCTTGATGATATAGTTGGAACTTATGGAGATATAACTTCAAGTCCGGGAATGATTGGTCGTTTACGTGCTCAACAAGATTATAAAGCATATATGGATAATCTTGATAAACGTACTGATTTATCTGAAGATTACAAGAATTATTATCGTGCTGTTAATAAATATAATTATCAAGATATAACTGATAAGAATGGTAATGTTATTGGTGGAAGTAAATGGACTCCTATTGATAAAGAAGTTTCTGAAATTCCTATGAATCAGATACTTAATCAAGCACTTCAATGGGCTGCTAAAGAACAAGGCGGCGGTAGTCAAACAAGATGGCTTGATGCTAATGGAAAAGTTACTGATGATATTACTAAATCTGTTACAGGAGAAATTTATTCTCATACTAAAGGTGATTGGCAAAGATTAAGTAAAGCTAAACTTGCTGAAGCTGTTAAAGCTGTTATTGAAAATACTCCTGGTGCTAAAGCTAGTCTTGAACAAGATTATAAGATTGCTAAATGGAAATATGACCAAAATGGAAGTAATCCCGATATAACAGATAAAAATGGTATTCTTCTTACTCCTAAACAATATCTTGCTAAACGTATTGACCCTTTCTATAATGCTGCAACTTTTTATAATCAAAGTAGTAATACTACTTATGGTGAAGCATGGAAAGCTCAATTAGCTTTAGCTAAACAAGCTGGACTAGGAAGTACAACTCAAAGAAAACAAGCTATTGATAATTTAACTTATAAAGGTACTCCTGTTCGTATTGATAATTTTATGCCTGCTCAAGCTCAAGCTGAAATTACTAGTAATAGACAATCAATAGCTGGATTGCTTAGTAAATATAATCCTGATATTAATATTAATTTAAGCACTGCTAATCCAGATGATATTAGAACTAGTATCATGACTAATATTACTAGCCCATCTGATAGAGCATATGCTCTAAGTTATCTTAATGATATTATTGATAATCAAGAATATATTAATAGTCTTAAAGTTGGTAAATCTCAAGATAGTATTGATGGATTTGATACATATAATTCAATTATTAGTTTAAGCGATTTACCTAGTAATAAATATTCAGATAGATATAGCAAATATGTTAATCAAATATTTGGAGATAGTTCTGCTATTAGACAATACTTTAATAACGATGATGTATATAATTCATTTATTAATGCTATTGGTGGAGAGAAAAAAGCTGCTAGTCTTGGAATAAGATTTGGTTCTGATGGTAATGGTTATAGATATGCTGAATTACCTAAAGATTATCATAAATCTATTTATAGTTTTGGTAAAGCTGTTAAAGAAGCTGAAGATACTAGGAATCCTTTAAATGCTTTTCTTAATTCTGCTAAGACTAGATTTTTTGGTTATGGTGATAAATTTATTCGAGTTGACTCTAATGGTGAAGAACATCATGCTGGATTACCAACAGGCAATAAAGAACCTTATATTGGTTTAATTGATTATGTTGATTCTCTTAAATCTAAAAATGATGCTGTTCTTGATGGTGGTCAAATAACTTCTTCTACTATTGGTATATCTGCAATGACTCCTGAACTTGCTGAACTTAATTTTGTTATGAGTTCTAATCCAGAAGCTGCTAGTAAATATTCTGCTCAAAAGAAACAATTAGAAGAACAAGCTATGTCTGCTATTAAAGCCGGTATTGATTTAACTCAAGGAGAATCTTATATTACTAGTGAAAATGGAATATTTGAACCTATGACTTCTGAAGATAGAAAAGCTTATACAGCTTATCTTAGAAGTGCTAAAGAAAATGAAATTACTCCTACTATTGTTCGTGACCCAAAAACTGGTGATGTTGGAATTCAAATTAATATTGCAGGTTACTATGATACAGAAGGTAAACTTAAAAGAGAACCTATTACTTTACTTGTAGGTAGTGGTGCTATTGATAGTTCTATTATTCAATCTTGGAATCAAGATACTAGTTGGAGAGCTGCTGGTAAAGTAGAAAATTACTATAATGCTAATAGACCTATTTCTCTTACTAATAATGCTGCATTTACTGGAATTGATAAATTTAAATTAGTACCCAATGGTGGAGGTTTTAATTTAATTAATTCTACTAATAATCAAACTATTGGTTTAGTAAGTAAAGAAAATGCTGTTGATATTGTAGATAATTTATCTCAATGGGAACAAACTGTAACTGCTGTTAAAGCTGGTATGGCAGTAGATGAAAATGCTGTTAAAGCTATTCAACAAAATGTTGCTACTAAACTTGCCCAACTTAGTGGCAGTTCAGACCCTTATGTTATTCAATATTACTATGATGAATTAACTAATAATCTATATTAATATGGATGTATTAAAGTTTCTACAAGGTGGTAATAAAACACCTAATTCTGAATATAATCCTAAAACTAAAAAGGGGGCTATACAGCCTCCTACTTTAGTTGATTACAACCCCGGTACTTCTATTAGTGACCGGGGTCGTGGTCATTTATTTAGTCGTATTGCTGAGCAATCATATAATCTTAATCAATATGATATAGATAAATATGCTCCTTATGATGTTTATGTTAATCCTGTTGATGACCCAGAAAAACTTGATAAAGAACGTGCTGTTAATCAAAGTAATTGGGAACAAGGATTAAGAATGATTGGACAGATTGGTAATGAGATTACTGTTGGTACAGCTATTGGTTTTGCAGATTTAGCTGATGCTTTCTATAATATGGTTAGTAATAGTTCTAATGATTATCAATCTGAAATAAGTTCTGAACTTGAATCTTTAAAAGAATCTATTAATGAGCGTTTAGCTATATATAGAGAAAATCCTAATGCTGCTTTTGATATTGGAGATTTTGCTTGGTGGGCTAGCAATGCTCCTAGTATAGCTAGTTCTTTAACTCTTATGGTTCCTAGTACTGGTCTTGCTAAAGGTGTTTCTTTATTAGGTAAAGGTATAAAGTTTAATAAATTAGCTAATAAAATGGCTAATGCTATTAATATGACTCAAAAGAGTAGAGCCATTACTGGTAGAATAGCAGAGGCTACTGCTATTGGAGTTCCTTCTCGTTATCTTGAAAATTATCAAGAAGCTAGACAAACTTATAATGATATTGAAGATTATTCTAAAACTCAACTTGCTAATATGAATGATAAACAAAGAGAAGAGTTTTATAATAATAATCCTAAATATAAAGATATGTCTGATGAAGAAGTAGCTAAAGATATTGCTAAAAATAGTGCTGATATTACTTTTGCTGAAGATTGGGTTAATGTTCTTTTTGATGTATGGCAAGTTTATAGTTTAAAGAACTTATGGAAAAATGCTTTAAGTGGTAATACAACTAGTTCTAGACTTAGAAATTTAAATACTGCATTTAATAGTAATATTGATGATGCTGCTGCAATTACTAATGCTTTAAGTAATAAAACTACTAAACAAGCTATTACTAGTACATTAAAAGATGTGGGTAATGATATTCTTCATGGTGTTAGAGCTGAATGGACAGAAGGGGTTGAAGAAGCTATTAATTATATAGCTAGTCAAGATGGTTTATATAATGGTAAAAAAGTATTTAATAAAGATATTCCTCAACAAACTATTAAAGATTATCTTCAAGACCCAATGTTATGGGAACAAGCATTTTGGGGTGCTCTTGGTGGTGTTACTTTTAGTAGTGTTATGAATAAAGCTGGAGAGTTTATTAATAAACGTCTTGATAAAGATTGGACTTCTGCTGAAAAACAAAGAGAAAACGAAATTCTTGGTCGTACTGCTACTTTTCAAGCATATCAAGAAAGACTTAATAGTATTACTAATGGTAAAAATCCATTTATAACTATTACTGATGAAAATGGTCAACAGGTTAATCCAGATATTATTACTGGTACTGAAGAAGAACTTCGTAATATAGCTGAAAAAGAATATATGGATAATATTATTATTAATTCTATGAACGCTGGTAATTTAGGACTTCTTGAAAGTTCTATTAATAGTAAAGAATTTAATGATAGTATTACTAATAAACTTGGATTACAACAACAAGATAGTAATGAACTTATTAATAGATTTAAAATTGAAATTAATAATCTTAAAAATGAATATAATACTACTTTAAATAAAGTTAATAGACTTGGTGGCGGATTTGAAGTTGGTCGTATTATAGCTACCCAAATAGTTCATGCTCGTAATCGTCAAGAAAATTATAATAATCTTCTTAATTGGGCTAATGATGTTTTAAATCAAGATATTACAAATAATCATATTGAAGATGTTGATATTAATTCTGCTAAGAATGGTATTTATCAACATATTATTGATAGTATTCAAAGAGATATTAAAACTATTCAAGATAACGCTGCAATTAATAATTCTGTTAAACAAGAACGTATTGCTCAATTAAATGAGCGATTAGATGCTATTAATAAACTTTATATTCCTATTGATATTGAAAATAAAAATGATGTTCAATCAGCTATTCAACTTCAAAAACAATATAATGAAGTATTTAAAGATTTAGCAGAAGTTGTTAATGCTGAGATTAATGTTGAGGTTAATAAAAATCAACTTAATTTATCTGATGATAATATTAAATCTCGTATAACTTATCTTAATAACTTCTTTGATAATAGTCGTAAAAAGATTGTTAATAAAGCTATGGACGATTTACGTAATGCTTATAAACAATATGGTAAAGAATATGTCAATTCTGTTATTAAAGATGCTAATAATGGTAATAAACCAAATATAGATAAAATTATTCGAGATGCTTATGCTGCACTTGATTTAAGTTCTAAAGGTAATGAACATCTTAAAAATACAATAGAACAATTAGCTGAGATTGCTGAGATTGAAAACGATGTTAATAATACTCCTAAAGAAGAAGAAGTTGCTCCTGTTAATCCTGATGTTAATGAAGTTAATGAAACTGATGTAGATGATACTAACTCATCTCCATCCTCTACGGGGGGTATAGCGGAGCGAAGCGAAGCGGTTCCTAGTGAGCCTACTAATACTGAACAACCTCAATCTCAAACTGAACAACCAATTTCTCAAGAACCTATTAGTACTCCTAAACCTGAAGTTAATAATAATCTTCCAGATGATGAATTTGAACGTGGCCAAATAGGTACTGATTTAGTTTATGAAAGTATTGCTGATTTAGAAGATTCTCTTGGACATGAATCAACTAGTAGCGATTTACTTAATGCAAGACAATCTTTTATTGATAAACTTAGTCAAGCTGGATTTGAACAAACAGAAGCTGCTGATATAGTTAATAATATTATTAATGGTCTTACAGGAGGTAGTTTATATAGTTCTGTTCAAGATGATAGTACTAGACGTTTATTACTTAATGCTACTTATGCTACTATTACAGGTAATGAACGCAATATAGAAGCTATTATGGATGATTTTGCTAATAGTGTTGATAGTGAAGGTAATACTAGAGGTAAAATTGTTAATGGTAAAGTCTATCTTAGTATTGGTCAATTAGTTGAATATATAGATAGTGTTACGGGTAATAAAATTATTAAAAATTACTTGTTTAATCAAATAAAAAACTATCTTTACGCCAGCACTAATAATCAAGGTAAATATCGTGCTACTGATGAATCAACTATTAAGAAACTTAATGCTAGACAATTTGTTCAATACGTTGACGGTATTGCTAAAGAACGTCTTGAAAGACTTCAAGTTGAACATACTAATAATGTTAATCTTAAGTATATAGTAGAGAATGAAAATGTTAAAGCATTTACTTCTATTAAACAAGGTGATTATCTAGAAACTGAATATGATAGTAAGCTTAGACGTATTAATATATTTGCTAATGGTACAATTATTGGTTATATAGGAGTTCCAAATATTGATAAGTTTGGTAATTATGATATGGTTAATCAAGGTTGGAAATATAATATTCATGCTGAAAATGGTCAAGTTGTTTCTCCGCTTAAAGATGCTTTAATTAGTATTCTTGATGGCGATAGATTTGATGAAGAATTTATTGGTCATTTATATGAATTTGCCGTTAAAGAAGAAGTTACAAATAAAGAACTTGATACTTTATTTAAAGAATTTGAAACTAAATATCCTGATATTGTTAAAAACTTTACTACTCCTGTTGCAAGTTTTGATTTAGCTGGACATCTTGTTAATCTTACTAAATATATATTTAATCAGCCTTATGAAAATAGTCATGAAGCTAGTATTAATCGTTGGTTTAATAATCTTCTTAATAGTTATGACCAAGCTATTACAATAGTAAAAGGTGATTTTAAAGGTAAGATTAAAGCTGTTAATGTTAAATATGGAGTTCTTAATACTATTGATGATGCTAATGGCGAATGGAATGATGTACAAGAAACAGTAGTTAATTATAATGAAGATGTTAATAAACTTGGTGTAGTTGTACAAGGTCAAGTATATCTTAATGGAGAAAGTAAACCAACTATTATTGAAAATCTTACTACTAATGGTATGCCTGTTATTAGTATTCCAAGTAGTGATGGTACTTCTCTATATGCTTTTTGTAAACAAGTTCCATTAAATAGTAATCTACTTAAAGGTGATGCTCGACGTATTATTAATTCTATTAAAAATGAAGTTAATAATCTTTGTAGAGATTATATTAGTGGTAAAATAAGTTTTGGTGAACTTAAACAAAGTCTTGGAGATATATTTGGAAATAATAAACTTATTAACGGAGATAGAAATACTGGACTTCAAATTAGTATTAATCCTACTAATATAGGCTTTTATGTTAAAGGTGCACATTTTAATGGTAAAGATTATGCTTTTACTATTAATTCTGATGCTGGTAATTATAAACGTAATATTATTATTAATTCTCCTTATGTTGTTAATAGTGCTTTTAAAATAGGTAAAAGTTATGGAATTAATGCTAGTACTATTGATGAATTAGATAATGCTCTTCGTCCTGTTATTGATGAAATGTTTAACTATGCTCAATTTGCTATTAGTAAAGATTTTATTAATGATAGTACAAAAACTAATGATAAAACTAATAAATATATTTATCGTGAAAATGGTAAAACTATTATAAATATTGATGGTAAAACTTATAGTTATAATAGTTATCAAGATTTTATTATTAGTAATGGTTTAGTTAGAACTAAATTAGCTAATACTAATACTAATGAAACTGCTGGTAATTGGCAAATAGATATTCATTCTAAACTCGATATTACTTATGAGCTTGATGGTAGACCCCCCGTGGAGGATGGAGCAATACCTGAACAGCTATCAGAGTTCATGTTAGATGATACTTTTAATGCTATTAATTTTAATGCTTTTGAATCTGCTATAACTGCTAAGAATTTAACTCGTGGACTTAAAAAGTATTTTGCTAATGACCAAACTGCTATTGATTATATTAATGCTCTTCAAAAGATTGGTATATTGCCTAAGAATATTCAAGTTGTAGATAGTATTACTAATAATAATGGTAATCAAGTTAATGCTGTTTATCATCGTGATACAGATACTATTGAACTTAATCGTTCTGCTATTGCTGGTCAAAGAGTTTATCGAGTTGTTAATATTATACTTCATGAAAGTTTACATAGACAACTTTATACTAAATATAATACTGAACAAGCTATTGCTTTAGTTAAGCCTATATATGATAAATTTAAAGCTTGGATTGATACTCAAGATGATGCTACTAAAGAAAGACTTAAACCTTATCTGTTTGAGAACTTTAATACAAGTGAAGCTCTTGAAGAATTTCTAGTTGAAAGTATTACTAGTAATGCTCTTATGACTGCACTTAATGAAATTAAATATGATAATAGAAAAGTTAATAAACGTAAGACTTTATTTAGTAGACTTCTTGAAGTTATTGCTGATATGTTAGGTATTAAGATTAATGAAGATAGTTTATTAGCTGCTGCTAGAGATGCTTATAAAGCTATTAAAAAAATGCCTAAAGAAAGTAATCAAGAAGCTATTCAAAGAACTTTTCAGTTTGAAGAAGAAACTGCTAGTACAGAACAAACTGAAAATCCTAATGAAGATAACAGTCAAGATTATAATTATAATAATGATAATCTTAATGATGGACTTGATATGTTTAGTAGTGTTGATGATGATATAGTGTCAAATATGGCTGAATTAACTAGCCGTTTACCAATAGACCAACAGCCCGAATTTGCCACTTTGCTTGACACAGGGCGCATCAGTTTTAGCTGTATGTAGAATTAATCGAGCAAATATAAAAGTCGCTTAAAACGAAAGAAAACAGCCTCTATGACGATGTAATAAAATTTTACTTTACATTAGTCATAGAGGTATTACTATTAATGAATTTAAACTTAAATATAAACTTATGAGCTGTGGAAATATTAAACTTGTAGGATATAATAATCTTAATAATATTATTATTAAAGAACATGGTTCTAATAATGCTGATTATTATAGTCTTATAGCTATGGTTGAAGACCCAATCTTTAAGAAGATTGTAGCTGATAGAGGTATTAATGTTAAAACTTCTGGAAGACAAGCTTATAATGCTCTTCTTGAAGCTAGAGCTATTAAACTTCGTAATATGGACGATGTAGCTTCTATTGCTGAAAAAGAAGAACGTGGTTTGTTTAGTACAATTAAAGCTAGAGATACAGCTATTACTTATATGGCTGATATTATGAATAAACTTAGTTTTAATTTTCTATATAATGGTGCTCCATTAAATTTTAATGAAATTAAAAAACGTACTAATGAAACTGTTATTAATGCTGGACTTAAACGCGCTAAGAAATTAGCTGGAAGTGATGAAGCTAAAAATAATGAACTTAATAGTTTTATTAATAATCCAAGTTCTGCTATTAAAATTAATGGTCTTGGAGCATTTCTTCGTAAATATGGTGATGCTCAAGATTTTAATTATGGTGCATTACTTCGTTCTTTAACTAATACTGAATTTAATGAAGCTCTTTTTAATAATAAAAATGTAGCTAAACTTATTAAACGAGATGAGTTATATCAAACTACTGATTATGAAGAATTAGGCGGTTATCTTGATGAAACTTCTACTGAAGGAGATGAAAATAGTATAGATGATGGTATTGATTTAATGACACAACTTTGGAATTTAAGTATTGGTGAAGTTAAAGATTTTAATAAACACGTAGAAGAAATTATTAAATATCATCTTGCAAGTTTACCTAAACTTACTGCTGCTTCTCAACTTGATAATGGAAGTTATCCTTTTGATACTAATAATGAATTAGGAGTTGTTACTTTTTCTGATGTTAATTACTTATCTAAAATATTATATGCTAGTGCTGATACTAGTAATGTAGATAATTTTATAGCTAGTCTTAAACGTATATCTGAAACTATTCCAAATTGTGAATGTTTAATTCAATTACATGATTTACTTAGCAAAAATAAAGTATTTGCTAATAAGTATATGATGGTGTTTAATAAACCTATTATATCTAAAATTGAAACTTATATTCAAACTGATTCTAATGGTAATAGTTATGTTCGTGCTCGTGTAACTAATCCTAATACTGATTCTCGTACTATTTTACAGAATACTTTTTATAATAATGTTAAGAATAATATTATTACTAATCGTGTTCCTACTGCTCGTGAAAAGTTTCGTATATATGATAGATATAAAAATACTCCTCGCACTTAAAAGAGATAAAGAAACTAAAATGCCTGATAGTTTTATTAATAGAGGTGATACTTCTATTATATATCAAATGGCTGATGTTTTTAAAGATATTATTTATATTCCTATTGAACTTAATTCTCGTAATCCCGAAGGTAATTTAAGTTCTGATGTTATTAATAGAAGTTTTATTACTAATATTGCTAAAATAATCAATGATGATAAATCTACTGTTGAAGAGCAAAACGCTATGGTTGAAGCTTATGCTAAACAAAAGTTTGCTAGTCATCAATATGATTATAGTAATTTACTTCTTGAACATAGAGATAGTAATGGTAATATAATTAATTATGGATTGTTTAGAAGAATTGGAAATGGAACTCCTAAACTTACCGAATATGCTCGTAGTATGTTTAAAACTTCTCTTCTTAATGGTATTAGCGAATTAGATAATAATAATAATGACTTATATCGTAGTATGAGTGACGGTGATTATTTAATTACTGCTATGGGATTATTTATGACTGATATTAATAATTCTGAAACTCCTACTGCTAATTATTTACTTCCCATACCTAGTGATGCTCCTAAAAACTTTACTATTACTGCTCCTAGATATAGTCTTGCTGGATTGCGTAGTCAACTAGAAGATGGAACTAAAATTATAAATAGAGAACATCCATTATTTAAACAATATTATAATATAGCTATTCAAGAACTTACTAATATGGCTCAAGCTGTTAATGTAATGTTTAAGACTAATGCTAATGGTAATCCTATTTTAACTAATGGAGATTTTGAATTTAGTGATACTTATAATAATAAACCTGAACATTTTTATAATCAATACCATAAAGATGGAAAAGGTAATGTATTTACTACTAAAGATGGACACAAAGTTTTAGCTGGTAGAGTATTTAGTTTTAAACGTTTAGCTAGTAAAATTACTCCTAATAGTAATGGAGTATTTAATGAACTAATTGGATATGGTAAGACTATTGACATCCTCTACGGGGGGTCTACACGTGGACTTAGCTATGTTAATAATCAAGTAGTTCTTAATGGAGAACAACGTATTGCTCTTGAAGATGCTGTTGCTAATTGGTTAAATGAATATATAACTAATGGTTATAAAGAACTTAAAAATAAATATGGTACATTTATTGATGATAGAATTAATAATGAATCTTTAGCTGAGTTTCTAGTTAATGATTATCTTGTTAGAGATAGTATGTACGATATGTATGGTGGCGATCAAAGTTTTTATAAGAATGGTCAAGCTATTCTAAAACGTATTAAAGAAGTACAAGCTAGTGGTAATCCTTTTGGTAATACAGACTTTACTAAAAATGATTTAGATATAGCTACTGATTTATATGATATAACTATTAAAGGTAATGCTGTTACTGTTCCTTATATTGTTAATGGTGTTGCCAAACGTAAAAAAGTAGTTCTTCAAGATAAATTTAGAGGTGTTACTATTTATAATACTTTTAAAGCTTCTGATAAAGTTGTTATTGATAGACTTGATAACCAACTTAAAAAAGCTGGACTTGATAAAAAAGACAGAGAACGAATACTAGAACCGTTTAAAGGAGGAGTTAATGCTAATGATGCTCAATCTTATATTACTCTTGAAGAATGGATTCGTCGTATTACTGCTGCTGGTGAATTAGATAAATATGCTGGACTTATTCAAAATCTTACAGATGATACTCCAATAGATAAAATTGATTGGACTAAATTTGCTAATAAAGTTCAAATTCAAAAGAATTTCTATTATGATTTATATTATGATACTACTGTTGGTATTGAAGTTCCTAGACAAGTAAAGAATGCTGAGTTTGTTCTTATTCCTAAACTTATTAAAGGAACAGAACTTGAAAAAGTTTATAATATAATGACTAATAGAGGTATTCATCAAATTAATACTGTTGAAACTGTTAAAGTTGCACAACATAACAGAATGACACTTTGGAATAATGATGGTGTTTTAACTGATGAAGCTCTTAAAGAATTTGATAATAATGTATTTGATAATTCTGAACTATTTAGTTATAATTATCTTTATCGTCAGCAAGAAGTTCCTCAACATATGGTTGATGCTAGTAATAAAGCTGCTATTCAGATTATGAAGAAAATGCTTGATAATCTTCCTAATCGAACTGAACTTAATGAACTTAAAGATAAAGTATTTAATAATTATGTAGCTAATATTAGAAATAGTTTTGAAAAAACTTGTGCTGAACTTGGTATTGGATTAGATGATAATGGTCATATTGATTTAAATTCTAATGGTACTATTAAAAATCTTAATCGTTTTGTATTCTTTGATAGATTTAAAGAAAATGCTCAACAACAAGGAGTTGAAAAAGCTCTTCTTGAGTTTTTCGATTTAGATAGTGCTGGATTTAATAATCTTCCTTTATTTTTATCTAATATTAATAGTAAACTTGAAAGTATTGCTAATAGTTATTTTAATACTAATATTACTAGGCAACTTATTAGTGGTTGGCATGCTGCTCAGTTATCTGATTTTGGTTTTAAAGTTGATAAACAAACTCAAACGGATAGTAAACTTCAATATAAAAAGATTGGAGAAGTTGATGGCACTCCTGTTTATTATACTGAAATTAAACTTCCTAGATGGAGTAGTAAACTTAAAGGATTAAATATTGAACAAGTTCCTGATAGCTTACGTACTATGATTGGTTATCGTATTCCTACTGAAGGTAAACAATCTATATGTATTATGTATGTTAAAGAGTTTCTTCCTGATGCTTATGGTAGTACTGTTGTTGTTCCTGATGAATGGGTTACTCAAACTGGTTCTGACTTTGACGTTGATAGTGTTTATGGTATGTCTAAAACATTTAATCTTGTTAAAGGTGTTCCAACTGAAATTACTCACGCTAGATATACTAAAGATGAAGTAGGGTATATTAATTATGTTAAAGATAATGTAGATAAAGCTAGTCGTAAAATTCTTAGTAAGACTTATAATAAACAAGGTAATATTAGAGCTTCTTTAAAAAATAGCGAAGATGCTATTAATGCTACTCTTGAAGGTTATAATGGTAATCTTAAAGTTGTTGAAAAAATTGCTAATGATGGTGGGCTTAAGTCTTACGAATCATACTTAAAACTCCCCGTGGAGGATACAAGTAGTCAAGCTGCTAGAACTAATGCTATTATTCAATCATTTATTGATATACTTAATAATCCTGCTGCATTTGAAGAAAATACTACTACTTCTAATTTTGAAAATGTCAAAGAAGCTAATGAAACTTATGCAGAAATAGTTGGTGCTAATAAAACAACTGTTGCTCCTAGTGATTTCTTTACTCAACTTGATTGGTTTGATGCTGCTACTTCTGGTATTAAACTTAAAGGTATTAGTGTTAATCGAGATACTTTTATGAGTATTGGAAATGTTACTAAAGCTAATCATAGTGAAGGTATTAAAGTTATGTACACTACTGATGTAATTAGTGAGCAAGAAGCTGTTAATAGATATGGTAAAGAAAATGTTGAAACTATTGGTAATAAACATATTCGTATTACTCATAAGAATTTTGGTTGGTCTGGAGATGATAAGAATGTTGATGGTTATTTGATTAATCCTTATAGTTCTCAGACTACTTCTCATATTCTTGATGTTATGAAAGAGGGAGCTATACATAATGAAAATACTTATACGTTTAATGCTTTTAAAACTATTGTTGACTTTGGAAGTAATTATGATACTGCTATTGGATTTATGTGGCAACCTGCTATTGATATACTAGTTCGTAAATGGAAAGAAACTAATAGTGTTCTTGCAGAAGGTACTAAAAATCCGCTTACTGAAGCTATTAGAGAAGTTGCTTATGTATATAGAATAGCAGAATGGACTAAAGGTGGAATAATGACTGAAAAGTTATATAATGACTATAAAGATTATCTTATTAATAAACTAGAGGTAGGTAATAATGGTAGTTCTTATCTTAATTTACCTGTTACTGTTGTTAATGGAGATTTTGTTCATCCTAAATATATTAAAGAATATGGTACTGGACAATCTAGAGCTTTAGAAATTGGACGAGTAAGTGGTACATTAGTTAATATTAAAACAGATGATGTTGTAGTTAAAAATATATTTGAGCCTACACAAACTGAAATTGATGTATTTGCTAGACTTACTCCTGCTCAGAAAGTTGATTGGATTAAACGTAATTTTAGTCAAGATGGTAGTGTATTTGAACATATTGAAATAGTTGCTAATGATGAAAGAAATAATCGTCGTAATGTAAATATTCAATATATTAATTATATACAAGGTGATGTTACTAATGATGAAGCTCATAGATTATTTGATAGAGCTTGGAATCATCCCAATCCTCTTATTAAACTTACAGCTCTTGATTTAGTTAAATATGCTTTTATTGTTGAAGGTCATAAATTTAGAACTAGAAATATTAGTAGACTTATAAGTAATACTCCCCTTAGAGGATTGAGCGATAATGGAATAGCTATTGGAGATATAGCTATGAAAGGTATTAATAGTTATGGTTTTGTTGATAAAGATAATGTTGAAGATATAATTGGTTTTATTCGTAAGAATTATAATAGTTTTAATTGTCCTAGTTATACATTTAAAAGACTTACTAATAATAAAATTAATTATAGTCTAAAAAGAAGTGGTATTATTATTTTTAATGGTCAAGAAAATCTTGATAATGTAGGAATAATAAGAAATGGAGATGCTATTAATGTTATTAGAATTAATAGAAATTTATATATTAAAGGAACTTATGATGGAACTTTAGCTTATTATCCTATTGATAGACTTGAATCATTTGAAACTTATAATAGTATTGAACCAAGTATTATAGCTAATAATAATATTCATAAGCCGTTAGCCGTTCTTCTTTATAAAGGTCTTACTCAACAAGAAAAACGAGATAAATTTATTGATGGTATTAAAGATAATATTAAAGAAGCTGTAAATAAAGAGTATAAAGAAGTTCCTGAACTATATAGTAAGTATATTACTGATGAGTATTTCCAACCTTTTATGAATACTCCTTTTGAGAATAATACTATATATACTATTAATGATAGATTTTATCTTAATATTAATGGAACTACTGCTATTAATTTAAGTGATGATTTACAGCAATATAAAGCTAAATATCCTAATATTGAAGATAATAAACTTGGATTATTTATTGAAATTAATGAAAATGAAATAAATAGAGTTACTAGTAATACTGATAGATATAGTAGTGTTGATGACCAAACTCCTATTGGTAGATTTGCTAAAAATGCTAGTTTAGTTATTTCTCGTGCTGTTCGTCATGGTCAACCTGCTGCTCAAAATGTTCTTAATACTCTTAATAATGCTGAAATTAATTATCTTGATAGTAGTAGTCTTTCTGATAATTCTGAATTTTCATTATCAGTTATTGCTAATTATATAGATGTTGAAGCTAATAATATTCTTAATGATATTAATCGTTTTATTAAAATTGACGGTATTGATAAACCTATTAACGATAAATTATATAAGTGGTCTTATGAAAGAATTTGATGCTTATGGAGATACTGGATTTATGGATTATTGGATACAAGATATTCGTGCTAATCGTAACTTTGTATTGCAGAATATACTTAAAGATGTAATGGGTGCTGTTGAAGAAGGTCGTCTTAATGGTATTAAAGAATCTAATGACTTTAGAAATTATCTTAAAGAACTTAAATCTAGAGCTGCTAAAGATGGTAAATCTGTTAGTCTTGATAGTATTATTGATGATGATGGTAGATTAATTCAACCTAATAATCCTATTTGGGAAGAAAAGATAAAGAAATATAGAGATGCTGCTATTGAAGCTGAACAAAAATTTGGTATAAATAGTGTTGAACATCTTATTGCTTTATCTAATAAAGCTAAATTTATTGATATGACTACTATTCATCAGCTTAAACCAATTACAGTTCAAGATGAAGATGGTAATAATGTTACTATTGAATATTCTACTTATATTATAAATCTTGAAAGAAGTCTTCTTGGTCTTAAAAAAGGAGATGATGGTATTCCTAAAGAATTTGCTGAATATAAAAGACTTAATGGTAGAATACGAGATATTCTAAGCCAAGCTACTGATAATGTTACTACGCAAAGTCAAGATGAAGAACTTGGACGTATATATGCTCAAATGGATAGTCTTACTAGTCTTTATGATGAAGATGGTAATAAAAAGATTGGTCATGACTTGAATGTAGCTGAAAGACTTCGTGCTTATCAAACTAATATTCGTAAAATTAAAGAAATGTTCTATGATAAGCAAGCTAAAGAAGGATTTGATTCTAAACTTAAAGAACAACTTTCTATTATTAGTAAATATGAAAGTCAACGTGATGCTAATGGTAATCTTCTTATTAGTATGGAAGAACTTATGAAAGTTCCTGAATATCGTGAAGCTAAAGAATGGATTCGTAAGAATACTAGATATATTCTTGATATTAAAGATATAGAAGATTTAAATTGGGCATTTGAAGAACTTAAAGATGCTAATAAAGGTAATAGTGTTCTTAATCTTGCTATTAAAGAATTTCAAGCTAAAGATGAATTTAATGTAGTTGATGGGCGTAAGATACCTGAAGAACGTGCAGCTCTTATTAAAGCTGAAACAGTTAGAAAATATAAATATACTAAAGGTAACGGTATGCCTTATGCTGGTATTATTCGTTCTGCTGAAGATGAACTTAGAATTTATCGTGCTGATTTTTATAATTATCTTACAGGTAATAAATCTAAGAGCGAAGAAGAAATTAATGTAGGAGAAGCTATTAATAAAATACTTGAAAAATATTTTGATAATGCTACTAGAACTCTTAATACTGCTGATATTAGTCAAGAAGATTTAGAACAACTCAAGACTGGTTTTGAAGTATTTAATGAAATTACTAGAGGTGAAAAGAGTACTGATAAAGCTAAAGCAAAACGTGTTGCTGAATTTATTGAAAGTGAATGTGATGTTACTTATAATTGGAAGCAATATGAACTTGATAAAAATAGAGCTTTTGCTAAAGGTAAAAAGTATTATGATAAATGGTTAGAAGTATTTAGTGAACAAGTTGAAGAAAATGGAACTATTGCAGAAAGACCTAATCGAACTATTTATGGTATTATTAAACCTAAAGATTTAGATAAATGGACTGATATTGATAGAACTGCTGCAATTAATATTCTTCAAAAGAGAACTAGAGAAACTACTACTCAATATTACTATATAAAAGAAAGAGAAGTTCTTGACAAATATGGTATTGATAGTGTTGAATATAAACAATGGTATAGAGATAATCATTATTTTGACCCATATACTCGTACTATTAAACCTATTCGTATTTGGACTACTATGCAAATGATTAAAGATGATGGTTCAGCTGTTGTTGGTAATTATGAACCACGTATTAATCAAATGCATATTACTCCTAAAGAAGAACTTGTTAATCCAGAATATAGTAGTTTTGTTAATAAGTATAAAGTAGGAACAGGATATGATAATCCTAATTATACTAATCTTAATGAGTATCAACTTGAACTTATGAATAAAGTAAATGAACTTATGAAAAAGTATTGTTTTACTAATAGTAATAAGCGATATGTTGATATGGGTTATCTTCCAGCTTTACCTAAATCTAAAGATATGACTGTTAAAGATTACTTTGAGCAAGCTCTTAGTTTTCTTGGTTGGACAGCCAATGTTCCTAATAATACTAGTTGGAGAAATAATGAAGATTTAACTTTTGATAAAGATTATGATATTCCTAATCCTAGATTAGTTCAGTTAGTTAATAAAGATACTCAACAACTTCCTACTATACCTAGATTTAAAGAACCTAATGAAAGTGATGAAGAATTTAGTAAACGTAAAGCTGCTGCTATTAAAGCTAGAGATGAGATTATTGAAAAGAATAATAAAATTCATAATGATATTCTTAATCGTAATTGGGAAGAAGTATTTAATAGTTTTTTAATTGAAAGTAATAGATATAATGCTGTTAAAACAGTTAAAAATCTTCTTTATACTGCTGACCAAATTATTACTAGTAATACTGCTTATGATATAAATTATAAAGGTAGTATAAGTGAAAATAGAGAAGCTAGTGCTGGTGGTGAAATTGAATATAAACAAGAACAACAAACTAGAACTAGTGAACATCTTAGAAGTTTTATTCGTCGTCTTATATTTGAACAATATAAAGATAATAAAACTCCTAATCTAGTTAAACTTGGTTCTCTTGCTCAAAACATTGCTGGTAGTAAATATATGATGATGAACATTACTGGTGGTATTGCTAACGTCCTTACTGGTTCTAGTAATATATTTATGGAACGAGCTGCTGGTGAATATATTAATCTTAAAGATTGGGAAGCTGGTAAATCTGAATGGATTAAAGGAACTGTTAGTTATATGGCTAATATGTATAGTGAAAATAGTAGTACACTTCAAGATGCTATTATTAAACTTAGTCATGTAGTTGATTTTGATAGAGTAACTGAAGTTAGTACTGCTGAAGGTCTTAGAAAAAATATTCGTAGAGTTCGTGGATTACTATTTAGTCCTCAATCTGTTGGTGAACATTATATGCAAAATGTTATGCTATTTGCTATGCTTAAATCTCATAGACTTGTTGATAATGGTAGAGGTGGTTATGATATAATGAGTAAAGAAATGTATCATCGTAAAGCTGAACAAGATGCTCTTATGTCTGTAATAAATACTCCCCGTGGAGAGGAGAACCAAGCTCTACTTGAACAATTCAATAAGTTCATGGATGATGCTAAAGCTGATAATAAAAAACGAGCTAAATATAATCTATTTAAAGCTAATCCTATATTCGATTTTGTTAAGACTTATCTTAATGAAGAACAACAAAGAGAATATATAGCTAAACGTAAAGAACTTATTAAGAATATTGATAAAGAGTTTGCTAAACTTCCAGATATTTATAATCAGTTTGAACTTAAAGATGGAATTGCTCAAATAAAATCTGATAGTAAACTTACTCTTAAAGAATATGCTAAATTTATTGATAAAGTTCGTGAAGTAAATAAGAAAGTTCATGGTGTTTATGATAAACTTGGTTCTGCTAATATAGAACAACATTGGTGGGGTGGTATGGTTATGCAATATCATAAACATCTTTATCCAGGTTTTAAGAAACGTTATCGTTGGAATGGTTATTATAATGAAACTCTAGGTACTATTGAAAAAGGTAGTTATACTAGTCTTTATGATTATTTAACTATTCCATTTAAAGAAACTAACATAGGAGAAGTTAATAATGTAAGTGATGTTCTTAAAGCATTTCAAACTTATGGTAAGAATTTACTTTCATTTGCTGTTAATTTCAAACTTAATTATGAACTTCTTCCTGAACATGAAAAAGCAAATATTAGACGTAATTTAGGTGATTTACTTTATGTAGGTGCTGCTATTATTGGAGCAATTGCTATAACTGGTATGGGCGGTGATGATGATGAAAGTATTATGTATAATCTTATGCTTTATCATGCTGACCGTCTTGCTTCTGAAGCTGCTTCATTTACTCCATTTGGTGCTTATTTAATCGAGTTCTTGATTTACCTAATAATAATAGTTATTATAAACTTGATGAAAATATACTTAGTATTATACCTTATAAAGATATAGCTAAAGATATATTTGAATAAGCTGGACTTGAATCTAGTAAAAAATAAGGGCTTGCCTATGGTATCACTACCTAGACAAGCCCTTTTACTTTTATATTAATTAAAACCATCATCATTATTACCAATAACACACATAAGAATAATAAAAACTATAATACCAACAACAAATAGTTTTCCACTATACTTATCCATAGCTTCATTATCACTAATATTATTAGCAATAGCCAATAGTTTAACACCACCAAATATAATCCCAATAAGAACAATAAATGCAACCATAATTATAATATATTTAAGTTTAACAATAAGATAAAAATAAACCCCGATAGTAAGACTAGCTTATCTACCGAGGTTTCAGTCATGCCAACGACTATAAGTTTAAGGATTAGTAGAACGCTCCGCTTCGCTACGCTCAACTCCCCGTGGAGGATAGAATAGACTAGTATTCATTCAATCAATATAATCATTATCATTAATAACTATACTAATATTACTAGCACAACTACCATTCCATCCTCTACGGGGAGTATAGCGAAGAGTGCGTAGCACTAGTAGCGGGTCCAAGCTAATCATTAAATTTAATAAAGCCAGCTCTATTAGAGCCAGCTTTACGTATAACATATAAACCATTAGCATTAATACTATTTACTTCTTTAGTCCATATTTAGCCCATTGAAGAACAAATCCAAGACCTTCCCAAATTTTATCAACTTTTACTTCAGACTTTTCATCACAAGTTTTAAGTGTTTCTATAAGTTCTTTAACTGTCATAGCTTATTCTTTTTCAAGTTTATTAATAATATCTTTAATATAATCACTAGGAAAACTTCCTTCAAGTCTAGCTAATTCTTTTCTTTTATAATCATTATAGACTTTAGTAATAACAGTAGTAGGAAATTTAGTAATTTCTTTTCTTAGAATATCATCTAGATTTGTATTACGAATATTAAGAGTAATATCACAATTAGCTTCATTAATAGCATCAGTTATATTTTTAATTGCTATTTTACAAGCGTCACAACCATCTCTAGTAAAACAATCAATACGTATCATAACACAATAGCATTATTTTTAACAGCTTCTTTAATAGTATTAGGAACTCTAAGAAGAGTATTCTTAATCATTTCAGTAGTAAGACTATCAGAATATACATAAGTAGCATAAGTTCTCCAACTATCTTTAATTACAACAGCAAATTTGTTAGGATTATCAATATTAATTTGAATATATTCTACTTTAGTATTCTGATATTTCCACATCCAAGCAATAGCATCAGCACATTTAGCACGAGTTATACAATCATGTTCATCAATAAACGCTTCAACAAATATATTATTTGTTTGTCTTGTAGGTTCATCTCCAGTAAGATAATTAATATCATTACGAAGTTCTTCCCAAGTAACAGAATTACTATATCTTTTATATTCTGTATCATTTCGATATATAATACAAGTAGGATATTCAGTAATATTCTTACCAGCAACAGCCTTTTCAAGTATCATATCTTCAAGAATAAGATGGTCAGGAAGATTTTTAAAATTACATTGAACATTAGTACCAAATAAAGCTATATCAATAGCTTCTCGCATAGCTTCTGTTTTATCTTTATCAGCACTTTTATAATAAAATTCAATTTTAACCATAGTATTCGTATAATATAATGAGAATTTATAAAATTAGCTATTTTAAAGCCCCACATTGAATGATATTCATATCGTGATAGATTAATCACAATAACAATTAAAATTCAATGTAGGGCAAAAGAATCATATCTATGACTTTCCTAGCAGCTTGCGAAGATACTTTCTAATAGTGTAATCGCTTTGCACACCACGTAGAATATCACCATTACAATAAGCAGTAGGAGCATCACTAATACCAACACTACGCGCTTCTTGTCTACCAGTATCAGTATATAGATTATACCTAATAAAATTAAACCTACCGGCAAACTCAGGAAGAGCAAGAGCTTTGTGAAACAAGAGTAGATACAGCATGAACTAAATCTCTAGAAGTACGATTCTTAAAAATAATAAGAAGTTCTCCACGATAACCCCAATCAAGAGTACCAGGAGCATTAGGCATATAAAAGTCAGATTTAGTAAGATTACTTCTAGGACGTAAAGACATTTCATTAGGTTCACCATTAGCATCATCTCCAATATTAAATGCTAAACCTGTATGATAGATAAATTTATCTTTATCTTTATCATATTCACAATGAATAGGATAAACATCCATACAAGCATCACCTTCTTTACCATAAGCAGGTAGAATAGGTTGAACATTACAATACTGTTCTACATTTACAACATCTCCACTAAGAAGTTTAATCTCTTTCAGTTTAAATACTTTTACTTCCATATATAATTAAATTATTAAATTAAAGAGCTTCTGCAAGAGCAAAAGCATTTTCTATTTTTCTAGATTTATCGCCATAACAAATACTATCAAATCGTTTCGTACCTTCAATATTATCTATATTAGAATAATATCCACTAATAGCATTAACTGCACCCCAAGCTGTACCAAGAATATCTCTTTGACCTGGACCATCAAAATAATAACTATAAGTATCAGAAATAACATTCATTTTTCTACTACTTATTTTACTATCAGTTAAAGCTAAACCACTACGATAAGCAATATCTTTAATAGTATGTCCTGTATCTTTTAGACGTTGAATTTCATCACTAGTAAGAAGATTTTCTCCAATAAATTGAATTACATCTTCATCAGTAACTTTAATATTAGCAAGTAAATTACAATATTGACCAAATTCTTCAGATTTAATTTTACTAGTTCCAAGTATTTCTTGCGCAACAGAAATCTTATTATGAACACTAGTTGTATGTCGAAAACTAACATAATTACTACTAGTAC
>PPYE01293963.1_pt1 | contig 33608 bp, 29 predicted proteins | sample 1559881 | NCBI WGS metagenome assembly PPYE01 (sample SAMN08240022, study PRJNA423297) | Human gut metagenome, whole genome shotgun sequencing project.
TCTGCGCTTTTGGCTTAGCATCTGCCGCACCTCGCTCGCCGTATCGGCACTTAGAATTATGCGGTATTGCCCTAATTTTTTTGGGGCCCTTCAAACCTGCTCAACGGGCAAAGGGGTTATCTGCGCCCGGCACCGCCGCCACGGGTGGAACCGCCGCCGGCACGGAAGCTGCCGCCCCCACCGCGCGGGGCGCTGAACCCGCCGCTGCGCCCGGCACCGCCACCCGGCCGGGCACTGCCGCCGCCGGAACGGAACCCGCCGGACATTCCGCCAAAGCCGCCGCCGGGACGCGGACCGAAACTGCCAGGTCTAGCACCGGGGCCAGGCCCACCAAAGCCGCCGCCGGGGCGTGGGCCGGGATTACCAAATCCACCGCCCGGAGGGGGCGGCGGGGGAGGACGCCGGGGACGGCGCGGCCGGTAAACCGGTCCGCCGAAAAAGAATACGTTCGGCCCGCGGCGGCCGCCTGTGTAGGTGGGACCCTGCGGCCCGCGGGGTCCGCGCGGCGTTTTCAGGATTGCAATCACGATCACTGCAATAATAATCGTCAGTAAAATCAAGGTAAGCACCGCCCCTCCATTGCTGCGGCTCTGGGTGTTTTCCACAATCCTGCCGGAAGAATCTGCCAGGCCGGAGCCGATCGCGTCCATATCCAGGCTGACGCCATATACATCGCAGATGCGCTCGGCCATGGCCAGCACGGTTTTGCGTGCGCCGGTATCGTAATCCTGCTTTGCCCAGGAAGCTTCCAGGTTATCATACAGCAGATCGCTCAGCACATTGCCGGAAAACGCGCTTTCCAGCCCTTCGCCGGGGGTGGCCCAATAGTTGTCGTCCCCGGTGGCCATCAGCAGCACCATGCCGTTGTCCTGGTCAGCGCTGCCAAGGCCCCATGCCTGGAACACCTCGTAGGCATAGCCTTCCATGGTGTTGTTGCCGACGTAATCGGTGGTGTAAACGCCGATCTGTGCACCGCTGCAGTTTTCCTGCAGGGCAACAGAAATGTTGGTGATATATGTTTCGGTATCGCGGCTTAAAATATTGGCATTATCGGCAATGCAGCTGGTACTGCTGATGCCCTGAACGGAAGCAGCTGCCGCTGCCGGTACCGCCCAGACTGCCGCCGCGGTCACAGCCGCCAGAACGGCGGCTGCGGTGCGGGTCAAAATTTTCATCCGGCCCCCTCCTTTCCGGGGTCACTGCGCTGCATACAGCTCCACCTGCCCCGCGCCCCACAATGTACCGATCACATTGGCGGGGAAACCGGAAGCCATGGTGTTGTAGCTTTGGGCAGCGGTGGTATAATTCTGCGCAATTTCGCGCTGCAAAATGCTTTGGGTGCTCACATAGCTGGCATCCAGGCTGTTGATCTGATCCAGCGCATCGTCGGTGGCTTTTGCCTTGGCGGCGGTGTACATGGCGTCCACAGCGTTATCCAGCTGGTGGATGACCGCATATTGCGCGGCTGGGGCAATGGCGGTATCCTGCCACTGGGCCAGCAGGTCTGCTACGGTGGTGCAGTTGCTGTCAGCTTCGCCCAGTACCTTCTGGCAGGCACGCATCAGGTTGGCAGCGGTATCCGTCAGGGTGGTAAAATCCCCTTGGATGCTGTTGCCGTGCTTGTCAACCTCGCTGGTGTAAATTTCAGCCACATTGCGGTAACGGCTTTTCAGCTGCACGCCGCCAATGCCAAACATCGAAACCAGCACCATCACGGCCAGGAACCCGGCCGCAAAAGGCCGCTTTTTGGCGGGGGCGGGCAGTTTGCTTTCCACCTGGCCAAACACTTCCAGCTGCGGGCTTTTGATCTCAAATGTTTCCTGCTGCTCCAACTGCATGGGTCGTCCTCACTTAACGGGGATGCAATAATGCACCCTAAAAATAATTACTTGTTAATTTCCAACAGCTTCTGCTTCAGCTCGCCCTCAATGCGGCCCAGCTCCTGCTCGGCGGCGGCGCGCTTGGCCTTGCCGTCTGCGCGGATCTTGTTCAATTCATCCAGTGTGCTGATCAAATCGCGGTTGGTCTGCTGCAGGGTCTCAATATCCACCACACCGCGCTCAGACTCTTTGGCGATGTCGATGGTGCCCTGCTTGAGGGTTGCGGCGTTCTTGCGCAACAGCTCGTTGGTGGCATCGGTTACGGCGCGCTCGGCCTGCATGGCCTGCTGGCTGTGTGCCATGCCCAAGGCCAGAACCATCTGGTTCTTCCACAGGGGGATGGTGTTCACAATGGTGGTCTGGATCTTTTCGGCCATCATCGTATCGTTGGACTGGATCAGGCGGATCTGTGGGCCCATCTGGATGGAGATATTGCGGGTCAGCTCCAGGTCATACAGCTTCTTTTCAAAGCGGTCGCACTGGTCGGCCAGGTCGCGGGCGGCCTGGGCATCTTCCGGCAGGCCGGATGCTTTGGCCTTGGCTTCAGCGGCGGCCAGGTCGTTCTCCCGCACCTGCTGCAGCTTTTTGCGGCCGGCCAGGATATACATGCTCAGCTCCTTGAAATAGACAAGGTTCAGCTGGTACATCTTGTCCAGCATGGCAATGTCTTTCATCAGGGTTACCTGGTGGTCCTCCAGTTGGGCCTTGATGCGTTCCACGTTCACATCAGCTTTGTCGTATTTCACTTTCAGGGCTTCCAGCTCGTTGGACTTTTTCTTGAAAAAGCCCAGGAAGCCTTTCTGATTTTCTGCGGTGGCGTCAAAGCCTTTCAGCTCGCCGATCAGCTGGGTGATGAGTTCGCCGGTCTCACCCATATCCTTGGTACGCACGCGGGAAAGCGCACTGTCAGAAAAATCGCTCAGCTTTTTCTGGCTGGCGGCGCCGTACTGCAAAATCATCTGGGAGTTGGTCAAGTCGATCTTTTCAGCAAAATCCTGCACCATCTTCTGCTCTTCGGGGCTTAGCGGGGTATCCTCCACGGTAACGGGGGTAGCCTTTTTGGCTTCCTCCACCACCTTGGCATCCGCTTCGGGATCCAGGGTCAGGGTGGGGGCGGCAGGGGCCGCATCCAAGGTCAGGGAAGGTGCTGCGGGAGCGTTCAGGTCAAAATCCAGATCAGACATAGTGGCAAGTCCTTTCTCTTCTTCTTTTTATATTTTGGGTTGGGAGCATCAGGTCAAATTCTGACCGCGCATGATGTTTTCAAGCACTTCGATGTCGGTCGAAATATCCATTGCCTCTGCGGAATACAGGGCGTCCAGCTGGTTTTCAAATGCGGTGGCCATGGTGCCAGCGTTGCGGCGTACTTCGCTCAAGATCTGGGCGGCGTTTTCGCCGGTAATGCCGCCTTTTTCCATCTGGGCGTATGCGCTCATGATCTTGACCACTTCCGGCAGGTAATACCGTGCAAAGCGATCCACGGTGCGGGCTTTATCCGGCTTTTGCTCCACCGCCTGCACAATGCCGCGCCCGGCCTTTTCCATACGGTCCAGCTGGCGGGAAAGTTCGGCATCCGGGATGGCGTCATTCAGCTTGTGCAGCGCGTCCAGGTTGGCGGCAATGCCGTTCAGCATGGCATCGGTGTTCTCGCTGCCGGTGGCGTAGGGCTGTTCCACCCGCTGCACCCGCGTGGGGCAGAAGCGGGAAGAAACCAGATACACCACAGTGCTGAGTGCTGCAATGATAACCAGGTTCACCAGCCGGTAGGGCGGCAGAATCAGGGAAGCAACCGGCCAGGTCAGTGCAGCCAGGTACAGCGGCAGAACCGGGCGGGTGCGCTTTTCGATCCACTTGCTCATGGGTTCAAAGCTCCTTGTAGTAAGGTGCGCCCCGGCAAAGGCAAACGCCGGAGCAAAGGGAATACCCTTTCATTATAGTGCAACGGCGGGGACAATGCAAACAATTTTGCCCCTTTCGGGCGGCAAAACGGCGCTTTTTTGCGCTTTTTACGGTTTGTTCACATATCCTTCCAGCGCAGTGCCCCAGGCATCCAGCAACCGTGGCATGGTAAACGCCGCATTGGCCGGGCTGGTGGAGGGCAACACCACAGCTTCCAACCCGGTCTGGGGCTGGGCGTATTTGCGGTACAGCCTGCCGCTGGTGGCACCGTTGCAAAAAATGGCCTGTACGCCCAGGCGGTTCACCAGGGCTGCCAGATCATTCGGTTCCACATCTTTGATGGAAGCGTCCGATGCCCCGCGGATGGAGCAGGCGTGGATGACATCCCACACCGCCAGCCCGCTGCCAATGATGATGGCGCGTTTGGCATCCAGATCCTCCCATGCGGGGGTGGGGCTGTGGGTCAGGGCAGCCATCAGCGGCCAGAACCGATTCTGCGGGTGGCCGTAATAAAACCCCTGTGTCCGGCTCTTTGGGCTGGGAAAGCTGCCTAAGATCAGCGCTTTGGCCTGTGCGCCGTACAGTGGGGGCAGCCCCGGCCCCACATGGGTGTACGGTTGTTTGGTGTTCAACGGAATATCTCCGGCCACAGACTGCGGCACAGCTGGGCAATGCCATCGGGTGCAGCGGCAGGGGCCAGCGCCTTGGCGGCAGCTTTGGCGGTTTTCATGCCGTCCGCCATGCAGTAGGAACGCCCGGCCAGCGCCAGCATTCCGGCATCGTTGGGACCGTCGCCCACGGCAACGCAGTCCGCAGCGGCCAGGCCCAGATGGTCCAGCAGTGCCTGCAGGCCGGTTGCCTTGTCCTGTCCGGCGCGCAGGATATCGCACCCCGTCACGTGGTAGGGCAGGAACTGCAGCCCCAGGTAGCCGTATTTGGCCTGGAACTTGGCGATATCTTCCGCCGCCAGCATGCCGAACGCGGAAAACGGCATATCCAACAGGTGGCGGTCCTGGTCCTCGCCGTCTTTCAGGCAACCTTCCAGTGCAGCGGCTTTCTCCTGCACATGGAAGGCCTCATAATCCAGGTAAACATACCCGCCGTCCGAAAAGCTGAATCCCAGCGGGTGCTCATAGTCCTCGCAAAAATCCACCAGAGCGTACATTTCCTCGGCGGTCATGTGGCTGGTGTACAGGGCGGTCCCGGCGGCATCCTCCACCTGGGCACCGGCGGCGCAGATCCAGTAATCCGGCCGGATGCCGCGCAGCATTTTGGCGGGGATCTCTGCCCGGCAGCGCCCTGTGGCAATCACGAGCTTGACCCCGGCTTTCTGCACGGTGCGCAGGGCATCGACGTTTTCTTTGGGCACGCGCGGCTCCCCATGGGGGCGCAGGGTGCCGTCAATATCTAAAACAAGCAAAGTGGCAGGCATGGCAGGTACTCCTTAACATTTGGTTTGGTTTGGTTTCTTCTATTATATCAAATCCGCCCCCAAAGTCTAGCAGGGGGCGGGCAAACATATAGTTGTGGAGAAAAACAATGAGCGAAAGGCGGGCGGCGCACCATGCGGCATACCAGACGAAAAGAACGGGACGGGCTGGACCTTGCGCGCCCGGCACCGCGCAGACGGCACAAAACGCTCCGGCAGCTCTGTGCGCTGCTGCTGGGGCTGGCGGGCCTTGCCCTGCTTAGCATGGCCGTGTGGGGGGCGGCTTTGCCCCGGCGGCTGGATGATGCCTTAGCCCAACACTATGCCGCCCAAATGAGCGTGATGCAGCGGGAGCTGTTTGCCCTGCGCCGCCGGCTGGCAGAACACGAACCGGATGCCGAAGAAAACGCCGCCCTGCGCAATTTTTTGCAAAGCAGGCAGACGGACGGCGAACGCTGGGACCCCGTGTGGACCGCCGCCCGCTGGCCCGGCGGATTTTTGCTGGCGCAGCCGGTGCAGGCGGGGGCCGCCGTGCTGGACCGCAGCGGCCGTTTTGCGGGCATTGCAGGGGAGCATGGCACGGTGTCCCCGGCGGGCAGCGGAGCGGGGGCAGTCCCGGCTCTGGTGGGGCAGGCCCTTGGCACGCTGACCCGCCAGAACGGAGTCCTGTGGGTGACCGGCCTGCCCTGCAGCTGTAAGGCGGCAGCGGGGGAGTTGGCCGTTACCGCGCAGGGACAGTATTGGGCCGGGCAGCTGGCAGCAGCGCCCCAGCCCGACCCCGGCGGCCTGACCCTGCGCGCCCCGCTGGAAGATACTGCCGATGAAACCGACTGCCTGTATTTCATCGGGGGCTGACAGCTGCGGCAAAACCTTGTATAATACCCATATGGCAAAAGGACAGACCAAAGAACGATCAGACCAGAGCAGGCAGTGGCCTGCCGGGAGGTGCGCATGAAAAAAGACGGCAAAAAGAGGGTGTGGTTCCTGCTGATTTTCTGCACTGCCGTGTTTGCGGCATTTTTGGTGCGGCTGTACTGGATGCAGTTTACCATGGCGGATCACTATGCTAAAAAGCTGGAACAGGCATCTCAGACCAGCTATACCGTGCGCATCCCGGCGGCGCGGGGAAGCATTGTGGACCGCAGCGGCACGGCGCTGGTGCAGGATGACACCGTGTATGACATGGCGCTCTGCGTTCCGGCCCCACCGGACACCGAGATGGCGCAGACCCTGCAAACGTTAAAAGAACTGGATCTAGGCGGCAAGGATGTGGAAACACAGCTTGCCGCCTTTTGTTCTGCCGTTTCGGCGGGGGAGCTGCCGCTGGCTGAAAATCTGACCCAGGCACAGTGCCAGAGCCTGTTGGCTGCCGGTCTGCCCCAGAGCGGGGCGGTGCGGCTGACTGCCCGCGGTACCCGCACGGCGGTGGATGGCACCCTCGCTCCGCAACTGCTGGGCGGCGTGGGGGCCATGAGTGCCGAGCAGTGGGCACAGAAAAAGGCCCAAGGCCTTGCCATGGATGAATCCATCGGCCAATGGGGGCTGGAAGCCGCCTGGGAGGATGCGTTGCGCGGCAGAGCGGGAAGCCTGAAAGTGACAGTTGACCGCAGCAGCGGCGGCCGCACCGAAACCATACAAAGTACGCCACAGGCCGGGGATACCCTGCACCTTTACCTGGATGCTGATTTGCAGCGCACCCTGCGCAGCGCATTGCAGCAGCAAATTGAAACTTTACAGGCCACAAAGCCGGAAGGCAAGGGCAAAGAAGCCTGCGCAGGGGCGGCTGTGGTGGTGGATGTGCAGACCGGCGGCGTTCTGGCGGCGGTCAGCCTGCCGGATTATAACCTTGCCAGCTGGCGGCAGAATTATGCCGCACTGGCCACAGCCCAGGGAGTACCGCTGGTCAACCGGGTGCTGAACGGCCAGTATGCGCCGGGGTCGGCGTTCAAACCGGCAGTAGCGGCATCGGCTCTGGCGGCGGGGATCATCACCCCGCAAAGCACCGTAAACTGCGGCGGACGGTACACCTACTATGCGGGTTACCAGCCGCGATGTTTGCAGCTGGGGCACCGCGGGGCCGTCAGCATGGTTACGGCGCTGCGCCACAGCTGCAACATTTATTTTTATGATGTCGGCCGCCGCCTTGGGGTGGATACGTTTTCCGCTACCGCGCAGCAGCTGGGCCTTGGAGCACCCTGCGGTACTGAGCTGCCGGAAACTACAGGCCGCCTGACCTGGAGCACCGATGAGAACTATCAGGCGGGCCTTGCACTGATGGCGGCCATCGGGCAGGGCAATACGTCGGTCAGCCCCTTGCAGCTGGCGGCCTATGCCGGGGCCCTTGCGCGGGATGGCCAGCGCCCGGCGCTACATTTTGCCCAAAGCACAACCGATGCCGCCGGGAATATAACCTGGCAGGCGCAGCCGGACGTTTTAGCCCAGGCACCCGGCGGGGCGGCAGTGTTTGCCCCCATCCGGGAGGGTATGGCCCAGATGGCCCAAACGCTGCGCACTTTGCGGGAATCGCCCATTCCCCTTGCCTGCAAGACCGGCAGCCCCCAGCTGGCGGGCACGCTGCCGGATGGCACCCACTACACAAACTCGGTGCTCATCGGGTATGGGCCGGTGCAGCAGCCGCAGTTTGCGGTGGCGGTGGTGATCGAATACGGCGGCGGGGGCAGCAATGCCGCGCCCGTTCTGCGGGCTGCGGCGGACTGGTTTGCAGCAGCCGGAATGGCCTGAACAGGATGGAATTTTGTGGGGAATTTTTGCATTCAACATGCAGGATGAACTTTTCGCTTTTTGTCCACAGACGGGGTGGGGAAAACCTGTGGAAAGTGAAAAAACGGGCAAAACCCCCGTAATAATTGTAAGTTTTACCCGCAAAAACGGGGGTAAAACTGGTAGTTTGCCCAGTAAGCGGGGGTGTTTATCCGTACTGTTATGTTGAAAGGTTTTCCACAATATGTTGAAAACACCCCCTGGAACTGTGGAAAACTGGCCATACAAGCGGGTTTTCCACGCTTTCAACAGGGTTTTCAACATCTTCAAAGGAAAACCTTTCCAGTACGGTTTGTATAAACCGCGAAAACACGCACAAAAGCACCGCGCAAAAGGGTGAAAAATCTGTACTTTTGACGCCAAGGAAAAAGGTGACAAAAGCATAGGAAATGTGCTATACTATATCTGTATAATTATCGAATCATGCCAGAAAGCTGTGCGGGCTGCCATACGCGGCAAAATGGCTGCCAAACGCCGCCGCACAGGGCTTTACCCAATCGTTTTAAGGAGTAACCACATTGCAGATGGAAAATAAAAAACGCATGCCCCAGCAGGCCCCCCAGGCCAAGGCAGACAAGGCCCCTGCGGAGCAGGATACCGCCCTGGTATGGGGCAAAAACCCCGTGACCGAACTGCTGAAAAGCGAAGCCGGGGTGGACACCCTGCTGCTGGCCGACAGCATGGAGCCGCGCATGGCCGGGTATTATACCGCGCTGGGCAAAGCGGCCGGGGCGGTCATCAAGCGTGTGCCCGCCGGCAAGCTGCAAAAGCTGTGCGGTACCCAGGACCACCAGGGTGTGGCGGCCTGGGCTGCCCGCATCCAGTATGTTGGCGTGGAGGAACTTTTGCAGATCGCAAAAGACCGCGGCGAACCGCCGTTCCTCGTGCTGTGTGACGGTATTGAGGACCCCCACAACCTGGGCGCAATCCTGCGCAGCGCGCTGCTGTGCGGTGCCCACGGCGTGATCATCCCGCGGCGCGGCGGCGTTGGCGTGACCGGCACGGTCATGAAATCCAGCGCCGGGGCAGCTGCCCGCATCCCGGTGGCGCGGGTCGCCAACCTGCCGCAGGCCATCCGTGACCTGAAAAAGCAGAACATTTTTGTTTACTGTGCCGACCTGGGCGGTGCTCCGCTGGAAAAGACCGATCTTTCCGGCCCGGTGGCGCTGGTGCTGGGCAGCGAGGGCGCAGGCCCCGGCGCGCTGGTGCGCAAACTGTGCGATGCCGCCGTTACGCTGGATATGGCCGGTGGCAAAACCGGTGTGGACAGTTATAACGTCAGCGTGGCCGCCGGTATTTTGATGTACAACATCATGCAGCGCCGCAAGTAACGGCTGCGCAAAAAAAGGAATCCCATACCAAAGGGGAGAACAACATGCCAAGCAAACGTACAAATGATTCCGTGGACCGCATTCTGGAAGAGCTCAGCCATGAGCAGGCCGAACGCGGCATCCGGGATAGTGTAACAGACCGCCAGGTGGATGCCATCCTGCAAAGCCTGGGCCACGGCAGCATGGAGGAATCCTCCGGCGGCGGTTCGGCATTGGGGCCCATCCAGAAAGAGGACCTGCCGGATATCACGCTGGGCAAAGGCAATAATTTTAACACCGAGGACCGGTTTTCCACCGCTGTGCTGGACGACCTGCTGGGCGATCTGCCCAGTATGCGGGCTGCCAAAAAGAATAAACCCGGCCCCGCTGCCCCGGCCCGCCGGCCTGCTTCTGTGCCGGAGCCGCGCCGCATGCCGGAAGTTGAGCCTAAAGTAGAAAAACAAAATAATATACAAACTGTACAACCGACTCAGCCGGTGCGCTCGGAACCTGTTCCGCAGCCTGCCCGCCCTGCCCCGGCACAAACTGCGCCCCAGCAGCCGGCCCCGCAGGTACAGCCAGAGACAAAACCGGCCCCGCAGCCGGAACCAAGACCGGCGGATGCAACATCAGGGGATACCACCCGCACCAGCATCATTAAAGCCTTTTTGGGCCGCATGGTGCCGGAAGCGGACAGCAAGTCCTTGGATGCAGGCAAAAAAGATTTTACCAACTTTTTTGGCACCAGCGTGGCCGTTGTTCCGGATGATATGAAGTCCGAGCAGGAGCGCCAGCAGACCCCCAAGAAAAAGGGCTTATTTGGCTTTGGATATGCTACCGATACCGGGGAGTTTGAGCCGATCAATGTTTCGGTCAGCGGCAGGGTGGAAAACCAGAGCACCCAGCAGCTGGAAGAACAACTGCCCCGGTCGCAGGATGTTTTGCCACAGGATGAACCGGACGAGATGGAGCTGCGCGAGCAAGAGCCGCCCCGCCACTACGCTGCAAAGAAAAAAGGCTTTTTTGCCAGCCTGTTCGGCGGCAAAAAGCACGATGTCTATGACGAGCTGGAATCCTATGACCCGTATGAGGGCGAGCCGGATACAGCCCCGGTAGAAAACTGGGAGGTTCCGGAACAGCCCCGGGAGGAGCCGGAAACAGAGGAAACGGGCGAGATGCCCCGCCTGACCGCTACAAACGCAGGGCTTTCCATCTCCGGGCGGCAGACTTCCCAGTTTGCCGCCACAGGCAAACCGCTGCTTCCGAAGGATGAGCCGGCCCCGCAGCCGGAACCTCAGCCCAATGTTTACCGCAAAAATAAAAAGCGGGATACCGTGGAGTTCACCCCCCGCAAGGAGCGGGAACGCACCATGCCGTTCACTCGGCCTGCCCCCCGCCGCGAAGCGGAACCCGTGGGCGAGCCGGTCATGACCCCAAACGATACGGTGCAGCCGCAGCCCGCGCCTGCCCCGCAGGCGACCACCGGTTTTACCATGCAGCTGGGGAACGAGCCCGCACCGGAAAGCACCCAGTCGTTCCTGCATGAACTGAACGCAGCCCTGCCGCCGCGCCGCAAAAAGCCTGCGCCCAAAGCTGCCCCCGTGCAGGAAGAACCCGCCAGCGGCGATACCTTTGAGGAACTGCCGCAGGAGCTGGCCCAGACCCTGACCGGGCAAATCCGCCTGAGCGAGATTGCCGAAGGGGTGGAAGAGCAGCCGGAAGAACCGAAAAAGCCCGCCCCGAAAAAAGAGGAAGAAAGCTTTGAGGAGCTGATCGGCCCCCTGGTGGATGAAAAGCCCAATACCGCGGAATTTGTGCGCGGCATTGAACAGTCCATCAACCTGGAAAAGATCAAATCGGATTCAAAGGCAAAAACAGAAAAGACCGATACCGATTACCAGGCGGCTGCCCAGTACCTGAGCGACCCCAACGCCGGGGCGGAGCCGGAAGCACCGGAACAAAAAAAGCCTGGCAAAGGCTTTAACATCCTCCGGTTTGCAGGCAAGCCGAAGGACGAAACCACCCCCGATGGCGAAGCGCCTTTTGCCGCACAGGCCGCCGTCCTGCACCGCCACGAATACGAAAGCACCGATGATGCCCCCGTGGTGCGCCATGACCTGGAACTGCGGGTGATGATCACCACCGGCACAGCAATCGCCGTGGGCGCTGCAGCCCTGATTATGATCGTTCTGGGCACCATGGCGGCCACCGGAGCCAATCTTGGCCCGCTGGATACCACAGCCAGCACAAAACCGCTGCTGGTGACCATGCTGATCCTGCTTGCTGCCAGCGCGGCCCTGTGCTGGCAGACGATGCTGGGTGGCCTGGCCGGGCTGATCAACATGCGCCGGGGCAATACCGCAGATACCATGCCCGCCATGGCCGCGGTGGCCTCCATCCTGCAATGTATCATGTTTTTGGCAAAGCCGGAATGGTATAACCCCGCAACCCTCTGCCTGATGACCGGCCCCGCAGCGCTGCTGCTGTGCGGCAACGCTGCAGGCAAGGCAATCGACGCCCACACCATCCGGGATAACTTTACCCTTGTCAGCGCCGGGATGGACCACGCTGTGGCATATCGGCTGAAAGATGCCGGGGTACTGCGCACCGTGACCGCCGGGCTGGCGGAACCGCGCCCCAATGTGCTGGTCAGCCGTCCCACCCGCCTGATGAAAGGCTTTTTGGCGGGCAGCGAATCCCGCCGCACATCGGATAAAAACCAGCAGCAGTTTGCCCGCATCCTGCTGGGCTGCGGCGTGGCTGCATTCCTGTTCACCCTGCTTTACCGCAAGGATGCCGGAACGGCGTTCACTGCGCTGGCCGGTGTACTCTGCCTGGGCGCGCCGCTGGCCGGTACGCTGATCTCCGCCATGCCCATGCGTTTGATGCAGCGCAGTGCCGCGCAGATCGGCGCGGTCATCCCCGGTTGGAAGGATATCCGACTGCTGGGCCGTGTGAACGTGCTGCAGGTCACGGCGCAGGATCTTTTCCCCAAAGGGTGCATTACGCTGCGCGGCATCAAGCCGGTGCGCAAAGAGGATATTGAGCTGGCCATCATCTACTCCGCTTCCATGCTGGCCGATGTGAATACCCCGCTGAAAGATATCTTCCTTGGCATGACGGGCGATAACCGCAAGCTGCTGTGCAAGGTGGAAAACCTGGAAACGCTGGACGGCCTGGGCTATGTGGGCTGGATCAACGGCGAGCGGGTCATGATCGGCTCCCGCCGGCTGATGGATACCTATGATATCCAGCTGCCCAGCATGGAATATGAACGCCGCCATACCGTGAACCAGCGCCGGGTCATCTACCTGGCGGTTTCCGGCAAGCTGTTCAGCATGTTCCAGGTGGCTTATCAGAGTGATCCCGATACCGCCGCCGTGCTGGATTCCCTGCGCCGCGCCGGACTTTCGCTCATTGTGGACTGCGATGACTTTAACTGCGATGAAGCGCTGCTGCAGACTGCTTATAACCTGCCGGTTGGTACCGTCAAGGTGCTGAGCGGCAAGGAACACAAGGCGCTGGAGCCCGCTGTGGCCTGGCTGCCGGAAAGCGAAGGCAGCATGCTGCACCTGGGCAGCTTTGCCAGCTTTGTCGGCGGCCTGGAAGCCGCTGCGGGTGCGGCAGAGGGGGAACACCGTTCTTCGATGGTGCTGTCGGCCTCGGTGCTCATCAGCTGCATTCTTGCCATGATCATGGCGCTGGCCGGCGGCCTGGCCGGGCTGCCGCTTCCGGCACTGGCCTTGTATCAGGTCGCTTGGGCGGTTCTGGCCATGATATTCCCCCTGATCCAGAGATATTAAGGGATATCTGAAAACAAAGAACTGGATTGAGTTTTCGGCTTTTCAGATATATCCCAAGCGTTTTTGTGGGAAAAATAAAGGCAACACCGCACAATTCCCGCCTTGCGGCTTAAGCACCGCTCCGGCAGCTGCGGCACGGCATCTGCGTTGCCGGGTGCGCCTGGCCCAGGCCATTGACTGGGATGCCATTGAACAGGAGTACAGCGGCCATTTTGCTGCTGGCGGCAAGGTGGCAATTCCGGCCCGCATGGCGTTCGGTGTGCTGGTGATTCGTGCAGCGTGCCGCACAACGGACAGCGAAACGGTGGAGATCGTGCGCGAAAGCCCTTACCTGCAATACTTTTTGGGCTTTGATTCCTTTACCTATGATGTGCCGTTTTCTTCCCGCAGCATGGAGCGGTTCCGTACCCGCATTTCCCCCGCCCGTGTGCGGGAAGCCGTAGCGCTGCTGCGCGGCTTTGAAACCAACAAAGGCAGTAAAAAATGAAAAAGGGCCGCATGGCTCCGGGCAGCTGCTCCGAACCGTGCGGCCATGTTATGCCCTGTAACCCCAACCTTTGCAACAGATAGGAGAATTATGGAAATTATTGTTGACGCTTTTTTGGATGCACTGATCGACGGCGTAAAAATGCTGCCGTTTTTGTATCTGGCATATCTGCTGATCGAATGGCTGGAACGCAACCATGGCGAGCGAATTGAAAAAGCGCTGGCTGGCGGCGGCCACTGGGGCTTTGTGCCCGGCGCACTGCTGGGCTGCGTACCACAGTGCGGGTTTTCGGCGGTAGCGGCCAACTTTTATGCCAGCCGGGTCATTACCCCCGGCACGCTGCTGGCCGTGTTCCTGGCAACATCGGATGAAGCCATCCCCCTGCTGGCGGCGGAGCCTACCCTGTGGAACAAGCTGGGCCTGCTGCTGGTGCTCAAAATCGTGTTTGGCATTGCAGCCGGTTTGGTGTTGGATGTTCCGCTGCGCCGCATCCTGCCCAAAGGGCTGTATGGCGGCTATGAGGGCCATGCCGATGAGGTGGACTGCCACGAAGAACACGAGGAACACAGCAGCATTTTCCTGGCGGCACTGCGTCACACGCTGGAAATTTTTGTGTTCATCTTGGTGTTCAGCTTTATCATTGGGCTGATCTTTGGCTTTGTCGGGGCAGATTCCGCCGCGGCATTTCTGGGCAGTCTGGGCATTTTCCAGCCCATGATGGCCGCGCTGATCGGTCTTGTACCCAACTGCGGTGCCAGCGTGCTGCTGGCTCAGCTGTATATGGGCGGGGCTATTACCTTTGGCAGCTTTTTTGCGGGGCTGTGCTCCGGCGCAGGTATCGGCCTGGCTGTGCTGTGGCGTGTCAACCCCAGCTGGAAACAGAACCTGTTCATGACAGGGCTGCTCTGGTTCTGCGGCACCTGCTGCGGTATTTTGCTGCAATGGGTGGTGTAAGAGCTGCCGGCAACCATAACCCGTAAAATAATAAGTAGGGGACGATGCGGAAGCATCGTCCCGCCCCGCCGGGCCTTGCCACGCTGCTACCCCCAAAACGTGGGAAGAACCCTGCCGTGCACGCAAAGGCTCTCCCTCCAAATACAAATTTACCCCCAAAACAAAAAACAAACGCCGCAGGGAGCATCACGCACTCCCTGCGGCGTTGTCATTTATATCGTCTCGCCTTCAGCCTCTGCAGCCGGTTTCTTCTTCCCAGTCGCCGAAATCTTCGGCTTTGGCGATGGTGGTAGGGTCCACCTTGCCGTCCTCCGTCAGCTTAACGGGTTCGGTTTTGTCCTGGACCGGGTTCACATTCGGCACATCGTTACCACTCTGGACGGGAATGGTAACGCCGTCATCTTCCTGCGCGGGTTCTTCCACCGGGGCAGCAGGCTCCGCTACAGGGGCCTGTTCAGCGGGGGCAGGTTCCTCAATCGGTGCGGGCTCTGCCGCCGGTTCTTCTGCGGGGGGTTCCTCGTCGGCATTTTCTTCGGTTTCGTCTGCATCTTCGGTGCTTTCGGAAGCTTCGCTGTCGTCAAATGCGGAGTCATCCACAATCTGTTCGCTCTCTTCGTCCTGAGCCAGATACTTGCTGACAACATAAACGCCAACACCGATGGCTGCGCCCAGCACAATGGGAATCAGATGAAATTTTGCCATAGTAATTTCTCCTTTCGTGCGCGGGCAACTGGCCCGGCAGCTGTTTGGGGCGGTTGTGCCTGGAACGATTGGCACAACCTTAAGGCAATACCGCATAATTCTAAGTGCCGATACGGCGAGCGAGGTGCGGCAGATGCCAAGCCAAAAGCGCAGATAATGATGCGCTGGTTGCCGGAGCCGCGGAACCGCAGCGAAATATCGTGCTGCGCGGGGATGAATTCGCCGTCCACCAGCACATCGATCAGGCTCAGCATTTCGTCCGTCACTTCGCAGCGGGCGTGGCTGGGCTGCAAAAGTTCGGTTTCATATACATTGCCGGTGTAGCACCAGATGGTTTTGTGGGGGTACAACACCCGTACTTCGTGCAGGAACGGCACCAGCGCACGCTGGTTTTCCGGCTCAAAGGGTTCGCCGCCCAAAAGGGAAAGCCCATCAATATAATCCGGGGCAAGGCTGCCCAAAATTTCATTGCGCACGGCTTTATCAAAGGGCAGGCCATAACCAAAATCCCAGGCAACGGCGTTAAAACATTCCGGGCAGTGGCGGCGGCAGCCGGAAACAAACAGACTGGTACGCACGCCCGTGCCGTTGGCAATATCACAGTATTTTATGGTTGCGTAGTTCACGCGGGGAGCCTCCTTATAACATGCAACACTATATCTTGTATAGTGCTGCGGCAAATCATCACAATAGGCAGGTGCCTTGCACCAGTATACCAGCCGTGCCGGGCAAAAGCAAGCGGCCAGGGAACAATAAAATCACATATCATCGCAGCTTTGAAAAAAAGTGCCTATTTTACCCAAAAAGCCAGCGCTTTTTTCGGCGTTTTGTTTTGCAATCTTTTTGAACGTCCCATCGCACTATATGGCATATATGGGTGCTATTAGCAAATTATATACAATATATTGTGGTGTATTGGCTTGACTTTGCCGGGTCGATGCGGTAAGATAAATACGCTCGCCAAAATCATGGAGCGGTTTTGGCGTGGGGTATCAACCCGGCAGCTTTTATTGAGGTAAGGAGATAACAGTTCATGAAGATCATCAAGCGCAACGGCAGCGAGGCCGTTTTCGATATATCCAAAATTATTGCAGCGGTGACCAAAGCCAACAACGTTGTTGCCTCCAACCAGCGCTTGACCAAGGAACAGATCACGGCCATTGCCGACGATGTGGCGCGGGAATGCCAGAGCCGCAACCACGCCATGAACGTGGAGGAGATCCAGGATCTGGTGGAAGACGCCATCATGCAGACCAAAGCGTATGAGGTGGCCCGCAAATATATCACCTACCGCTATGTGCAGAGCCTGCGCCGTACCCATAACACTACCGACGACCGCATTCTGTCCCTCATCGAGTGCAACAATGAGGAAGTCAAGCAGGAAAACGCCAATAAAAACCCGACCGTCAACAGCGTTCAGCGCGATTATATGGCCGGCGAGGTCAGCAAGGACCTGACCATGCGTATGCTGCTGCCTGCCGAGATTGTAAAGGCACATGAGGATGGCATCATTCATTTCCATGATGCTGACTATTACGCCCAACATATGCACAACTGCGACCTGGTCAACCTGGACGACATGCTGCAGAACGGCACGGTTATTTCTGGTACCCTCATCGAAAAACCGCATTCTTTCTCCACGGCCTGCAACATTGCCACCCAGATCATTGCGCAGGTGGCATCCAACCAGTACGGCGGCCAGAGCATCAGCCTGACCCACCTGGCACCGTTTGTGGATATCAGCCGCAAAAAGATCCGCCGCGATACCGAAGCGGAGATGAAGGAACTGGGCATTGATCCCGGTGAAGAAAAGCTCTCCCAGATCGTTGAAGCCCGTCTGCGCGAGGAAATCAAGCGCGGTGTGCAGACCATCCAGTACCAGGTCGTTACCCTGATGACCACCAACGGCCAGGCACCGTTCATCACGGTATTCATGTACCTGAACGAAGCGGGCGAAAACCAGCGCCTGAAATCTGACCTTGCCATTATCGTGGAAGAAATGCTCCGCCAGCGCTACCAGGGTGTTAAGAATGAAAAGGGTGTCTGGATCACCCCCGCGTTCCCCAAGCTGATCTATGTGCTGGAAGACGATAATATCCGCGAAGGCACCCCCTATTTCTACCTGACCAAGCTGGCCGCCAAATGCACCGCAAAGCGCATGGTGCCGGACTATATCAGCGAAAAGAAAATGAAGGAATACAAGCTGTCTAAGGGTGAGACCGAGGGCAACGGCGATGTATTTACCTGCATGGGCTGCCGCAGCTTTTTGACCCCCGACCGTTCCGGCACTGGCTGGAACAACGTGGCCAACGCCAAGAACTATGTGCCGGGCAAGCCGAAGTACTATGGCCGCTTCAATCAGGGTGTTGTTACCATCAACCTGCCGGATGTGGCCCTGTCCTCCGGCGGTGAGCCGGATAAATTCTGGAAAATTTTTGATGAGCGCCTGGAACTGTGCCACCGCGCCTTGCAGTACCGCCATAACCGCCTTAAGGGTACCCTGTCCGATGCGGCACCTATTCTGTGGCAGTACGGCGCTCTGGCCCGCCTGAAAAAGGGCGAGCCCATTGATAAGCTGCTGTACGGCGGCTACTCCACCATCAGCCTGGGCTATGCGGGCCTGTATGAATGCTGCAAATATATGACCGGCAAGAGCCATACCGATCCCGCCGCAAAGCCCTTTGCCCTGAGTGTGATGCAGCACATGAACGATAAGTGCAACGAGTGGAAAAACGCTGAAAATATTGATTACTCGCTGTACGGCACCCCGCTGGAATCCACCACCTACAAGTTTGCCAAGTGCCTGCAAAAGCGGTTTGGCATTGTGCCGGGCATTACGGACCGCAACTATATCACCAACAGCTACCATGTGCATGTGACCGAGCAGATCGATGCGTTCACCAAGCTGAAGTTTGAAAGCGAGTTCCAGCGCCTGTCTCCGGGCGGCGCCATCAGCTATGTGGAAGTGCCCAATATGCAGGATAACCTGGAAGCTGTCATCAAAGTGATGCAGTTCATCTATGATAACATCATGTACGCAGAGCTGAACACCAAGAGCGACTACTGCCAGGTGTGCGGCTATGACGGCGAGATCAAGATCGTGGAGGACGACGGCAAGCTGGTGTGGGAGTGCCCGCACTGCCATAACCGCGACCAGAGCAAGCTGAACGTTGCCCGCCGCACCTGCGGCTACATCGGTACCCAGTTCTGGAACCAGGGCCGCACCGCCGAAATCAAGGACCGTGTGCTGCATCTGTAAAACGTATAAAGATAATAGAATAAACAAAATGAGGCGTATCCACGATATATGGATACGCCTCATTTTGTTGCTAAGATAGCTAAGGCAACACCGCACAATTCCCGCCTTACGGCTTAAGCACCGCTCCGGCAGCTGCGGCACGGCATCTGCGTTGCCAGCAGAGAATGGCAGAAAGTTACAGCTGGTCGATGGTGGGGTAGCTGTCAATGGCACCGTAGCGCTGCACACTGTAACCGCAGAACCGGTTGGAAAAATCCAGCCACTGGTTCAGCTGGTCCGCCTGCAGAGCGGGCAGGGCGGCGCGGTCCACCCCGTTTTTGTGCAGCTGCCACAAGAACGAGCCGATGAACCCGTCCCCGGCGCCGGTGGTATCCACTGCCTTTACCGGCTTGCTGGCGGAAAAGCCGTGGGCGGTGCGGGTGTAAGCGTGGGCACCGGCGCTGCCGCAGGTGTAGAGCACCAGCTGTACATGGCCCACAAACAGGCTGGGCAGGGCGGCTTCAATATCACTGGTGCCGGTCAGAAATTCCAGCTCTTCGTCCGAGATTTTGACCACATCGGCCAGCGGCAGGAACTCCAGCACCGTGCGGTGCAAAGCATCACGGTCCGGCCACAGCGGAAAGCGCAGGTTGGGGTCAAAGTCAATGATAGTCCCGGCGCTGCGGGCTGCGGCAATGGCAGTTTTGTGGGCTTCCCGCATGGGGCTTTCCACCAGGGCAACGCTGCAAAAATGCAGGGCATAGGCGTTGGCAAACAGGCTGGTATCCACCTGCTCCGGGGCGTACAGCAAATCGGCTGAGGGCTTGCGGTAAAAACTGAACGTCCGGTTGCCGTCCGCTTCCAGCGAAACAAAGGCCAGGGCGGTGTTGGCTTTGTCCGTCAAACAGATGTGGCCGGTATCAATGCCGCAGGCAGCCAGTTCATCAATGATCTTGTGGCCGAACGGGTCATCTCCCAGCTGGGTCAGCAGGGCAGAATCCCCACCCAGGCGGGCATAAGCACCGCACACGTTGGCGGGCGCGCCGCCCACACGGGGGCTGAAAGAGGAAACCTCGGCAAAGGAACAGCCGGTTTTGGACGGAATCATATCGATCAGCGCTTCGCCGATCGCATACAAGGTATCATGTGCCATGGAATGTCCTCCGTTAAATCGAAAGGGAATACAGGGTGCTGCCTGCGCCGCAAAGCTGCACGGCAACCTTGCCCGCTGCCGGGTAATACCGGGTGGAAAGTACCGCGGCACCGTCGTTCAGGAATATTTCCAGCGAGGAAGCATCCCCCACAACACGCAGGCTGCGGCAGGGGGCATCCAGCACAGCCTTGCGCTCGGTGCGCCCGGCGGCAATCGCTGCATCGGTAAAGCGCAGGGTACAGGTGCGGTCCGCTTCGGTGTAAGTCAGGGTCAGGCCGTTGGCAATGGTCAGGACAAAATCCCCGGCGGGGGAGGCGGTCAGGTCAAAGCAGGGGTCCGTTTCAACCGTTTCGCCGTCTGCCGGCTGGCGGGCTTCGCCGCGCAGGGCGTTCAGCTCGGCGGCGGGGGCTTGCAGCAGGTGGCCAGTGCCGTTCTGGGTCAACACGCGGGGCAGGGTCAGGCAGTGTTGCCAGCCATACTCCACGGTGGGGTTGGTGTAATCGGCATCCGGCATGCCCATCCAGCCAAACTGGATGCGGCGGCCATCCGCGGCGGCAAAGCTTTGGGGCGCGTAATAGTCAAAGCCATCGTCCAGGGCGTGGAATTCGCTCAATGTGCAATCGGTGCGCCAGTCACCCTGCAGGGCAAAGTAACCGCAACCGTACACGTTCTGGCAGGCAATGCCCTGGGGCGATACCGCCAAAAACCACTGGCCGTCCAGCTCAAACAGGTCGGGGCATTCCCACATGTAGCCAAAGGCTTTGGGGGTAGTGATGGTGTTGATGTGGTTCCAGTGCAGCTTGTCGGCGCTTTCAAATACCAGCACTTCGCCATGGTCGTCCAGTGTTCGGGCACCCAGCACCATATAGTAGCGCCCATCCAGTGCAAACACTTTGGGATCGCGCACATGGCAGGTCAGCCCGGCGGGATAATCCTGGTTGTACATCAGGCAGCGCTTGTTGTCCAGATGGATGGCATCGCGGCTGGTGGCAAGGCAGACATTGTGCCCGCGCCCCTGCTTGATGTAGTCATATTCGCCGGGGTGCTTGACATTGCCGGTATAGTAGAGGTACAGCGTGCCATCCTCCACCAGGGCGGAGCCGGAATAAACGCCGTGGCAGTCAAACGGTTCGTCCGGGTACAGCATTACGGGCAGGCGTTCCCAGTGGAACAAATCGCGGCTGCGCACGTGCCCCCAGTGCTTGACCCCTCCCGTGGGGTCAAACGGGCCGTACTGATAAAACACATGGTATTCATCGCCGATCTGGCACAGCCCGTTGGGGTCGTTTAACCAGCCAACAGGGGGTTGAACATGCAGCTTCTGCCGGTGGGGATCCGCCGCCGCGCGGGCGGCCCCGGCGGCTTCCACCATGGGGACAAGACGCTTCAAATCACGCTGCAAGGCATTCATAACAGGTAGCTCCTTATTGATTGAGAGGGGAAAACATCAGGCTTTGGCTTCCTCGGCTTCGGGGGTCCAGATCACCCAGGTCACAGCGAAGGAAACGCCGAAGGAAATTGCCATCATGATGAGGTACTGCAGCGGCATGTGCAGATGCAGCAGGATGCCGAAGATGCCGGTCACGCCGGTGCCGGTGGCACCAAGGCCGGTCACACTGGCATACAAAGCGCCACAGGCACCGCCGACCAGACCGCCGATAAAGGGCTTAAAGTAGCGCAGGTTGACGCCGAAGATGGCGGGCTCGGTAATGCCCATGCAGGCAGAAAGGGCGGAGGGAAGGGCCATAGACTTAACTTTGGCGTTCTTGCTCTTGAGGGCAACGGCAAAAGCGGCACCGCCCTGGGCAACATTGGCGGCACTGGCCAGGGGCAGCCAGTAGGTGAAGCCAAACTTGGCCAGCTGGCCAAGGTCGATCAGGGTATACATATGGTGGATACCGGCCACAACGGTGACGGCGTACAAACCGCCCATGATGAAGGAACCGATGCCGAACGGCAGCTGAATTAAAGCCTGAACGCCGTTGATGATGCCGTCCTCCAGCGTGGTGAAGATTGGGCCGATGACAGCGAGGGTGAGATAACCGGTAACGAAAACGGAGACCAGCGGGGTAACAAACAGGTCGATCATGGCAGGCACAATTTTGTGCAGCCGTTTTTCAATCTGGCACATCAGCCACACGGCAATGATAACGGGGATAACGTGGCCCTGGTAGCCGACCAGCGGAATTTTGTACAGCCCGCCGAACACCGACTGGTAGGTCTGCACGCCCTCAGAAGCAACGGTCCAGGCGTTCTGCAGGTTGGGGTGAATCATGATCATGCCGATGACAGCACCCAGGAACTGGTTGCCACCAAACACCTTTGCGGCGGAGAAGGCGATCAGGATAGGCAGGAAGGTGTACGCCGTGTTGGAGAACAGCTGGGCAAACACATAGATGGAACCGCTGGTATCAATGTTCAGGAAGCCGTTGTTGACCATAAAGTTCAGCGCTTCCATAATGCCCATCAAAAAGCCGGAAGCCACGATGGCCGGGATGATGGGAACAAAGATATCGCCCAGCGTCTTGATGGCCCGCTGGTACCATGGTGCTTTGGAAGCGGCAGCCTGTTTGACTTCCTCCTTGCTGGCACCGGTGATTCCGGCCAGGGCGGTGAACTCGTCATACACCTTGTTCACAATGCCGGTGCCGAAGATGATCTGCAGCTGGCCCTGGGCTTCAAATACGCCCTTGGCGCCCTCAGCATTTTCAAGCTCTTTTTTGTTCACCTTGGAATTATCCGCAATCACCAGGCGCAGGCGGGTTGCGCAGTGTGCGGCCGATACAATGTTGGAAGCACCGCCGATGTTGTCCAGTACCTGCTGGGCTGCTTTCTTGTAATCCATGTTGCACGCTCCTTCTTTTATCTGTTGGCCTGGTAGGAGGTCCCGGGGCCTGTTTCATTTGACAGCTTTATTATATACGAAGGTGAGTGCTTTTTCTATTGACCAAACGACCCAACTTGCAAAGATTCTGTTATCGATTTCACACAGTTTCACACCGTTCTTTGGTAAAATGCACAAAAAACAGGGGACTGCATGGAAAGGGTGCACAAAACAAAAACTTCCCCGCAGTGATGCAGGGAAGTGTGGCGCAAAGGATGCCTGTTATAGCGACCAGACATTTTCATCCGAGTTGTCATCCCCGGTGGAGGCCCGGCATTTTAACTCATAATCCAGCTTGATCATCTGCGGCTCGGCATGGGGGTCCGCCAGCATGTCCAGCAGCAGGCGGGCGGCTTTGTCCCCGGCGGTGCGGTAATGCAGATGGGCGCTGGTCAGCGGCACATAGGCAACGCGGCCAATGCGGTTGTCGCCCATAGCGGCAATCATGATGTCATCCGGCACCCGCAGACTGTGGCTGCGGCAGTATTGCAGCGCACCCAGGGCGATGGAGTCGGTCGCGCAGAACAGGCAGTCCAGCCCCGGCGCACGGCCAAACAGCTGCTCCGCCTGGTGGTAGCCGGATTCCATGTTGAACTTGGCAATGCTCATCCGCTGCGGCTGGGGCACGAGACCTGCATCCCGCAGCGCACTGTCAAAGCCTTCGCGCCGGGCAAGGCCGACGGCTTTGTCCAGCAGGGTCACGCCCAGGTAGCCCGGCTTGCGCCGCCCCTTTTGCAGCATGTGGGCGGTGGCGGCCTGCGCCGCGCCGAAATCATCGTGGAACACACAGCTGAACCCGGGATACTGCTGCCCCACGATTACCACCGGCACATGCAGGCTTTGCAGCACCGCGTGGTGTTCCGGGGTAAACATGGTGGCAATCAGGATAATGCCGTCCACCGTATCATGCCGCAGGGTATCCAGCGCGCGCACTTCGCGGGTGTTGTCGTTGGCGGTGTTGATCAGCAGCAGCTGGTAGTTCTGGTCGTCCAGTACCCGGCTGATGCCCTCCACCATGCGGGCGCAGCTTTCGCTGCTCAGCCGCGGCATGATCACCCCAATCTGCCGCGTGCGGCGGGTGCGCAGCATCTGGGCCTGCATACTGGGGCGGTAGCCGGTGGCTTCCACCGCAGCGGCAATCTGGGCGCGCTTTTCGGCGCTTAAGTACCCACCATTAAAATAGCGGCTGACCGCTGCCTTGGATACCCCGGCATATTGGGCAAACGCGGTAATGTTCATAGGCCGCACTCCTGTCCGGCTGCCGGCGGGGGAAACCTGCCGGCGCACTTTTTTATCAGTATAATGCAGAAACTGGCAGGGTGCAACGGGAAAGAGCAGAGAAAAGAAAAATAAGAATGAATGGCATGAGGCAAAGAGTAAAATAGACAAAAAACGGGGATTAAATTTGTGCTTTTGACGGAGAAAAAAGAATGAAAGCTGAATACAAAAAAGCACACAGCTAAAAAGATTTACCAGAATGAATTTGGTGTAAAAGTTATCTTCCACGCTGGCACAGGATGAAAAGGTATGCTATAATATAATATTAGTTACACGATGAAAAAGTAAGATGCCCCTGATGCTGATGCGGATGTGCGCGGGGCAATGATATGTGTTTAGTGAGGAAAAAGAATGGGACTGCTGCAAAAAATTCAGGCAAAAACCGAGGAAGCCCGCGCGAAGGAAAAGATCCGCCCGCTGCTGGAAAGCCGCATGATGCGGGACATCCTGCTGGAGATCGGCCAGCGCGGCAACGAAGCGCTGGACCCGCAGTCCGTTCCATTGGCTATGCGCCGCCGCGCCACCCAACTTGCCAGCGAAAGCGGCCTGAGCGGCCTGAAGCAGTGCGCTGTGGATGAACTGCATCTGAACGAAGCGGGAATCACGCTGGTCTGCAAGGGGGAGCACACGGCATTTTTGTACGCAGACTATAACTATGAAAACATTGAGGATACCGACTGCCTGCCCGCTGTGGCCGAATACCTGGTGCAGCACATGCGCGGCTATTATAACATTACCCGCAGCTTTTACAGTGTGCCCAAAGCCAACGGCCATGTGGAGGAAAAGACCCGCGAGGTGACCGTGGTGCGCCACCACGAGGATACCCCCTTTGCCCCCGGCCCGGTGCAGAAACAGCATTTGTTCTGATGCACATGAGATATCCCCCGGCATACAGGAATTATGCCGCCCCGCATCTTGACGCGGGACGGCATTTTTGCTATACTAATTTAGTATCCGGCAGCAACCCAGAACATGGAGCATTCCCCAAGAGGTCGTAAGAGGGAGCACTCGAAATCAAGCAGGCATTTTGGAAGTTACCACTAATTTTCTAACGACCCATCGTCAGAAATCCACTGCTTTCTACAATTTAATATTTGCTGTTCTCTCCTACTTTTCTCTCCTTTTTCCGGAGAAGATTTTGGGGGATTACTATAAGGAGCATTACCCAAGAGGTCGAAGGGGTCGCACTCGAAAGTTTGCATCCAGCAGGTCACCTTGTCCGCAGGAAATCCCATAACGGCGGGCTTTATCGGGTGTCGCGTACTGCAACAGTCCTGCGGACTGTTGCAAGGGCGCGGGAGAATCCCACCGTCTGCGCCAAGTATCACTACTCAATTCTACATTGGGTAGTGATTCTTTATTGCCGCTTTGTAAAATTCCCGTACTTTTCTTATAAACATCTCCCCTTTATTTTCAAGTAGTGATTTTCGGGTTCGGTACAAATCATACCAGCAATCGTGGCAAATAGCTATTCACAGAACTACACAAGATTCTTCCCGCAGCTTGGGTACAAATTAACAGCAAAAAAGGCGGCACCCGATTTCTCAGGTGCCGCCGCTGTTCAAATTACCACTTCTTTATGGGCTGCGCTTCGGGCAGTGTCAGCGTGTTTGCCATCGTCCGGGCGCTCAGGTTCTTGGACTGCGAATCCAGATGTGCGTAAATGTTGGCTGTGGTGGAAATATCGCTGTGACCCAGCCACTCTTGAATCTGCTTCATCGGCACGCCCTCTTTCAGCAATAGGCTGGCACAGGAGTGGCGCAAGTCGTGGAATCGGATCCTGCGCAGACCATTCTCTTTCAGCAGCTGCGGAAAGCCTGTCGTCACGGAATCCGGTTGGATCAGATTTCCCATTGCATCCACAAATACATAGCCAAGGTACTCTTGATTATAGCAGTTGCCGCAGATTTTCTGGTTGTACTCCTGCTGCTCTTTGACGGCTTTTAAGCGCTCCGCAATCGGGTCTACCAGCGGCAAGGTGCGCAGACTGGATTTTGTTTTGGCGCGGTCAGCTTCTACCAAAATCTTCTTGCCATCAATACGGGTGCTGGTCACGATGTGGCGAATGGTCAGCGTCTTAGCTTCAAAGTCGATGGCCTCCCACCGCAGCCCCATCACCTCGGCACGGCGCAAGCCGTAAAAAGCTGCAAGCTGGATGATAAGTTCCAGCTTATGGCCTTGGGCGGCTTCAAAGAGCTTTTCCATTTCCTCGGCGCTGTAATAGCTTGCCATAAACGCCTGCGGCTTGGGGCGGTCTACCTTGTCCACCGGGTTGCTGGCTATCAGGTCGATGCGCACGGCGTATTTCAGCGCTTTGTGCAGATTGGCATGGAATCGCAGGATAGAGGTGTTTTTCAGCGTTTCCGCTTCGTGCAGATAAAAGCTCTGAATCTGGCGCGGCTGTAACCCTGCCAGCGTTACGCCCAGCGGTTCAAAGTAGGGAATAATATGTTTCTCTACATTGAAGCAATAGGACGAGTAGGTCGTTTCTGTTACAGCGGTGCGCATCATTTTCAGCCAGTACCGCATATAGTCGCTGAATGCCATATCGGGGCTGAGTTCGGACACCTGCCCCTTGGGAATCGTGAAGTCCTTTCGCGTTTCTGCCAGCATTTTTTCGGCGCGTTTCTTGTTGCCCTTGACGGGCAGCCCCGTGCCGATCCACGGCTGACGGCGTTTGCCCGCCGAGTCCGTGTAACTCAGCACGATGTAATAAAATCCGTTTTTCTCCTGTAAGCGTCCTGCTACCATAGGCCTCTCTCCTTTTTTTCAAGTTGCTGCATTTTGGGTTCGGTACAACGATACCAGCAATCCCACCGGAAAGCTATTCACAGAATTGCACAAGAACCGTCCTGCACATTGGGTGCAAACTGACATCATTCGCGCTCCCGTTCACGTCTGCGGCGGCGTGGTCTGGGATGCAGCGGCATCCTGTTTTCCCGGTCAATATGGTTGGATTCGCGTGTGCGTTGAATACGCTTGATTGCTCCCTCTGCAATCTTGTCCTCTTTGCGGAGTTCCGCAATCTTGCAGGTCAACGCCATGCGTTGGTCAGCCAACTCCGGCGGAGCATCCTTTCGGCGCATCTGCTTGACGATTTCCGCCCGCTGTGCGGCAAAGGTTTCTATCCGCTGGGACAAACCCTTGCGGTAGTCCACGATTGCCTGTAAAGACGGGAACTTGTGGTCGTGAACAAAAGCGTGTTCTGCAAGAATTTTCTCGGTATCTTTCCAGATGCGCTCCAGTTCCGGGCGGTTGATACGCGGTTGCTGTTTCTTGGGCAGGATACCCAGCTGATAACAGTAGTACAGATACAAGCGGTGCATCTGGGATTCCCCAAAGAATACCTCTAGGAAAATTTGGAGGATGCCTTTTCCTGCATAGGTATCCTTGGGGCGATACCGTTTCGGCGTATACTGCCGGGGCGGGTGTTTCCGTTCATACAACCCTGCCCCATACAGCAGATAGTTTTCCCGCAGTCTGTCATCGATGGCTGCAAGATCGTATTCTTCTCCCAGCCGATAAAGCCGCACGGCTCGTCCGCCATCCCGTGCCCGGATGGTTGCGTACCTGCGGTTAGGGTCACTGCCGAAAATATACCCTTGCCGATACAGCGCCCTGTGGAAGTCCTCGGCAGTGCTGGCATCCTCACAGGCTTGGTCGATGGCTTCGCGCATCCGGGCGTACCGTGCCGGTTCCTTGGCTTTGGGCTGCTCCACCACCGACAAGCCGTACTCACGGCACAGCTTGTCGGATGCTGCCCGGAACTCGGCATACTGGCTGCGGCGCTGCTCGTACTTCTTGCCGTCCACATACGATACGGAATTGATAACGAAGTGGTTATGCAGGTTATTCGTATTCATGTGAGTGGCGACCAGCACCTGAAAGCGCTTGCCCCAGACCTTGCGGGCCAGTGCCACGCCGATCTCATGGCATTGCTCCGGGGTGACCTCACCCTCGCGGAAGCTTTGGTAGGCGTGGAGCGCCACCACGCCGTCTGTTTTCCCAAAGCGTTCCTGTACAGCCCGCATATCTTCCCACACATGGTCTGCCCTGCAATGGATGCCGGTGACAAGCTGGGCACTCTCGTTCAGCTTGGTCTTGGTATCATTTTCTGCATAGTGGAGAGTTTGGGCAAGAGCATCATATTCGGTCTTGTTCGGGTTGGCCGCATAGTCAAGGACGCGCTGCAGGCTGTCCTTGATTGCCCAAATCTTAGTTACCGCCAATGAGCAGGTCCCTCAAGCGGTCAGTCTGGGCGTTGATGGCTGCCCCTTCCCGTGCAGAACAGTTCTCTGCAATTTCATCCAGTTTATCCAACACATCAAATACCTCCTTGGGCGGGTGCCCACCCGGTTCATATCCCAGCGCCCGCTGGCGTAAGTATTCCGAGAGAGATAGCCCGCACCGTTTTGCCATCAGCGTCATTTTTCGTTTTTCTGTGACGCTGACGCGGACATTGATTCCAACGCTGCGCTTTCTCATGCGCCAGCAGCCTCACAGGGGTTCGGGGCTGTCCCCGTAGGCTTTTCGGCGGGTTGCCCTGCGGCAACACTTCGCCCATGCTTGCTCTCCTTACGCGACCTTTGTGACGCTAATGACGCTGATGACGCTGTTTGTGAGATATCCCATTTGAAAAGCTGGGTTATGTCAATTTCAGCGTCATTAGCGTCATCTGCGTCATTTCCGTCATGGGAGAACTTCATCTGCCGCGCCTGCGAGGTGCGGTGGGTTTCATAGCGGATACCTCTTGGCGTGAATACGGTATCGAAGTGTTCCACGATTTTCCGGGTCAGCTGATGGGGCAAAACGCCTTCAATATCGGCTGCAGAAAGCAGTTCGGTGGCTGTGCCTTGCCATGTTCCGACGCTATCGATGTAGTCAGCCACTTTCCAAAGGTAACTCGGCACAGCTTTAGCGACAATTTGTTCGGTGCTTTCTTCCTCATCCAGCATCCAAACGCAATTTTCTTCGTGCAGACGCAGTGTTTTGTTGTCCATATCGCGCCCGGTCACCAAAATGCTGGCGGTCTGGCTCATACGCTTGCGCTGCATGACCCAGCTGGTATCGGACGCACCCATCAGACCGTTGGAGCCTGCAATCTGCTGGAACGGGTCGTCGGCGGCCTGTTTGCGCAGATGGTGGATCAGCAAAATGCAGACATTGTACTTATCAGCCAGTGCCTTCAATGCGCTGATTTCCTTGTAATCGCTGGCATACATACTGTTGTTCTGGTCGCTGGAACGCACCTTTTGCAAGGTGTCGATGACAATCAGCCCGGTGTCCGGATGCTGATAGAGGAAGCTGGTGAGCTGTTCTTCCAGCCCCTGCCCGATGCTGCTGCATTCCGTCTGCATGACCAGCCGTTCGGGGGCTTCTTCGCTGCCCACAAGCTGGAGAAGGCGCTTTTGCAGGCGGTTGAAGGTGTCCTCCAGAGATAGATAAAGCACGGTGTGCGGCTCTATTTCGCGTCCCCACATAGGCTTTCCCTGCGCCACCTGCAAGCACAGCCACAAGGTCAGCCAGCTTTTGCCCGCCTTGCTGGGACCTGCAAACAGTGCAAGACCGGCTGGGAGCAAATCGGGGATGATCCACTTGACCGGCGGCAGCGGCGTGGAGAGGAGTTCTTCGGCAGAGATCGTTTTTGGAAGTTTTTCATAATTCATTCGCATCGTCCTTTCTGTTTTGGTATATATCTATTATCTCATACTATCGTCTTTTTGTGTGTAGTAAGTTTTATTCTCCAGTGTTAAGTTGTATGGCTCACGCTGCCCCACAGCCCCACAAACGCGCCAAACGGCGGGTGCGTTGGCTGTTTCGTATCCGTGTGCTGCGTGTGGCATCTGCCCCACACAGGGCGGATTTGGGCAGTTACTGCAAGTGAATCAGAACTGATTCACTTTTATGCCTTACGCTCTGGAAAGTGAATCAAATCTGATTCACTTCCAATAAATTTCCCGAAAGTATACGGTTCTGATTCACTACTTTTACTGGGCTGGAAAAAGTGAATCCGTTCGGTACACTTTCGGGATAACATTTCGATTCACAGCTGCATTTGCCCACCTTGCCCCAGCTGTGGGGACGATTCGCAAGGCTGCCGTTCGGCTGCAACGGCATCATGGGTATTTTTACCCCAGCCAGGTTCTCTGCCTGCCGCCCTCATTGTGTGAACTGTGACTGGACGGAAGTATCTTTACGACCACATCTGTCATTGCGCTCCACTCCGCCACGGGGTGTTTATCAGAGATTGAATCGCTCGTGCCCGGTGGCAGTCATGGCGCGTACTCTGTCTGCGCTGCCGTACTCGTAAGTTGACGGCAATGTGGTGAATGTACCTTGCTTGTCGGATATGCAGTTTTCAAGGTGCCGAATCTATTTGAGACGGGGAGGTGCTCTTACCAGAATCAAGGCAGCTCCTACGCGCTCACGCGCTTCTGACCGCACGGACTTTTCAGAACATAATTGATCACATTGATTTTGGGGATTTTGTAAGCGTTTGCCAGCCGGATGCAGCTGATTTCGCCCTCCCCCAGCAGGTCATAGGCCGCATGACGGCTGATGCCCAGCATGGCTTGCAGATCCTTGACCGTTACAATGTCGGGGTACTCCGCAAACATGAGCTTGTACATTTCTCTGATTTCTTTACAATCCATTCGATCACCATCCTTACATCAGTATTTTGCCTTCGCTTGCAAGCGAAGTATACATATAAGATACTTCGCTCACGAGCGAATGTCAATAGAAGTCACAAAAAATTCATTTTTCGATTTTTCACTTGCGCTTTCATGTTATGGTGTGCTACAATAGAGAAAATTTATTGGAGGGCTTTTTTCATGGAAGTAGGTCAAAAAATCAAACTAGTACGACTTCATAGAGGTCTGACACAAAAACAACTGGGTGACCTTCTCAATCTTGGAGACGGCGGCGCGAATCGAATCGCACAATATGAAATAGGATACCGTGTTCCCAAGCCATCTCTACTGAAGGAAATCGCAAAAGTTTTGGATGTCAAGGAAGAAACATTTTTCGTAAGCGACAAGTTTCTTCCGGATATTCTGCGGACAATTATGTGGTATGATTTTGAACATAGAAGATCTTTCAAACTGACTGAAACCACGCTTGATGCTTCGATTGCGCCGATAGAAAGTAAAACAATCGAACTGCGTGGCAACGCCTGCACCACATGGGGCGACTCAATCGCACCCGCAACCGTACTGTGGGTGAATGTACCACTCTTTAATGACCTCATGAAGGAGTGGCTTACCCGAAAGCAGGAACTTGCCTCCGGCACTATCACAAAATCCGAGTATCTCGAATGGTTGCTCCAATGGCCCGCTTCCTCCGATATGGCTGGAAAACGTGAGCCGAAAAGACAATGGAGAAAAGCCAAATAAAGCGTAACACCACTTTACTATAGTTATCCATAAATTTATAACAAGAAAAACACACACGACCAAATCCGCTGAAAAAATCAGATGGATTAGTATCGCGTGTGCTTTCCTTGGTTTTAGATGATTTTGTGTGAGGATCCTATTTGCGGCTGTTATTCATTTTCCGTTTTATAATATGTCTGCTGTTCCAACAGAACATCCAACATTTTATTTACGCTTACCGTGGGTGTGGCGCTGGCAAAGGCTTTGGGGTTTGAAGATATAACAGTTTTGTATCTGGATTCCGAACCCAAGCTGAATCAGGCGGGGCAGCAGCGTTTGGGGGAATACCGATCCATGCTGCTGCACACGGCAGCGTTTACCGAGAAACCGGAACCGACACTGCGATTGCTGCCGGTCTATTTACAGCCCGCCTCTGCCGGTACCGGTCAGTGGCTGGACGATGACGCCCAAGAAATGACCGAAGTGGACGAATCCGTACCCGCCAAGGCGGAGTTCGGTGTCCGCATCGCCGGTGACAGTATGGAGCCGCGCTTTGTGAACGGGCAGACCGTTTGGGTCAAAGCGGCACAAGACGCTAACAACGGTGATATTGTGCTTTGCACCTTGAACGACCAAAGCTATTGCAAAAAGCTGCGCAAGGACGAAAACGGCATTGCGCTGATTTCCCTGAATAAAAAATATGCCCCCATCCCTGTGCGGGAGGAGGACGAGTTCAGAATCGCCGGTATTGTAGTAGGATAAGGAAGGAGCGTCGCGTATGTGTGGACGGTATCAGTTTTCTGCCGATGAATATAAAGAGATTCGCCAGATCGTGCGCGATGCACAGCGCCGCAGCGAGGGAAACGAACTCAATTTCCCAATGGCAGGGGATATTTGCCCCTCGCAGGTGGCACCGGTGCTGGTTTCACGCGGGGAGAAGATCGTGGGCGAGTTTCAGCAATGGGGGCTGCCCGGTTTCCGCGGCAGACAGCAAATCATCAATGCCCGCGCCGAAACGGTGACGGAAAAACCGATGTTTCGCCGCAGTGTTGCCTTCCAGCGCTGCGTGATTCCCGCCACCGGCTTTTATGAGTGGGACAGCGCCAAGCACAAATATTTTTTTCAAATGCCGGGACAGCCGATTTACTTGGCGGGCATTTATGATAATATAAGTGGTGTGAACTGCTTTATCATTCTGACCACCGCGCCCAATGATTCGGTAGCACCCATCCACAACCGTATGCCGTTGCTGCTCTCCCACGAGCAGGTGCGCCCGTGGTTGGTGGACGCCGGTGCGGCGCTGGAGCTGCTTTGCAGCCGCCCGCCGCTGCTGCTGCGTACAAGCTGTGATGGGCAGTTGGGCTTTGATGATCTTGCGTGAGAGGGATCTATGGATCAAATCGAGAAATTTGTAAAGGATTCGGGGCTGACGATTTCTGCCTACAATGTCTGTTTTTATGACAGCAACGGCACCGATGAAATTCTGGACAACATTCTTTGCGGCAAAAAACGCGCCAACACGGGGTTGTTCAATCTGTTTGAAACCCAGATGCAGCTTCTGCCGCGCACGGGTGATTACACGGTCGTGTTGGACAGCGATATGCAGCCGCGTTGCATTACCCGCACCACAAAGGTGGAGGTTGTCCCGTTTGAAGATGTGACGGCAGATTGTGCCGCCGCCGAGGGGGACGGCACCCTTGCCGCGTGGAAGAAAGTCCACCGCAACGCGTTTGCCGCAGCGTGTGAGGAAATCGGCATCGATTTTGACGAAAGAATGAAGTGCGTCTGCGAGTATTTTGATGTGGTTTACCGCGCAGTTGGACAGTGAGATAAATCTTGCTAATGTATTTCTCAAGAGTTTTTTTAGATTTTCCGATTTTCTTTTGGAAAAAGGGCGCATTAAATTGAATCCACAGCAGTTGTGGATTTTTGAAAAAGATATATAATAGAGTCAGTGGTTACTGTTGCTTGAGTGTTTCCATCGCTCTCGCGTAGTAGATGCGGAGAAACTTGTCGACTCCGGCCATTTTAGCTACGTTATACGGATTCCCTTCCTGTTCCTTTTTGAGCAGAAAAAGGTAGACAGGGTCATCTTGAGGTCGTGTAAGTTTGAGTGCCTGCATAACCTCAAAGCAATACTTTCTGAGAGCCGCATTCCCACGTTTTGATATGTGGCGATTGTAGCTCTCAAATGTTCCAGACTGATATGGAGGCGGATCGTTACCAGCATAAGCGTTGAGTGCTTTTCCACTGTGAAAGCGGCGGATATCTCCAATTTCAGCAAGGATAAGGGGACCGAGTCGATCCCCAACACCAGCCATAGAGCGCAGAACAGCGTATTCGGGCAACGTTTCAGCTAATAAATAATGTTTTGAAATCAGGGATGAGGTAGAAAGGAAAGTTCCATGACAAAAGATGAAGTAAAAAAACTCAGGAT